>Ga0163144_10001223_pt1 | contig 60576 bp, 49 predicted proteins | sample OliLak19BULKMAT1_FD_123175 | JGI IMG/M metagenome (GOLD analysis project Ga0163144, IMG submission 123175) | Freshwater microbial mat bacterial communities from Lake Vanda, McMurdo Dry Valleys, Antarctica - Oligotrophic Lake LV.19.BULKMAT1 | ecosystem: Environmental > Aquatic > Freshwater >...
CAAACAGGAAAGCTGGAACACGCCCACCGGCGACCTGTCCATCGACCAGCGGCACAAGCTGCGGATCTGGGCCAATTTCGACAAGAAGTTCGCGCGCGCGGGGCGTCTCAGCCTGGGCGCGCTCGAGCGCGTGAGTTCGGGCCAGCCTTACAGCGCGGCCGGGACGGTGGACAGCCGGCCCTACGTCACGAACCCCGGGTATCTTGCCGCCCCATCCTCGGTGACCTACTACTATGGCGGCGGCCGCGGGATCTTCAAGACCGACACCGTGTCCGCGACCGACCTCTCATTGAACTACAGCGTGCGCGCCGGCTTCCTGAAGAAGGGTGAGTTCTTCCTTAGGGTGGTCGTCGACAATGCGCTCAACCAGTCGGCCCAGGACTCCTCGGGAAACCAGACCGTTTTCAGCGCCACGAACCAGAACCCGGCGAGGACCCTGCAGGCGTTCAATCCTCTCTCCGTGACCCCGGTGGAAGGCGTCAACTATCAACTCGGTCCGGATTTTGGCCGCGCGCTTTCGGCGGGTGACTACCAGTCGGCCAGGAGTTATTTCTTCTCGCTCGGTTTCAGGTTCTAGCCCGCGTGGTTCACTAGCAGCCCGTGGCGAAAGTCTGCCGGCATTCGCCGAACGCTGCATCCCGCCTGGACTTCTTCGCTCAGGAGGCCGAATATTCCCGATATGCGGGCCCTTCGACTCATCGCCAGCCGGGCGCATCGCTCGGCTCGGTGCTGCGGCGGACTTTCACCGCAGACTGCTAGAGTGAACATCGCGGTTGAGGCGCCGATTCCGAGAGCCAGAATCAGGCTCACAATCGCGAAGTGCCCTGGCTTCGACCGGAGACGGGCGCTCGCCAGTCGGAGATCTTGAATGATCGAAATTCCTGGAGGCGACTCCGGTTCCTCGAGCCCTTCAAATCGAAGGGATCCGCGGACTTCCTGTATCAATGCCCGTGCCAGCGAAGGCCGAGCCACTTATCTAGACTCGATAGAAGCGTCGATTCCGATGCTCTCCCCTCCCCGCCCGGTTCGCCGATGAGCCTGTGACGGAAACACCATCGCGTGACGCGAAGCGTCGTAACGCGAGGCGCGGATTCAACCACCTGAATTCCAGCTTGCCCCGCGCGGGCTTCAACCACTTTCTATTCGTCACCTCATCCCGGCGATTGATCCCAGACGCCTTGGGCGGCCCGCGAGCCTTCGCACACCATTCCCGAAACGATCCTTTCGTCCTTCTGGAGGTCTTGCCCCAATGCAACGTCTCATATCCGCGGCTCTCGCCGCTTCGCTCCTCTCTACCGGTTCCTTGAGCCACGCCCAGGGCCAGCCCACCGTGGCGGTTTCGGGCCGGGTGGTGGACGCCCAGGGGCTGCCGCTTCAGGGAGCCACGGTAACCGCGACGTGCCGGTTCTGCAGGGCGCACGTTCGGCCACCACTTCGGGCAACGGCGACTACATCGTCCCGTTCCTACCCCCCGGCGAGTACCTGGTCGAGTATGCCCTCGCCGGATTCCAGAAGAGAACCGAGAAGGTGCGCGCCGCCACCGGCCAGGCCGCCATCCGCGTCGATGTCTCGATGAAGCTCGCCGCCCTCACCGAAGTGGTCGAAGTCACCGCGCGCGCGGGGGGGAGCTTTGACCAGGCGGCTGCGGTATCCACGACCGACACTCTCTCAAGGCTGCGCGGCAACTTCACCGGCGAGACCGCGGCGAGCGGTCCGGTCGCGGCGACGAATCTCAACTATCCGGAGTACGCCCAGGCCTCGTGGAATCTTCCCCTCGGCGACCTTTCGAGCGATCAGCGCCACAAGCTCCGCGCCTGGGTCGATTGGCGGCTGCCCGCACCCGCCGTGCTCGGTCGCGTCAACCTCGGCGTGCTTCACCAGTACAACCCGGGATCACCTTATGGCGCCCTCGGCGCGGTCGACACCCGGAGCTTCCGGACCGTTGCGGGATACAGCGGCGTGCCCTCGTCCTTCGGCTACTGGTTCACGGCGCGCGACGCTTTCCACACCGACGAGAATCACCGCACCGACATCGCCCTCAACTGGTCGCGCAAACTGGGCGTCCGTCAAACCGAGATCTTCTTCCGTGGCACGGTGCAAAACGCCGCCAACAACCAGGCCATCGTTACCGTGGGCACGGGGATCGCCGACCGCACCACCACGTCGCGCCTTCGCCGGTTCGACCCGTTCACCACCACGCCCGTCGAGGGGGTGGACTGGGAGAAGGCGGCCACGTTCGGCCGGCCGAAGTGACGCTCCGCGACGGCACGCGTCTTCCCGCCGGGCGAACCTACCGCCACGCCATCCAGGAACTGCTCGGACGGCCCGGCGATTTCTAGCGGGCCGAGGCTTTTGACCGCCGCCTGACGTTCATCCGACACTTTCGGCCCTGTTCAGGAAACGCGAATCGGGGGATTCGCCGGCGGGCGGCCGTCCTGACGGTATGGTTGCACCCGCATGCTTCCGCTCCTCCTCGCCTCCTCCGCCTGGGGATCCTGGCGACCCGCCACCTGCCTGCCCGACGATTGCTTCTGCGAGGCCCTGGGCGACGGCCTCGTTCGCCAGGGCGCGAACACATGGAGCTCGCTCGCCTTTGTGGTCGTGGCGTTGTGGATCTTTAACCGCGCCAGGGGCGGTTCCCGCCGTGCTGCGGCGCCTCTCACCGGGGCCGAGCACTGGCTTTTCGTGGCCTCCTTGACCCTCGTCGGCCTGGGCAGCGCCTTCTACCACGCGTCCCTGACCTTCGTCGGCCAGGTCTTCGATGTCTCAGGGATGTACCTCGTGGCCACCTTCATCCTTCTTCACCGGCTCGGACCGCGATGGGGCCTTCCGCCCATCGGAAGTGTCCTCGGCTTTGTCGCCGCCAACGCCGTGCTCATGGCCGCGCAGGTGACCACGCCCTCGGCGCGCCGGGTCGTCTTCGGCCTTCTTCTTCTCACCGCGCTCGCGGTGGAGGGTAGGGCGGCGAAACGGGGCCGGCGCTTTCTGGCGGCCGGCGCCGCTCTGATGGCAGCGGCGTTCCTGATCTGGATCGTCGACCGATGGCGCCTTCTCTGCAACCCGGAAAGCCTGATTCAGGGTCACGCCCTCTGGCACATCCTCGGCGCGCTTGCCTCCGCCTGCCTTTACCGGAGTTACGAGGCCGACGCCGGCGTAACTTCCTGAGCGAGTCGAGCCAGGCCGCGATCTCCGCACGCCCCTTCTCACCCGCCAGATCCGCGGGAGTCTTGCCCGTTCCGAGTTGTTTTTGTGCGCAGTACCGCGGTAATGTGTGCGGTATGGGAATCGCACAATCACGCCTCACTGCACAGGGACAAATCTCCGTGCCCGCGACGGTCCGCCACAAGCTGGGCCTGGGTGCCGGCTCCACCATCGAATGGCACGAGGAAGGCGAGTCGATCGTCGTCCGGCGCGCCGGACGGTTTACATCCATTCAGCTGCATGGCGCGGTGTTCTCGAAGCCGCCGAGGCGACGGACCCTCTCCGCACTGAAGGGTGGACTGAAGGCGCACGCCAGGGCTCGCCGTGCGCGCAGTTGACACCAACGTCCTCGTCCGCCTGATAACCCGGGACGATTCCAAACAAGTTGCCGCGGCCGAAGACTTCGTGGCCCGCGGCGCGTGGGTGTCCCAGGTCGTGCTCGTGGAGGCGATCTGGGTCTTGGAGTCGGTGTACGAACTCAGCCCCTCGGCGATCGCGACGACCGTGGAGATGCTCCTCCATCACCGGGACCTGACCATCCAGGACGCCGAGACGGTGGTCGCGGCGGCGGCGAGGTTCCGCGAGAAGCCCGGCGTGGGCTTCTCTGACTGCCTGGTTGTGGAGCTTGCCCGAAAGGCCGGGCACCTTCCGCTCGGGACCTTCGACCGCCGCCTGGCCAGGCTGGAAGGCGCGCAACACGTCTAGGACCGAGCCTCAGCCCCTAGAATCCCGTTTATGCCCAGCCTCTTTGTCCTGTCCCTCGCCCTCCTCATTCAGGCCCCGGCACCCACCCTCAAGTACGACATGCCCGAGGGATGGACGAGCAAGCCGGCCTCCTCGAGGATGCGGGTCGCCGAGTTCGTGCTTCCGCGGGCCGACGGCGACCGTGAGGACGCGACGCTCGTCATTACCTACTTCAGCGGCCAGGGTGGAACCGTCCAGGCGAACTTCGAGCGCTGGCTCACCCAGATGACGCAGCCCGACGGACGCGCGTCGAAGGAGGTGGCCAAGACCTCCACCCTTGCCACCAACGGCCTGACCCTCACGATCATGGACCTTCCCGGCACCTTCGTTGCGGAGGTTGCTCCCGGGTCGAATGAGCGGCACAACAAGCCCGGCTTCCATCTGCGGGCCGCGGTGATCGAGGGCAAAGGTCCTTTCTTCGTGCGACTGGTGGGGCCGGCGAAGACCATCGCGAAGTGGGACGCGAGCGTCTTGACGTTCTTCAAGAGCCTGCGCGCCGAATAGCGCCCCTCTTGCCCGAACTGCCCGAAGTCGAAGCCGCCCGAAAGGCCGCGCTCCAAAGTCTGAAGGGCAAGCGCATCGTCTCGGCGCGCTGCCCGCCCGACGCGATCGTTCTTGGGGGCGCCTCGCACCGCCTTATCGAGACCGCCCTTCAAGGCGCCACCGTCGAGGATGCCGGCCGATTCGGCAAGCACCTCTGGTTCGAGCTCGACCGCAAACCCTGGCCGGTTTTTCACTTCGGTATGACCGGCGCCTTTCAGTTCTTCCCCAGGAAAGCGGATTCGCCGCGTTTTCTAAGACTCGAACTGACCCTCGACGATGGGGGTCGGTTCGCCTTCACCGATCCCCGTCGTTTCGGACGATTGCGGCTCGCGTTTGACCCGAGGAACGAGCCCCCGCTGAGCGGCCTCGGCCACGATCCGCTGTTCGGTCTACCCGGCCTGGCCGATCTGGCCGCCCTGCTCACATCGCGGAAAGCGCCCATCAAGGCCGTTCTCCTCGACCAATCGGTGTTCGCGGGCGTCGGGAACTGGATCGCCGACGAAGTGCTCTACCAGGCCGCGATTCGGCCGCAGCGCCGGGCCGCCGACCTTTCCCGGACCGAAATCGCCCGGCTACGCTCCACCCTGCTCCGGGTCATCCGCCGGGCGGTGGCGGTGAACGCGGATTCGGATCGATTTCCCGCGGGGTGGCTCTTCCATCGGCGCTGGGGCCGCGTCGCGGGCTCGACCACGTCCTCGGGCGAGCCCATCGTTCACGACACCGTGGGAGGGCGGACCACCGCCTGGGTTCCCTCGAGGCAGGTCTGAATTTGCAGCGGAAACACCCTCCGGTTCGGTCTTTCGAACAATCGCGCGCGGGCCATGATTCGCCGATGGCACAGGGGACCACCTAGGAGGTGGAGCGGAGCACGACGTAAATTCACGAACAAAGCGGAAGCCCCTTGACCTTGCCGGTACGGGTAACGTTGAATCAGGCGAAACGACCCCGGGCGAAGGTCGCTTACCCTCGAAGTTCTGGAGAAAAAGCATGGCTGAGTCGGATAAACCCGCGTCGAGGTTCTCGAGACGCTCATTCATCAAGTCCGCGGGCGCGGGCGCCGCGGTTGCGGGCGTCTCGGCGGAGGCTCAGGAGAAAAAGCCCGAGACCCTCGGGCCGGATGCCTCGACGATCACCCTGAAAGTGAACGGAGTCGCGCGTCAGGTGAGTGTTGAGCCGCGGGTCACGCTGCTGCGCGCTCTGCGCAATGAACTCGAGATCACCGGGGCCAAGGAAGTCTGCGATCGTGGCGGGTGCGGCGCTTGCACGGTGTTGATGGACGGACGCACCGTGAACGCCTGCATGCTGATGGCGTGGGACGCGGTAGGCCATGAGATCACTACCGTGGAGTCCTTCGGCACGCCCGAGAAACTCTCTCCCATTCAGGCCGCGTTCCTCGAATGCGACGGATACCAGTGCGGCTTCTGCACGCCGGGCATGATCGTGAGTTGCACCGCCCTGCTGAAGGCGAATCCGAAGCCCACTCTCGATGAGACGAAGGCGGCGCTCGCAGGCAATCTGTGCCGGTGCGGAACCTACGGTCGCATCTTCGAATCGGTGGACAAGGCCGCGAAGACCATGGCTTCGGCCAAACCCGCGGCCCGCCCCGCGAAGAAGGGGGAGTAGGTCATGGCTCAGCAACCCACGCCAGCTCAGACCCCGCCTCCCATTCCGACCGTAAAGATGAAGGCGAAGGCGGGCTTTCACGGCCAGCCCGTCGAAATGGACATCAATCCCGCGGTGGGCGATCTCAAGCCCTGGGATCTCGACACTCAGTTTGACGTGATGAAGGGCCGGTATCCGCGCCTCGAAGGTCCGCTCAAAGTCACCGGCCGGGCCAAGTACACCTACGACATCAAGCTGCCCGGAATGCTCTGGGGCCGGATGGTGGGATCGGCCATGCCGCACGCCGAGATCGTGAAGATCGACACGTCGAAGGCCGAAGCGCTTCCCGGCGTGAAGGCGGTCTGGACCACGGAGTCGCGCACCGTCCGTTTCGCCGGCCAGGACGTGGCCGCGGTGGCCGCGACCACGCCGGAGATCGCGGAAGACGCGGCCCGGCTCATCGAGATCACGTACAACGAAAAGCCCTTCATCACCGATCTCGAGAAGGCGATGGAGGCGGGTGCCCCGCCCGTTTACTCCCTCGAACAGGTGCCGGGGAATCCCGCGATCCCGAGAAACGGAAACATCCTCGGGCCGCAGACCGGCCGTGGCCTGAAGCGAGGCGACGTCGCTGCGGGACTCGCGGAGGCCGAGGTCAGCATCGAAGGAACGTATCGTGTTTCCGTCCACACGCACTCGCCTCTTGAAACCCATGGGGTCATCGCCCAGTGGGATGGTGACGAACTCACCATCTACGCGTCCACCCAGGGCGTCTTCACCGTGAAGGAGGGCGTCTCCGAGGCGCTCAAGATTCCGAGGACCAAGGTTCGGGTCATCTGCGAGCACATGGGCGGCGGCTTCGGGAGCAAACTCGCACCCTCGGCCACCGGAAGCCAGTTCGCGGTGGTCGCGTGCATCCTCGCCCAGAAGGCCCAGGCGCCGGTGAAGCTCATGCTCGATCGCCGGCAGGAGCACCTGTGCACCGGGAACGCGCCCTCGGCCCTGATCACGGTGAACATCGGGGCGAAGAAGGATGGCACCTTCACCGCGATTCACCATCGTTCCTACGGCTCGGCGGGCATCGCACCCGGCGCGGGCACCGCGGCGCCGCTTGGAAACCTCTACCAGAACACCGCGAACATCCTCGGTGAAGACCACAGCGTGTTCACGAACGCGGGTCCGGCGGCTCCCTTGCGCGCTCCGGGCCATCCCCAGGGAGCTTTCGCCCTCGAGTCCGCGGTCGACGAACTGGCGGAGAAGCTCCACATGGATCCGCTTGAACTTCGCAAGAAGAACGACCCTTCACCGGTGCGGCAGATGCAGTACGACATCGGAGCGAAGGCCATCGGCTGGGACCGCCGCAACAAGAAGGCAGGCGGGTACGCGCCCGGAGCCGAGGGGGGCTCGGGGGGAAGCGGCGTAGCTCCTCCCCGCTCAGGGAAAGTCCGCGGCATCGGGATGGCGAACGGCGAATGGAACGTCATCGCTCGCGGCAGCGGCGTCGGCTGCGAAGTGCGCATCCATCGTGACGGGTCGGTCGAGTGTTTCTCGGGCGCTCAGGACATCGGCAGCGGCTTCCGCACGGCCATGGCCGGGGTGGCGGCGGAAGAGCTCGGGCTGCAGCCAAAAGACATCACGATGCACGTGGGCGACACCCGCTGGCCCGAAGGCCCGGGCTCGGGAGGCAGCAACACCACGAACTCCGTGGCTCCCGTGGTGAGGCTCGCGGCCCATGACGCAAAGCAGAAACTCTTCGCCGCCGCGGCCCCCGCACTTGGCGCCAGACCCGAGGATCTCGAGGCTCGCGGCGGAAAGATCTTTGCCGCGGCGAAGCCGGGCAAGAGCCTGACCTTCAAACAGGCGGCCGCGAAGATCAGCGGCGAACAGGTCGTGGCGACCGCGGAGAGGAAGAAGCAGTACGAACTTTTCCGGCAGGAGATCGCGGGCACCCAGTTCTGCGAAGTCGAAGTCGATGTCGAAACCGGCGAAGTGAAGATCATCAAGATGGTTTCGGTCAACGATTGCGGCATTCCCGTCAACTCCCTCCTTACCGAAAGCCAGGTCATCGGCTCGATGATCCAGGGGGCCTCGTGGGCGCTGTTCGAAAACCGCATCCTCGACCGCAACTACGGGACGATGGTGAACCCGAACCTTGAGTCGTACAAGATCCTCATGCCCACGGACATGTTCGAAGCAGTCTCGATCCTCACCCCCGTCGCGAACCTCGGCAACAACACCTCCACCGCGGGGATTGGCGAACCTCCAAGCGTCCCCCCGCTCGCCGCGATTGCAAACGCCGTCTTCAATGCGACGGGCGCGCGCGTCCGCTCGCTTCCCATCTCGCCGGATCGCATGCTGGCCGCCCTCGCCGAAGCCCGACGGAGGGCTTAACCCAGATGAACCGCTTCGAAGTCGTCAAGCCGAACACCCTCGCCCAGGCGAAGGACCTCGTTCAGGAGAAGGCCTGGAGCAGCTACCAGGCGGGCGGCATCGACCTGATCGACCACCTCAAGGAGCATCTCGAGGCGCCGCCCCGTATTGTCGACCTGAAGGGCATCCCGGGCCTTGCCGAGATCAAGGTCGAGGCCGGCGGAGCGCTCCGGATCGGTGCTTTGGTGAAGCTCGCCGACGTGGCGAACGATGAGCGAATCAGGAAGACCCACACCGCCCTCGCGGTCGCGACGGGCGAGGCGGCCTCGCCCCAGATCCGCAACGTCGCCACCATTGGCGGCAACGTTTTGCAGCGGCCGCGGTGCTGGTACTACCGGCTCGAAGAGTACAAGTGCCTCAAGAAGGGCGGGGAAGTCTGCTACGCGGTGGGCGGCGAGAACCGCTACCACGTGATCTTCGGAGGCGGACCTTCCTACGCGGTCCACCCTTCGAACGCGGCGGTGGCGCTCGTGGCCCTGGGCGCGTCCTTCGTGTTCGACGGACCCAAGGGCGCCCGTACGGTGGCCGCTTCCGAGTTCTTCCAGCTGCCTTCCAAGAATGCGATGGTTGAGAACTCCCTCGCTCCCGCGGAGATCCTTACGGAGATTCGCGTCCCCGCCGCGGCCGGGCGCTCGATCTACGACGAGGTCCGCGAACGTCAGGCCTTCGACTGGCCGCTCGTCTCCCTCGCCGCCTCGGTGCGCCTCGACGGCGGCCTGGTGAAGGACTGCCGACTCGTCCTCGGCGCCGTGGCTCCGATACCCTGGCGCTCTAATCGGGCCGAAGCAGCCCTGATGGGCAAACCCCTCAACGAATCGACGCTCCAGGATGCGGCCCGGGCCGCCATCGTGGGGGCCGCTCCTCTCTCGGACAACGGCTACAAGGTCTCTTTGGTTCAGACTCTCGTTCGCCGAACCCTCGCTCAGCTCGCCTAGAACGGAGAAGCCCATGAACGAGACACCCCTAAACGCAGACCCGGCCTCGAGCGGGGCCGAACCGGTCGTCATTCCATGCAGCCGTATCCGCACGAAGATGTACTACGTGCTCGGGCGCCAGGCGGTCGACCTTACGAAGTCGTCGCCCACGTCCCAGTACTGGTGCTCGCGCACCGCCACCGTCATCGGGCCCGACGATGTGTGCTGCTCGCCCGAACTATGCGCCCCGAACCGCGCCTGTTACGAAAAAGAAGAGTAGGCGCTAGCAGCTAGTCCGCCGCAGCAACTTTCGCCTTGGGGTCGATCACAACCACGGGAAGGACGATCGTGAACCTCGTTCCCTTCCCCTCCTCGCTCTCCACCGTGATGTCGCCGCCCATCATCTGACAGAAGTTCCGGCTGATCACGAGCCCGAGGCCGGTTCCCCCGAATTTGCGGGTGGTCGAGGCGTCGGCCTGGGTGAAGGCCTGAAACATTCGGCCGAGCTGGTCTTTGTTCATGCCGATGCCGGTGTCGGAGACGATGAAATGGAAGACCTCTGCCCCATCCAGCCAGTTGCGAGAGACATCGAGGGTGATCGTGCCGCGCTCCGTGAACTTGGAGGCATTTGAGAGCAGGTTGAAAAGCGACTGACGGACCTTGGTCACGTCGGCGTGGATCGCGCCCAGATCGGGCCCGAGATTGAGGGAGAGCCGGTTCGCCTTCTTATCCACGAGAGGCGCCACCACCGCGACGACATCGTCGATGAGCGGTTTCACCTCCACCGTCTCGAGGTACAGGTCCATCTTCCCGGCCTCGATCTTCGAGAGATCGAGGACATCATTGATGAGGGCGAGGAGATGCTTCGCCGAAGAGTGGACTTTTTTCAGGTCGGGCACGTACTCGTCGTGCCCGTTGTCCTCGGCCTCTTCCTGCATCATCTCGGTGTAGCCGATGATGGCGTTTAAGGGAGTCCGAAGTTCGTGGCTCATGGTGGCGAGGAACTGGCTTTTAGTCGCGTTCGCGGCTTCGGCCGCGACCTTGGCTTCCTTCAGTTCCTTCTCCTGGCGTTTTCTGGACGTGATGTCCTGGGCCACCGCGATCATGCCCGAGGCCTGGCCTTCGGCGCTCTTCAGAATGCCGGTGGAGAACGACATCGGAATCTCGCGTCCATCCCTGGCGCGATAGGTCGTCTCGAAGGTCGCCTGAGCCGACTTGCTCTTGAGCGCGTCGTCGGGCACCCCGCCGCTGATGATCGAGAAGGGTTGGTCGACCAGCTCGGCCTCGGTGTAGCCGAGGAGGCGCAGCAGGGCCCGATTGACGGTGCGGATCTTCTCGTTGCGGTCGATGACGATGAGCGTGTCCTTCATGTTGCGGATGATGTCGTCCACATAGGTCTTGGAGACCGTGGTGGAGTCGAGGCTCGAAGCCATCGCCTTGAACGCCCTGGCCAGCTGCGCGACCTCGTCGTTGCCTTCGGCATTGATGTTCCGCCCGGCCGCGAAGTTCCCCTGGGCCACTTCGCGGGTGGTTTCGGAAAGCGAGCGGATCGGCGAAACGATCCCGCGCGAGAGCGAGATCAAGAACACCACGACAAACACGAGCGAAAGCGCGGCGATGGCCCCCGACAGGACCGCGCGGCTCTGCAGCTGCACGACCGTGGTCTCGAGGGTGGTCACGAAGGCCGATCGCCTCGCCTTCACCAGGCGGTCGAGACCGTCGTCGATTGACGTGCGCAGGTCGGCCACCCGGCCGGACAGGGCGCCGATCCGCTCCGAGTTGAGTCCGGCGAGGCCGCCCTGCTGCTGCTCGCTGCTGATGGCGAGGCGCGCCAGTTCGATGGCCAGCGGCCGATATTCCACGAACGAATCGCGAAGCTGCCGGATCTCCTCCTTCCGGTTCTCGGTCGAGATCGTCTCCACCGCCACGAGATAGTCGACGAGTTTCCTGGCCGATCGTTCGACGCTTTCGAGCAGGTCGGCCTCGCCCGTGCTCACCACCTCCTCGATCTTGGCGGTGAAATCCTTGAAGGAATCGTGGGCGGCCGCGAGCTGTTCGTACTCGGGAAACGCGCGGTCCTTCAACTCGAACATGTCCACCGCGACGCGCCTCCCGGCGTCGACGAACAGGCCGACCAGCACACTCGTGGCCACGATGAAGCCGACCAGCAGCAGGCCGAATTTGAAGGAGAGCGAGAAGCGCGACATCGCAGGGTTCCCCTTGTTTACTCTCTTTGCGGAAGCTCTGGGGGCCTAGTCCGATATTTCGATGACCCGGACACGGTCTTCGTCCCCGCCGGTCTCGACCACCGCGATCGCTCCGGGATTTCTGGCCACGAAGTCGATCAGCTGAGAGCTGTTCCTGAAGACCTTGGGCACCGCACCGCCGCCGGAGAACAGCAGGCGCTTCCAATAGGCGCGGAACTGGCTGACGCTCTTCTTCAGAGTTCCGGAGAGGAAGGTCTCGCCGGCCGGGCTCTCCTCCTCCGGCATCGCGGGGACGATGCGGACGCCCGAGTCCCAGAGCGTCTTCTTGCCGAGGAAGATGCGGTTGAGATCATCCGTGCTGAGGGAAGCGAGCTTGTTCTCTTTGTTCACCACCACCCGGAGTGACCGGTCTACGCCTTGAGCCATGGTGTAAGGCGCCGCCACGGCAAGGCCCACGAGCAGGGCGAAAGCCCACGAAAGGAGACGGAAGGTCCTCGGTCCCATGATCTAGAAACCGAGGACCAGAGCGGCTTTGAGCTCGTGGTAGCCCTTGCCCTTGAATTTCGCAAGACTCGACTTCGCGCCGCCTCTGAAGTCGTTGTTCTCGATCTTCAGTTGGAAGTTCTTGGAAAGCTCGATGTTGACGCCGACGATGAAGTCGCGTCCGCCCATCCCGCTGATATCCCGATCGGGATTGATCTTCTCGAAGCGCAGGTAGGGCGTCCAGCCATTCTTGAGGTGATAGGAGGGCTGGATGTACCAGCCGACCTGGCGCTGGGCTTTGCCAAACCTGTGGCCGAGAGAACCGAAGGCCACTTCGCCGAGCACCCGTACACTCGTGAAGTTCAATTCGGCTTCGAAACCGTGGCTTTGAAGAGTTGTGAAGGTCGCGGAACTCAACCGATCGCGGTAGAAGGAGTAGCCGACCCGGATGTTCTCGGTCGCGTCCACGCGGACCCGGGCGGTGAGGGACTTGGAGGTGTTCTCGTCCTCCTCGAAGGGATTCGCCTCCTCCTGCTCCCCGTTCGCGACCAGGACGTCGTAGGAGATGTCCTTGCCCCCGAGGACGCCGTCGCCGTGGGCGGCGATGCCGGCGCCCCAGCGGGGGTAGAAGAGGTACCCACCGTCCACGATCCGGTCGTTCTTGTTGAGACTCGCGGCCTCCTTCACGGTCAGGAAGGCGGGCTTGGCCGTGTGAATCTCATTGAACACGCCGAACGGCGTGAACATCTTGCCGAAGCGGAGCTTGAGCTTGTCGGAGAGCGCGTATTCGACGAAGCCATATTCGAGGGCCTGGTTGCCCCGGCCGTCTTCGGTGGCGGTCCCGTGCTCCCACGAGAGGTCGGCGGCCACCCGGACGCGCTCCGAAACCGTGATGTTGAAGACGAGATCGAACTGATCGGCGTCGAAGGATCCGTTCTTGTCCCCGAGGCCGTCCTTGCTCAACTGCTTGGAGAACTCGAAGTTGGAATAGCCGTTGATCACGATCCGGTCGGCCATCTCCTGCGCCGTCGCGGGCCGGGAAGCGGCGAGGAGGAGGGCGATCGCGAAAAGGGAGTGCTTCACGGGATGAAAATCCCGACCGCGACGCAAGGCTCACGCTGAGTGCTCATCTGGATTTTCCCTCAAGGGTCATTTCGGGACGAAGTGTAATCGCAACCCCCGGTCGGCTTCATCTGCCGGGAAGCCGCCAACGAAACGCCCGCGACGGCGTAACATCCGCCCTCAGTACGTTCAGTCTCGGGCCAACGAATCCAGGAGAAATCATGCGAAGAGTCACGTTGTCGAAGGGCGATTTTCTGTGGGAAGCAGGCGACGTCGCGCGAAACATCGGCATTGTCGAAACCGGGAAACTCGGGGTTCGATCGGGCCGGGGGATCGTGGGCATCGTGGCCCCGAAAATGGTCCTGGGTGAAAGTGCCCTGCTGATGCTCGACGGCCAGGCTCAGATGCGCTCGGCCGCCGTGGTGGCCCTTGAGGACACCAGCGTCACGGAATATTCGGCGTCGCTCTTTCAGCAGACGTTCGAGTCGGGCCGACACGATGTCGGCCACCTGATCCTCCTCTCCCTCATCGGGCAGGTGTGCCGCAACAATCTTCTGGTGATGGCGGCCCACGGCGAGAAGCTGGTGGTTGCGGCTCTCCTCCGCGGCCAGGTGCAGGCCATGGGTGAAACCGCCGCCCAGTGCCGCCTGATCAAGACCTGGGATCACTTCACCTGGACCTTCAACTACCTCATCCACCTGCGCAACAATTCCGACCGTATGCGCGACGAGCTCGTGACCACCCAGGTGGAAGAGACCGCCGCCCTCACCAAGGCGTCCGAAATGATGAAGAGCCTGGTTCAGGGCAAGGACATCCTTCCCCATATCGAGGCCCTGATCGAGGCGGATCGGGCCAAGGCCGAGTGGTTCACTCGCTAGTGTGCTGCCTCGTAAGTTCCCGGTACATGCGACGGTCCAGGCGCCCGGAGCGCAAGGCGCCGAGAAGCCGCGAATATCGGGAATATTCGGGCGACGAGCAACGCGGCGATCCGGGATGCATCGGCCGTCCCATGTGCCGCGAACTTACGAGGCAGCACACTAGGCCCTTCCTAAGAGATCCGCTCGCGCCCGGCCTGAGCCGGGTCGAGCCGCCAGGCAAACGAACGCAAGACGAGGACGATCCATGCTGAGCTGGTTATCGGGGGGGCAGAGCCTCCAGCAACTCATCGCCGCCAAGAAGTGGGACAAGGCCGTTGTGCAGCTCCAGGCGGAGATCAAAAACGCGCCCAGAGACTCCCGCACGCGGATGCAGCTCGCCGATGTCCTCATCGAGGCCGGCCGCGGCAAGGATGCCGTGCCGATTCTGCTCAAGCTGGCCCAGGAGTTCGGCAGTGAGGGTTCGGCACCGCGGGCCATCGCGGTTCTGAAGAAGATCGAACGGATCCAGCCCGGCCGCTCCGACGTTCAAAAGGCCCTCGCCGCCCTGATCAAGAAGTCGGCGCCCAAGGCGGTGGTGAGTTCGGGGATCGAGGCGATCGTCCGCGGCTCGGACCAGTTCGAGATGGAGGAGATCGGCCTCGACCTCCGGCCCGCGGCGGCCCCGATCGAGCCCTCCGAGTTCCTGTTCCAGGCCCCCGCCGCCCTCCCTCCTCCTCCGCCCTCGACAGCCGCGGCGGTGAGGTCGGCTCCTCCCCCTCCCCCCGACGAGGACGAGCAGGTCGAGATGGACGATCTCGTCATGCCTCCCCCGAAGACCCTGTTCGAAATCGCTTCGGCTCCTCCGCCACAAGCCGCGGTGTCGGCGCCGGCGGCGCCCGCCGCTCCTCAGGTGGTTCAGATGAGCGAAGCGGCCTCCATGATCGCGGGGATGAACGACACCGACAAAGGCCTGTTCGACGACCTGCTCGACACGATCGAGGCCGTTCTGGCCGAAACGCCCGCCGCGTCCGCGCCCCAGACCTTAAAGCCGAGGATCTCGAGCCCCCTGTTCGCCGACTTCTCGGAAGACGATCTGGTCGCGGTCATTCAGGGCCTGGAACTTGTCTCCTACGTTCCGGGCGACATCCTGATTCTCGAGGGCGACCCAGGCACGAGCCTCTTCGTGATCACCTCGGGTGTGGTGCGCGCCTTTGTCCGTCAGCCGGATGGCAAGAACAAGATGGTCCGGGAGATGGGCGAAGGTTCGTTCTTCGGCGAAATCTCGGTGTTGAGCGGCAAACCCAGGACCGCGACCGTGACCGCCAAGACGCCCGTCGAAGCGCTCATCCTCGAGCGGAAGATCCTCGACCAGATCGGCAAGACGCACCCGAGCGTGCGCACCACCCTCCAGAAGTTCGCGGCGGAACGCCTGAAGGGCGGGAAATAGGGCATGGTCAAAGTCCTGCTCGTCGAAGACAACGAGATGAACCGCGACATGTTGTCGCGGCGACTCACCAAGCGCGGCTATGAAGTCATCATGGCCATCGACGGTCAGCAGGGCGTCGACATGGCGGTGTCGGAGAAGCCCGACATCATTCTGCTCGACATGAGCCTTCCCGTGGTCGATGGATGGGAAGCCGCCCAGCAGATCAAAGCGAACGAGGCTTCGAAGGGCGTGCCTCTCATCGCACTCACTGCGCACGCGATGGCGAGCGACCGGGAGCGCGCTCTTTCCGCCGGCTGCGACGACTTCGACACCAAACCCGTCGAGCTGCCTCGACTTCTTGGCAAGATGGAAGCGCTGCTCACGGCCAGGGGCATCACGCCCCCGGTCAAAGCGTAGTTCGAAAAGGGGCGGGGGCGACTTCGCGATGACCGCTCCCGGACCTCCCGGACACGACAGCCCCGACCCCCTTGCCCAGGTTCGGCACGACCTCAAGACTCCGATCAACCAGATCATCGGTTACTCGGAGATGCTGGCCGAGGACGCGGAAGACAAGGGCGAGAGCGCGGTCCTCGCCGATCTGGCGAAAATCACGGCCGCCGCGAAAACGCTTCTCGAGCTCATTGACAAGGAACTGAAGCCCGGGAAGATCACCCTTCCTCCCGCGGCGAACCCGCAGCCAGCGCCCCCGGTCAAGCTGGCCGACGGCCGGATCACCGGCGCCATCGCGGCGACGCCGCTCCCCCAGGCCCTTGAGCCCCTGCCGCCTCTCCCCGGTAACACCGACCCCGGCGTCGACCGGATCCTCGTGGTCGACGACAACGAGATGAACCGCGACATGCTGTCGCGAAGGCTCAAGGGCAAGAAGTACGTGGTCGAGGTTGCGGAGGACGGCCAGCAGGCCCTCGATATGCTGAGCAAGGACTCCTTCGATCTGGTCCTGCTCGACATCATGATGCCCGGCATCTCCGGAATCGACGTGCTGAGGACGGTTCGGCAAACGAAGTCGCGCGCCGATCTGCCCATCATCATGGCCACGGCCAAGGACCAGAGCGACGACATAGTGGAGGCGCTCAAGCTCGGGGCCAACGACTACGTCACCAAGCCCATCGACTTTCCGGTCTGCCTTGCCCGGGTCCAGTCGCAATTGGCGCTCAAGCGCGCGCAGGATCAGGTGAAGCGCCTGAACGCCGGCCTGGCTCGCCGCAACGACCTCATCAAGGCCACCTTCGGCCGGTATCTCTCGGACGAAGTGGTGGATCAGATCCTCGAGTCGCCAGGCGGCGCGCGGCTTGGCGGAGACAAGCGGACGGTCACCATCCTGATGTCGGACCTGCGCGGATTCTCCGCGCTTTCCGAACGCCTGCCGCCCGAACAGGTGGTCCGGATCATCAACAACTACCTCGCGGCCATGACCGAGGTCATCAAGAAGCACAAGGGCACGATCGACGAATTCATCGGAGACGCCATCCTGGCGATCTTCGGGGCGCCGGTGGGCCGGGAAGACGACGCCAAACGCGCCATCGCGTGTGCGGTCGAGATGCAGCTCGCCATGCACGCGGTCAACGAGTACAACCGCAAGAACGAGCTTCCCGAGATCGAGATGGGCATCGCCCTTCACACCGGCGAAGTGATCGTCGGCAACATCGGTTCGGAACAGCGCGCCAAGTACGGGGTGGTCGGCACCGCGGTGAATCTCACCTCGCGCATCGAGACCTACACGATCGGCGGCCAGATCCTGATTTCCGACCCGACGTATCAGGCGGCGGGAGCGGGCGTCATCGTAGGCGGGCAGATGGCGGTCAAGGCGAAGGGCCTCAAGGAACCCATGCTCGCCCACGACCTGCGCGGCGTCGGGGAGCCCTTCAATCTGCATCTGCAGCCGCGGAGCGCCGAGCTCCTTCCCCTGAAGGAAGAGATTGCCATCGACTTCTTCGTCATTGACGGCAAGGCGGTGGGCGACGAGGAATTCAAAGGCTCGTTCGTGGCCCTTTCCTCGAAGGCCGCGGCGGTGAAGGCGGGAGCGACCGTCCCACCGCTCACGAATCTCAAGCTTCACCTTCGAAGCTCCAACGGCCAGTGGATTCCGGGCGATCTCTACGGCAAGGTTCTCGAGGCGGATCCTCCGGCGGGCGCCACCTTCGTGGTCCACTTCACGTCGGCGCCGCCCGAAGTCGAGACGTTCGTGAAGGCAACTCTTCAAGCGCTCCAGGAAGCCGGGGTTCCCTGAGACCCGGAGTTCGGATTCAACGATGCTCCACCGCTCGTCGATTGCAAGCCTGGTGCGGGCCTTCGGGTTTGCCGCGGCCTGCTTCGCTCCCTCTCTTAAACGGCCGGTCTGCGCGCAACTCCGCCCCGAGTACACGGACATCGTCGAGCTCTTCGCCTCCGGCGATGAGACCACCGCACTTGCCCGGCTGGGGAGCTGGAACGAGTCCAGAGTTCGAGCGAACATCAATGCACTGAGAGGCGGCGGCTCCCTGCTTTCCGGGTCGCAAGTCCGCGCGGCGCTGTTGCTCCAGGCCCTCCGGAGCGGCTCAAGGCCGCTTTCGCAACGATCGCAGAGCTCTTGGGCCGAAGGTACGTCCTGCGCTACGTTCCCGAAAAGGTAACGCGGGCCGGCTGGCACCGAATCGATCTTCGGCTCAAGGGGAAGCGGGGCGATGTCCACACCCGCAGCGGCTACCGGGTCGGCGGTCGCTGACCGGTTCTAAATCTCGAGGAACTTCGGCGCGCGCGTGAGGTTCCTCGAGCCGGTCTTCGTCACGAGTGCGACATCCTCGATTCGAACTCCGCCGAGGCCGAGGTAATAGAGGCCCGGTTCCACCGTGACCACGTGTCCGGCGCGCAGCACCGAGCCGCGTCGCGAGATCGAGGGGGCCTCGTGAATGTCGAGACCCAGGCCGTGACCGGTCCCGTGGAAGAAACCCTGCATCCGACCGGACTTCATTCCCGTCTTGAAGCCACGGGAATCAAAGAGGGCGAGGATGTCCTCGTGGATCTTCCGGCCATCCGCTCCGTCGTGGATGGACTTGTGCCCCAGGCGCGTGCCTTCTTCGACCAGGGCGTAGACCTCCTTGAGCTTCTCGCTGGCGCGGCCTTTGACCACGGTTCGAGTGAGGTCGCCAAAGTAGCCGGTCGATTGGGAGCGCGGGAAGATATCCATCACGATCGGTGAGTGAGCGCGCAGAGGACCGTGGCCGATCTCGTGAGGGTCGACGGCCTGATCACCGCCGGCGCAGATGGTCCGCACGGGGATGCCGCCGAGTTTCAGGATCGTGGAGTCAACCACGCCGCGAAGGTCTTCCGAGGTGAACTTCGATCCGCTGCGCCGCAGCCAGCCGTCGCGGCCGATCGTCGTCGACTTGAGCGCCTCGATTCCGGCGAGAAGTCCAGCTTCCGCGGCGCGAAGGGACGTTTCGATCTTCTTCACTTCATCGCGGGTCTTGATCTCTCGCTCCGGCCAGAAGGGGTCGCGAGCGACGTTAAGGCGAACCTTCAGGCTCTCGAGCTTTCTCGCGAGACCGAGCGGGAACGATCCAGGAACCTCCGCGCTCTTCGCCCCGAGCCGCTTCAAACAGGCGGCGATCACGTGCTCGACCCTCGGGGGCGCCGCCCCCACCAAGGCTCTTCCTGCCATCTGCGTCCAGGACCAGACGTGGGTGGCCCTAGACTCGCGTTTGGCGCGATCCATCTCGAGATCGCTCATCACCAGGATGGTGCGCGACCCCGCGATCAGGCAGAGGAACGGATCCGGGGCGAAGAAACCCGTGGCATAGAGGATGTCGGCGTCGTGCTCCGAGGCCGCGTAGAGGACGCGAAGTTTGGTCAAGCTCGGGCGACCGCTTCCGACGAGCCCTCGTGCCGCGCGACGTCGACCAGAACGTCGTAGAACGTGGCGCCGTTGCCGAGGTCGGTAAGGGCTTGGCCGGTGACCGCGTTGGCGTTGCGGCCGCCGGGGCACAACTTCGCCCACCAGACGGACAGGCCGACCACGACCCCGGGCCGGGCTGCGTCCGAAACATGCGCCTTCGCGAGGAACTCGCCCCGGTGGTTGAATGTGCGGACCATCTGACCAGAGACGATGCCGCGGGTGCGCGCGTCGTCCGGGTGAATCGTGAGCGCGGGCTCGCCCCCTTCGCGGCGCACGAATACGGCCTGATCCGCGAACGTGGAATTCAGGAAGTGGTGGGCGGGCGGCGAAATGAAGGCGAGGGGATACGTTTTCGCGAGGGTGGGATTGCTCACCGGACCCTCGCGCGGCCGCACGTAGTGAGGCAGAGGATCGCGACCCGCGGCCTGCTCGGTTTCCGAGTGGAACTCGCACTTCCCGGATTTGGTGGGGAAGTTGCCCAGGGCGAACGGCGCCCACTCGGCGGGGACATTGAGTCTCACCGTGGTCTCCCGGTTCAGGCGCTCGAGCGTGATCCCCCGCAGCCGGGGATGCGACCAGTCGAAGGCCTGCTCCATGAGGACTTCATCGCTTTCGAACAGGGCCGGATCGGAAAGCCCCATCTTCCGCGCGAGATCGCGGAACACCTGGGTGTTCGATCGGCACTCGCCGAGGGGCTCGATCGCGGGCCGGTTGACCGCGAGATAGAGATGTCCGTACGACTTGAGGATGTCGGTGTGCTCGAGAACCGTGGTCGCGGGCAGGACGATGTCGGCCCAGTCGACGGTATCGGTGCGGAAAAGCTCATGCACCGCGACGAAGAGATCCTCGCGGCCGAGACCACGGCGCACTTCGTTCTGATCGGGAGCGATCGCCGCGGGGTTCGAGTTGTAGACGTAGAGCGCTTTCACCGGCGGGTCGAGGTCTTGCCGGAGAACCTGCCCGAGCGAGGACATGTTGAGGGTGCGCGTGCCGGGCTTGATCAGGTCGGATCGGGTCAGGGCCGCGGTGCGCTGGGGATACGTGCCCGACGAAGAAAGCTGGATGCCGCCGCCCGCGTGCCGCCAGTCGCCGACGAGGGCAGGCAGACAGGTGATGATGCGAACCGAATTGCCTCCGCCCGCCGCCCGGTTCAAACCGTAGTTGACCCGGATCGCGGAAGGGCGCGTGGTTCCGTACTCGCGCGCCAGCTTCTCGATCGTCTCCGCGCTCAGGCCGGTTTCTATCGCGGCCCGCGCGGGCGTCCATTCGAGAGCCCGTTCCTTGAGGCCATCGATGCCCACGGTGTACTTCGCGATGTAGTCGTCGTCGGTCAGGCCCTCGCGGAACAGAACGTTCATGATCGCGAAAGCGAGAGCGCCATCGGTGCCGGGCAGGGGTGCGATGTGCCAGTCGGCCTTTTCCGCCGTCTTCGACCGGTAGGGATCGATAACGATGAGTCGCGCGCCCTTCCTCTTCGCCGCTTCCACGAAGGGCCAGAAGTGCACGTTCGACGAGATGATGTTGGCCCCCCACGCGATGATGAGCTTCGCGTTCCCGACCTTCTCGGGATCGAAACCGATGGTGGCGCCCATGACCGCCTTGTAGCCCTCGAAGCCGGCGGACGCGCAGATCGTCCGGTCGAGTTCCGAGGCGCCGAGAGTCCCGAAGAAACGCCGGTCGAGACTGCCATAGTGGATCATCCCCGAATTGCCGGCGTACGAGTACGGGAGGATCGACTGGGGGCCGTGCTCGGCGATGACGCGTTTGAAGTTCGCCGCGATGGTCTCGAGCGCTTCGTCCCACGAGATCTGCTCGAACTTTCCTTCGCCCTTCTTTCCGGTCCGCTTCAGCGGATGAAGGATCCGGTCCGGGGAGTACACCCGGTCCAGATACTGGTTCACTTTGGCGCAGAGGAAGCCCTGGGTGAAAGGATGATCGGGATCCCCCCCGATCTTCACCGCGCGGCCGTTCTCAACCTCCACCGTGGCGACACACGTGTCCGGGCAGTCGTGCGGACAAACGATCTTGTGCATGGTCGACATGATCGGGCAAGGATAACCGCCCCGACGGATCGTTCCGCGCTCGCCTATCATCGCGGCCCAATGAGCGACACCTCCCTGACCGTCATCGGAGCCGGGGCGGTGGGCCTCTCGGTTGCCGCCCGTCTCGCCGAGCGCTTTCCCGACCTGATCCTGCTCGAACGCCGCGAGCACCACGGCACGGAGACATCGAGCCGCAACAGCGAGGTCATTCACGCCGGGATGTACTACACGCCGGGTTCTCTGAAGGCTCGGCTTTGCGTTGAAGGCAATCGCCTGCTCTACGAGTACTGTGAGAAGCACGAGGTTCCATACCACCGCTGCACCAAGATCATCGTGGCCATGATTCCCGAGGAGGTGGCGCACCTCGAGAAGATCCTGGCCACCGGCCGCACGAACGGTGTCGAACTCGAGATGATCACCGCGGAAAGATCCCGCGAACTCGAACCCAACGTCCCCGCGGTCGCAGCCCTCTTCTCCCCGAACACCGGCGTCATCTCGGCGCATGGGCTCATGGATGCGCTTCTTCACGAAGTCAAAACGAAGGGCGCCACGTTTCTCTCGAGCGCCGAGGTCATGGGTCTCGAGAAGCGTCACGCGGACTACAAGGTCACGATCAACACGCCCGGAGGCGTCGAACACTTCACGAGCGACCGGATCATCAACGCCGCGGGCCTCGAGTGCGACACCGTTGCGGGCCTCGTGGGCATAGACCCCGATCAGGCCGGTTACCGGCTCCACTACTGCAAGGGCAGCTACTTTTCCGTGGCCTCGTCACGGACGGGGATCGTCAAGCGGCTCGTCTATCCGGTGCCGACCGCGGTCAGCCTCGGTGTCCACGCCCTGGTCGACATCGCGGGCCGTCTCCGTTTCGGGCCGGATGCGGAGTTTCTCGAGAAGAGAGCGCTCGACTACCGCGTCGATGCCTCCAAGCGCGCGGCCTTCGCGAAGGGCGTCCGTCGCCTGGTCCCGAGTCTGAGCGAAGAAGACCTGTCGCCCGACATCAGCGGCATCCGCCCGAAGGTGCAGGCCCCGGGCGAACCCGCCCGGGACTTCATCATCCGTGACGAAGCCGACCGCGGTTTCCCTGGATTGATCAACCTGATCGGCATCGAGTCGCCAGGTCTCACCGCGTGCCTCGCCATCGCCCGCCACGTCCAGGGCATGATCCCGGCCTGAGGCGCTTCCCGAGTTTTCAGGGCGGGGCATAAGATCCCGGCCATGCCTCGCGAAAGGCTCACCCTGGCCCTGCTCCTCCTGGCTCTGCTCCTCCAGGCGATGTCCACGCCGGCCCAGGTCACGGTCCTCGGGCCGGGAGTCAATCCGCAAGGCGCATCCCGGCCGAGCGACGCCAACTACGGCCCCCCCCGCCTCGTCGAACTCGATGCCCTCGTTCTGGGCGACGGGTATCAGCGCGCGCATGTGATCACCGAGGGCGAGGTGAGTCAGTTCGAGAGCGGAAGATACTGGACGCTCGGCCACTCGACCACGCGGCTGCTCCTCATTCCCGGGCGCGATTTTGATCCGAGCGAACTGGACCGTGTGATCGGCCGGCGCACCGAGGTGCGCGGAGTCGTACGCTTGATCCGTGAGAAGCAATACGTGGGGCCCACGGGCCAGGACCTCGACCTGATCGAGGATCCTCTTCTGCCGCCTTTGCCCGCTCCCCAATTCGAAAGAGGCTGGCCGAGGATCTCGATCACCGTCTTCTCGATCCGGGATCGAACGAGTCCCGAGTTCACGCGGCCGAAAGAGATCGGCGGTGGAGTCGGGTGGCAGATCCTCCAGGAGCCCGCGGCCTATCTCGGCAAGAAGACCCGAATCTTCGGTCAGTTCCGGGGACGCAATCTCTTCGGTGACCTTCCAGCGGCCAGCGCCCGGGGGAAGGACGACTGGGTTCTGATGGACGGGGACACCGCGATCTGGGTGATGGGCAAGGCGCCAAAGGGCGACGGCTGGAAGCTGGATCCCGACTACAAAGGCGATAGCAAGAGCTGGCTCGAAGTCGAGGGCAAGGCCGAGGTCGTGAACGGGATCGTCTATCTCAAGGCCGCCTCCGTCATGATGTCGAGGCCCCCGGGCAAGGAGAAGCCCGCCCCGCCCCCACGGTAGCGGCGGCCAAGACCGTGCCCGCCGCACCCCTGCCTCTTACCTACACCACGTCGATTTGCCGGTGCAGCCTGACGCCGTAGACTCGGGGGCCTCTCACGAAGGAGCGAAACACCTCATGGCCATGATCGAAGAAGGCAAAAAAGCCCCCGCGTTCAAACTCGCCTCGTCGGAAGGGGGAGAGGTGAGCCTCAAGGATCTGAAGGGCAAGACCGTCGTCTTGTACTTCTATCCAAAGGACGACACGCCGGGTTGCACGCGCGAGGCGTGTGAGTTTCGCGACACCCAGGCCGCGATCAAGAAGGCCGGCGCCCTGGTGTTCGGGGTGAGCGGTGACAGCCTCGAGTCACACGGGAAGTTCAAGACGAAGTACAAGCTCAACTTTCCCCTGCTCTCAGACCCGGGCCACGAAGTCGCCACGAAGTTCGGCGCGTTCGGCGAGAAGGTTCTCTACGGCCGCAAGTTCATGGGCATCATCCGTTCGACGTTCATCATCGACGGTGAAGGGGTCGTCCGGAAGGTCTGGGCCCGGGTGAAGGTCGACGGCCATGCCGAGAAGGTTCTCGAGGCGGTCAAGGCGATCGCGAAGTAGCCGCCTTCCCCACCGGCACTACCAACCGATGGCGAGGCCGTCTTTCCGCAGGTCGGAGCCGCCCATGAGCAGACCTGTCCTGGGATCGATCATCACCGCCTGGTACCCGCCCACGAAACCTCGCGCGTCGCTCACCCGATGGCCTCGCAGTTCCAGGGCCTTGCGCACAAGGGCGCCGATGCCGCCCTCCACCGCGAGATTGGCGCCCATGTGGCGCATGCGCGCGGCGTCGCCCGCATCGCGCACATTCATGCCGAAGTCGACGAGATTCGCAACGATCTGGGCGTGGGCCTGGCCCTGATTGTCTCCACCCATGACCCCGAACGACACCCACGGCCGCCCGTCTTTGAGCAGCATGGCGGGCACCAGGGTGTGGAGGGGGCGTTTGCCGGGTGCGATCTGATTCGGGTGGCCCGGGGTCAGCACGAAACCCGAACCGCGATTGTGGAGGGTGATGCCGGTGTCTCCGGCCACGATCCCCCCGCCAAACGACTCGAAGAGCGACTGAATGAGCGAGACCACGTTCCCTTGTGAGTCCGCCACGGTCAGATAGATCGTGTCGCCGAAGTCGCGGCCCGCGAAGTCAACCGGAGGGCCCGAACTCGCCGCTCCGAGAACCCCGGCCGAATAGCTCCCCGCTTTCTGCAGGTTGATTTCGGGTCGCCGCCTCGCGGCGTAGTCTTTCGAGATCAGCACCTCGAGCGCGCCTTTCGGCATGGAGGCCCGGTCGGCCAGATAGGCGCCGCGGTCCGCGAACGCGATCTTCTTCGCCTCGGCCACGAGGTGCAGGTAGTCGGCGCTGTTGTGGCCCATGGACTTCACGTCGAAGCCCTCCATGAGGTTCAACATCTCGAGGGCCACGAAACCCTGCGTGCTGGGCGGCATCTCGAGAAGGTCGAAGCCGCGGTAGTTCGTGGAGATGGGCTCGACCCAGTCCGCCTGGTGGGCGGCGAGATCCGCGAGATCGATGAGGCCGTCGCGTGATTTCATGTCCGCCGCGATGGCCTGGGCGATGACGCCCTTGTAGAAAGCGTCGCGGCCTTCCTTGGCGATCGATTCCAGGCTCTTCGCGAGGTTTGGATTCCTGAAGAGGTCGCCCACCCGCGGTGCTCGCCCGCCGGGCAGGAACGTTTTGCTGGCCGCGGGGTCTCGTGAGAGTTTCCGCTCCGCCGCGGCCCAGTCGCCCGCCACGATCTCGTGGACGCCGAAACCGTCCCGCGCGTAGCCGATCGCGGGTTGCAGCACTTTCTCGAGGGGCTGCGTACCGAAGCGCGAAAGCATCTGGCTCCACCCTTCGACCACGCCGGGGACGTCGACGGAGAGGGGGCCGGAATCAGGAACATCCTTGAGGCCGCGTCGCGCGAACTCTTCCGGGGTCGCGTGGCGCGACGACCGGCCGCTCGAGTCGAGGCCATAGACCTTCTTCGTCTTCGCGTCGTAGACGAGGGCGAAGAAATCTCCACCGATGCCGTTCATCGATGGCTCGATCACCGCGAGCACCGCGGCCGCGGTGATGGCCGCGTCGACGGCGTTTCCTCCCTCCTGCATCGCGCGCAGGCCGGCGACGGACGCGAGCGACTGCGAGGTGGCGATCATGCCGTGCTTCGCGATGGGGGCCGAGCGCGTGCCGCGGATGTTTCCGACCGGCCGGTCGCCGGGAACGATGGTTTGTGCGGAAGAAGAAGTCACGGCGACGAGGGCTCCGATGAGAGTCGATGAGGAAAGGCTCATAAGCCCACAAACTCTACTTCCGATGGAGGTGGCATCAGGTGTAGGTCCCGCGGGGGCCGCCTGCGCGTCGCATCATTTGGCCGCGACCTGGCCGCCGGTCTTCCCGCGCAGGAACTGAACGATGAGGGGATAGTCGGTCTCGCGGAAACCCGGTGTGGTGGCGAGGCTGCTCCTCGCGCCAGACCACGCCGTTCTTCACATATACGTTCAAAGCACAAGTACCCGCGCAGTTCGTTCCGTGGGTGCCGTGGACCACGCGATCCCAGGTCCACTTGTTGCGCATCACGTCCTCCCATCGTTTGTAGGCGGGAGCCGGGGCCTTGAGCACCTCGGCGAGTGAAACCGGGGAATAGCGAAGCACGAGGCCGAGGCTCGCGAGGCTGCCCCTTTTGAGGAACGCGCGGCGTGAGGGGGACGTGTCCTGGCTCATGGGCGACGACCTTTCTTCAAGACCCCGGGGTCCTCCGCCTGAAGGTATCTGTCTTCCCGATCGCGCCGCAGCCGATCGAGACAACGGTGGAGGCATCTCACGAAGATCGAGCGTTCGACGGAGAGATCGGAGAGCAGAAGCGCATGGGCGCGCTGGCGCAAGGGCGAGGGAACGACCATGGGATACTTAACTTAATTAAGTATCTCCGGTCAAGCGGGGAAGGGCATTTTGAGCACGCCCGGGATTGGCGCAAACTGTCCCCCTTCAACTTTCAGGGAGACGACCGAAATGGCCATCCGACTGGGCGACACCGCCCCCGACTTCATCGCCGAAACCACCCAGGGCACGATCAGCTTCCACAAATGGTTGGGTGACTCGTGGGGCATCCTCTTCTCGCATCCGAAGGACTTCACCCCGGTATGCACCACCGAACTGGGTTACGTGGCCGCGATCAAGCCCGAGTTCGACAAGCGCAACGTGAAGGTCATCGGCCTCTCCGTCGACCCCGTCGATTCGCACATGAAATGGGAGAGCGACATCGCCGAGACCCAGGGCAGGCCCGTGAACTTCCCGATGATCGGTGACTCCGACCGCAACGTTTCGAATCTTTACGACATGATCCATCCGAACGCGAACGACACCCTTACCGTGCGCTCGGTCTTTGTGGTGGGCCCGGACAAGAAGGTGAAACTGATGATCACCTACCCCGCCTCCACCGGCCGCAACTTCGACGAGATCCTGCGCGTCATCGATTCGCTTCAGCTCACGTCGAAATTCAAGGTGGCGACCCCGGCGAACTGGAAAGACGGCCAGGACGTCATCATCGCTTCATCGGTAAGCGACGAGGACGCGAAGAAGCTCTTCCCTCAGGGATGGAAGACGGTCAAGCCCTACCTGCGCGTCCTGCCCCAGCCGAAGTAGTCGAACCGCCGGCCGGCCCGGGCGCTCAGGACCGCCCGACCGTGAGCCAGAGACGAATCAGGTTGCGAGCACCGTGGACGGCTTCACGCCATCCGAGCTTGCTCGCGCCGCGGGTCCGGTCGCGGAACGTGATCGGCACCTCCACCAGACGGGTGCCCGGCTGGCGCGAGGCCCAGTAGAGGGACTCGACGAGGAACGAGTAGCCGGTCGACCGGACCTTTTCCCACTCGATGCCCAGCACCACCTCCCTGCGATAGAGGCGAAAACCCGAAGTGCAGTCCTTCGCGGGAATGTCGAAGAGAGCGTGGACGAAGCGGTTGGCCACGCGGCTCAGGATCTTGCGGTGGGCCGGCCAGCCTTCGACGCGCCCGCCCTGGACATAACGCGAGCCGATCACCACATCGGCGGCCCCGAGAGCCTTCACAAGGTCGGGAATGACCGCGGGATCGTGCGAGAAGTCGCAGTCCATGGTGAGGAGGGCGTCTCCACCCTGCGCCATCGCCTCGCGGAAGCCCGCGAGGTAAGCGGTGCCAAGACCGCGCCCCGTCCGATGGATGACCTCAACCCGGTCGTGCTTCGCCCGCAGCCCATCCGCGATCGCCCCGGTTCCGTCCGGCGAGGCATCGTCCACCACCACGATCCGGACGCTCGCGTCGAGCGACGTGATCGACTCCACCATGCGCGCGAGGTTCAGCGCTTCGTTGTAGGTCGGGAGGACGACCCACGTGTTCATGCGAGAGCCTCGCTCCAGCGTCAACTCCGCGCCCCTGGGGGGTCAGTTGAATTTGACGCTGACCAGCTTGGAGACACCGGGCTCTTCCATCGTGACGCCGTAGAGGTTGTCGGCGATCTGCATCGTCTTGCGCGAGTGGGTGATGATGATGAACTGAGTGTTGCCGCGGATGGTGTCGAGCATCTTCACGAACCGGCCGATGTTCGCGTCGTCGAGGGGGGCGTCGACCTCGTCGAGGATGCAGAAGGGCGAGGGCTTGTACTTGAAGATCGCGAAGAGGAGAGCGATCGCGGTCATGGCTTTCTCGCCGCCGGAGAGGAGCAGGACGTTCTGAAGCTTCTTTCCCGGAGGCATGGCCATGATGTCGATGCCGGCTTCCAGAATGTCGTCGTTGTCGACCAGAGCCAGACCCGCGGAACCCCCGCCGAAGAGCTGCTTGAACGTCTCCTGGAAGTTCGCGTTGATGATGTGGAACGCTTCCTCGAATCGTGAGCGCGACTCGGTGTCGATCTGGCGGATCGCGTCTTCGAGCTCCTTGATCGAGTCGAGGAGATCCTGGCGCTGGGAGGTCATGAACACGAAGCGCTCCTCGTTCTCCTGGGCCTCTTGAACCGCGAGCGGGTTCACGGGGCCGATGCGCTCGATCTTCTCCTTGACCTCATTGAGCTCTTCCCGCACGGCGTCGAGCTCCCGGGCGTGGTCCTCTTCGGCCAGGGACTGCGCGGCCTGGGCCGCGGTCTGGCCGATCGCCGCATGGGCCTCGCGGCCAAGGTGGTCGAGGTCGGAGGCGATCCGGGCCCGGCTGACTTCGATCTCGTTGAGCGCGTCCTTGATCCCGTCACGTTCCTTGCGGTGGGTCTTCAGGGCCTCGTCGCGGGCGTCGATCGCGGCACGGGTGATGCGCAGCCGCTCATCCTCCTTCGCGAGGGTGGCGGACACGCGATGGCGTTCGGCGAGCGTTTCCGCCAGTGACTTCTGGGCCTCCTGCTGCTCGGCGTCAAGGGCGCGGGCCTTCTCCTCGAGCTCACGGGACCGGGTGAGCGCGTTCTCGATCCGGCTTTCGAGATCGGCGAACTCGGCCTTCAGGCGCTCCTTCATCTTGAGGGTGGCCGCTTCCTTTTCCACGAGGCCGGCGAGCGTGGTTCGGGCCTCGGCGGACACCGCCTGCTTCTCTTCGGAATGGTTCCGGGCGGCCACGAGGCCCTGGCCGAGGTTCGCGAGGAGGGTTGCGGTCTGAACACGCTCGTCTTCGGCGGCCTGCAGTTCCTGGTTGATCTCGCCAATGCGCACCTCGCCCGCGGCCCGCTCCGACTCCGCCTGCTTTATCTCCACATCGATGACCTGCAGTTTGCGTTCGTCCCGGACCTTTTCCTCCTCGAGAGCCGACCGCTCGTGATCGAGAGAGAGAAGGCTCTTTTCGGCGTCGTGAATCGCGTCCTCGGTTTGCTTGATCGTGAGCAGCGTCGCTTCGATGCGCGAGGCCACTTCGCCTTCGCGGGTCTTCAGTTCCTCGAGCCTCTCGTCGATCGCGACTTCGCGCTCCTTGAGTTCCTTGACTTCGCGACGGGGGGCCAGGAAACCGCGCCCCCCGCGCCCGCCTTCGACCCACGCGCCGCGCACCACCTCTCCATCGAGGGTCACGATCGGGGCGTCGAGGACCTCCGAAATCGCGAGAGCGTGCTCGAGGGTGCGCACCACCAGAGCGTCGCAAAGGCCGAGCTTGATGGATTCGCCATCGGGAAGACCCACCTTGTACAGGTCGCTCAGTCGGCCGAGAACGCGGCCGTCGTTCGGCGTTCCGAGGGGCGCGCAGGCACCGGGCGGACGCCCGAGAATAAGGAACGAGGCCCGGCCTTCGCCCGATTCGGCGAGGCGCATCACCCCCGCCTGCGCGGTTTCCGCATCTGGAACCACAAGTGCCTGGAGAGCGTCGCCCAGAAAGCCCTCGACGGCCTTCTCGTGATCAGGCGCCACCTCGATCGTGTCGGCGAGAACGCCTTGAACGCCGGAAGTGGCCCGGTCGTCGAGCAGGGCTCGGACGCCCGCGTCAAAGGCGCCGTGGGTGGCGACAAGCTCCTCGAGGGAAGCGCGCCGCCCGGCAAGCTGATCACGCTCGCGATGGAGGGTGTCCAGTTCGCGTCCGAGGTCGCCGCGTTCGGTTTCGGCTTTGACGCGGTCCTTGCGCGCCCCGTCGAGTTTCGTCTCGAGACCGGATTTTGTGGCTTCGACCCCTTCACGCCGGATCGCGTTGTCCACGAGCGAAGTCTCGACGCGCTCGCGCTCGCGGGACACTTCGTCGAATTCGGTCTTGAGCTTGGAAAGGGTGGCCTGGGCCCGCTCGACACGTTCATGGGCGGCGCTCCTGGCCGAGCCCAGGGCAGATATGCGGGTGAGGGCGGAGAGCTGGGTCGATCGGGCGGCATCCATTTCGGACTCGACGTTGCGAAGGGCCAGGACCGCGGCCTCGAGCAGCGTCTCGATGCCCTGGAGGGTGGCTTCACTCGTCGCGCGTTGTCCCGCGAAGGTGAGCCCGTCCGCCTCCTGCTGCTTGAGCGCCTCGCCCAGCGGCGCGAGGCGTGCTTTGAGATCCTCCCCCTCCTGGATCGCCGCCTGCGAACGCGAGAGAGCGTCCCGCGACTGATCCCGGCAATAGGCGGCCTGGGTCTCGAACCGGTTGGCCTTGAGGGTGAGGTCCGCGTGCTCGGCGCGGATCAGCTCCAGCGCTTTCTCCTGCTCTATGACGCCCTGACGGCCGGTTTCGAGTTCGGTCTCGGCGGCGGTGATGGTGGCATCGATCCGCTCCGCGCGTTCGGACTCGACCTTCGCCCGCGCGGCGAGTTCGTCCGACTCCGCCTGGAGTTTCGTGAACGTGCGTCCGTAAACGATGCGCTCGAGGCCGAGTTGCTCCTCGGCGAGAACCATCCGCCGCCGGGCCTTCGACGCCTGCCGCTTCAACGACTCGAGCTGCTTCTCGACTTCGGTGACGATGTCGTTGACGCGCAGAAGATTCTGCTGCGTCGCGTCGAGCTTAAGTTGAGTCTGGCGGCGGCGCGCGCGGTACTTTGTGACGCCGGCCGCTTCCTCGATGAGAGCGCGGCGATCCGTGGGCTTGTTCGAGAGGATCTGACCGATCTTCCCCTGCTCGATGAAGGAGTACGCCTTCGAGCCGAGGCCGGTGTCCATGAACAGTTCGTGGATATCGCGCAGGCGGCAGGTGGCGCCGTTCATCAAGTACTCGCTCTCGCCGTTGCGGTAGAGCCTGCGGGAGATGGTGCATTCGTCCCGGCCGTCGGTGCTTCGTCCGTTGAGGCCGGTAAGCTTGAGGCTGACCTCGGCCATACCCACGGGTTGCCGGGCGGTGGTGCCGGCAAAAATGACGTCCGACATGGCCCCGCCGCGAAGACTCTTGGCACTCTGCTCGCCGAGCACCCAGGAGATGGCGTCCGAGATGTTGCTCTTGCCGCAACCGTTGGGGCCGACGATGCCGGTAACCCCCCCCTTGAAAGTCAGCTCCTGCCGGTCGCAGAACGACTTAAAGCCAACGATTTCAACTTGATCCAGACGCATCATGAACGCGAAATTACCCCAATAGGTTGTGCCAGCCGACGACTCTAGCACAATGGAAAAGGTGACCTGACGGCGGGCTCAGACCGCCTGAATTGGGTGGTCAGACCCTCTTTTCATGTCTCAAAAATGGCGGCTTCAGGGGAACCGCCCGAAATGGTCCAAGGACAGGCAGGGCCCGAAGCGCGAGGCCCTCAAGACGGCTCGAGCGGCGGTCAGTGGATCCAGGGCTTTCGCCGGGATCCGCAGGGTGCTGACCTTTTCAGCACCCAGCTAGATCGAGTAGGTTCGACCCTGAACGAACATCGTGACGTTCTTCCGCCTGAGCGCCGAGATTTCTTTCTTGATCCGGGTCACAAAACGGGGTTTGGCCCCGTAGATGTAGACGGGAACATCGCGCTTGAGCTTCTCAAGCTCCCGGCCAAGCAGCGCCGGCGTCAGGTGGCCGGAGATCCGCGCCAGGTCCTCTTCGGCGTTTGGAAACGATGATTCGGTGATGACGGCCTTGAGGTTCTTCGTCGCGTTGACGACTTCCCAGAAATGACTCGTGGGACCGGTGTCGCTGGAGAACGCGAGAGAACCATCGCCGTCGTCGACAATGAACCCGGTGGTGGGAACGGAGTGCGACACCGGCACCGCCCGGACCTTTAGATTGCCCACTTTCACGGTTTTTTCCGGCTCGAGGGTCACGAGTTTCAGGACGGGCGTAAGGTCATCCGGAATCGAGGTGAAGTCCGGCCAGAGCGAGCCGTTGAAGAGATGGCGCGAGAGGGCGGTCACGACCTCGTGGATCCCGTAGATCCGCAACGAAAAGCCGGGAGAGGCGAAACTGTTGTCGATCAGGAACGGCAGGCAGCAAGTGTGATCGAGGTGCGCGTGGGAGATGAAAACGTCCTTCACCATCGCCTGTTTGTCGACGGACAGGGCGAAAGAAAGGCCGCCCGCGTCGAGGGCCACCGTGTCGTTGACAAGGAACGACGTCATCCCCTGTCCGGGAGCGATTCCGCCGTAGCAGCCGAGTACCTTGACCTTCATGGAGCCCCAGTCGAGCTAGAACTGTCCCGTCCGGAAACAATCATCAACTAGAAATTCCAACATTTCGGGGAGAGCCGGGGCAGTCTAGTGTTCGTCTTCTCTGTCGTCAAACGAGACCGATCGCCGGCCGTTTTGGGCCTTTTCAGTCCCTGCGATCCCTCGAAGCCCCGCGGTTCAGGTCCACATTTCCCCGGGTTCCGAACTTGATCTTCCGCAGCCCCGAACCCTCGCGGACGTAGAAAGTGCCCTTCACTTCGGCATCCACGCGGTCACGTTCGAGGGCGTTTTTGACGGCGCCCGGGATCTTCAGCAGGTTCACATCGAGCCTCGAGACCACCCGGTCTTCCTTGAAGCCCTGGAGCATGATCGGGTCGGACTGATATCCGTGGCCCAGGACCTTCCCGTTGAGCTTCACTTCGTAGTCGAAGCGCTCGATCTGGAGATCCTCGGCGTTCACATTTCTGATGTGCAGGCCCACGTCGACCCGCGCCCCGGTGAGAGAGATGCCATCGAAGTGGATTCCCGCCACGCGAACCGCCGGCGGCTTAACCGAGGCGCACGCGCTCAAAAGGACGGCCGAGGCGAGGAGAACGACCAGACGGCGATACATCTTCATAATGAGGACTCCCTTTGCAAAGAAACATCTTACTTGCGGGCGCCGCGTCAGATGCGATGAAGGGCTTCGCGGGGCTCCAGTCGGCTCGCCGAATACGCGGGGTACAAAGCAGCGAGGGTGGACAACACGATGATGGCGAAACTCGCGCGCAGGACGCTTGGAACCTCGAGTCGTGGATACAGATAGTCCCCTCCCGCGAGCCAGGCCAGGGTGACCGTGTTCATCCGGATACCCGTGTTCGCCCAATAGAGCACCATCGCTCCGCCCACCAGAACGCCGATCGCCGCGGCCACCACCCCAAGGGCCAGCCCCTCGAGCAGAAAGAGTCGGACCACACCCGCTCTCCTCATCCCCATCGCGCGTATGGTGCCGATCTCCCGCGTCCGTTCGTGCACGCTCATGAGCATGGCGTTCATGATCCCCACCGAAGCGGCCGCGAAGAGAAAGATCGAGAGGATGGTCAGGCTGGCCTCGTTCGCCTGGATGATCGAGAAAGAGAAGCGCCCGGCCTGCTCGGCGCTCTCGACCGAGGTCCCCGGGGAAAGGCGCGACATCATCGAGGAAAGGTCGGCCCGGGTTGTGGCCAGCGCCCGTTCCGATCCCTCCGCCCTCAGCTTGATGTTCGTGACCCCATCCGGGGCATCCTGGAGTCTTCTCGCCGCCTCGAGGGGGACGAAGAATGTGTTGTCGTACCAGGGCGCGCCTTTCTGGAAGATGCCGCAGACCACCGCGTCGAGCGAGTTCATCGCACCTTCAGGCGTCTGGATGAGCAGGGAAACCGAATCGCCGACACTCAGTCTCAGGATCTTCGCCACCGGTTCCCCCACGTAGACCTCATCCGGGGCGCCGCCAAGAACCGTGCCCGAGCGCGGGGGCAGAGCCTTGAAGAGCTCCGGCTCTTTTTCGGCAACGATGCCGAGGATGACCGCTGGAGTCGACCGATTGGAGGCGATCGCGGTGCCGCGCGCGTGCAGGTAGGGCGCCACCCGCACGATACCGAGATCCGCGGCCTGCCCCTGGATCGCCTCGATCAGGGCTTTGCCGTTTTCTAGGCGTTCGTTCGAGTAGGCATCGAAGGGCGAGTTCTGGGGAACGAAGCCCTCCTCGCGCCGCACCACCATGATCTCCCCGGTCTGCACCGCGACCAGATTGTCGGTGAGCTGGCGCGCGATGCCGTCGGAAAGGCCGCTGCCGAGGATCAGGGCGGCGGTCCCGAGCGCCATGGTTCCACCCGCGAGCGCGTTCCGTCGTCGCGCGCGGAGCAGATTCCGGAAGGCGATGCCGATGAGCTTCACCCCCGGAGCTTAGTGAGGCCCGGCGTTTCGAGCCGGGAACAACCCACCGAACCGCGCCGTATTATCCAGTTACGACCCGGAATCGTAGACTCCGTCTGCCCGTATCCCAGGTTTTGCCTCGACTTCAGCGAAGAAAGAGCCCCAATGAGATTTCTGCTAGCCGCATCCCTCCTCGCGTTTGCGACCATCGCCCCCGCCCAGACCATCGACGAGATCCTGGCGAAGAACTACGAAGCCAAAGGCGGCCTTGCGAAGATCCGCGCGGTCCAATCGATGCGGGTGACGGGGAAAATCACCCTGGGGCCCGGGATGGAGGCTCCGGCCGTCATTGAACAGATGCGTGGCGACAAAGTGCGCATGGACATCACCTTCCAGGGCATGGTTCTGACCCCGATGGTCCTGAACGGCAGCACCGGCTGGAAGCTGATGCCGATTCAGGGGAACCCCAATCCCGAAGCCCTCTCCCCCGAAGAAATGAAGGATGCCCTCGAACAGGCCGACATGGACGGCTTCCTCGTCGACTACAAGACGAAGGGCCATACCGTCGAATACCTCGGCAAGGAAAAGGTCGAGGGGACGGATGCCTACAAGATCAAGGTCACGATGAAGAGCGGCGATATTCGCACCGTCTATATCGACACCGACAGCAATCTCGAGATCAAGCTCGAATCCAAGAGCACCCGTCGCGGCGCCGAAATCGAGGGCGACACGAACCTTGGCGACTACAAGGAGGTCGAGGGCCTCATCCTCGCCCACTCCATCGACAGCGGGCAGAAGGGCGCTCCTGGACGTCAGGTCATCACGATCACCAAGGTGGAAATCAACCCCAGGCTGGACGAGACCCGATTTGTCATGCCGGCCAAGAAGGAAGCCCCGGCCCCCACCCCGGTCAAGTAGCCGCTCTGTTGCTCCAACTCATCTGATCCCCAAACGGCCCTCTTCGAAGGGCCGTTTTTGTTTTGCCGAACTCTCAAGGAGACGTTCCATGAAAACCTCGCTCGTCGTTCCCCGAGTCTTCCTCTCCCTGGCCCTCGCCGCCGGCGCGGCCGCGCAGGACATCAAGGTCGATTCGGACACCTTCGGCGGTCTCGAGGCCCGCAGCATCGGCCCCGCGGTCATGAGCGGCCGGGTGTCCGCGATCGACGCGGTCGCGGGAAATCGACTCACGATCTACGTGGGCGCCGCCGCGGGCGGGGTTTGGAAGTCCGACGATGGCGGCGTCCGGTTCAAACCGGTTTTTGACAAGTACAACCCCTCGGTCGGCGACATCGAGATCGACCCCAGGAATCCAAAGACCGTCTGGGTGGGCACGGGCGAGACCTGGGTGCGCAACAGCGTCTCGGTCGGGGACGGGATCTACCGGTCCACGGACGGTGGCGACAACTGGCAGAAGCTGGGCCTCGAGAAAACCGAGCGCATCGCCCGCGTCGTGGTCGACCCCGCGGACTCGTCGAAGGTCTTCGCCTGCGCCCTCGGGCCGCTCTTCAACGACAGCGACGAGCGCGGCGTGTACGTGACGAAGGACGCGGGGAAGACGTGGCAGAAGACGCTCGCGGGCGCTCCCGATACCGGCTGCGCGGATCTTTCGATAGACCCCAAAGACGCCAAGACCGTCTACGCCGCGCTCTGGCAGCACCGACGCTCGCCCGATTTCTTTAACTCCGGCGGACCGAGAAGCGGCCTCTTCAAGTCCACCGACGGCGGGGCCACCTGGCGCGAGTTGACCCAGGGTCTTCCCGAAGGGGACCTCGGCCGCATCGCCGTCGAGGTATCGCCCGCGAAATCGAGCGTGGTGTACGCGTCGGTCGAAGCGAAGAAGACCGGTCTTTACCGGTCCGAGGACTCTGGTGAGACCTGGACCCTGATGAGCACGGCGTCGGTGGTGGCGGGCCGGCCGTTCTACTACTCGCGCCTGGTCGCGGACCCCGTGAATCCGAACCGGATCTACAAGATGAGCACGGTAGCGGCGACCTCCGACGACGGCGGCAAAACCTGGAGCGGTCTTTCCGGGAACTTCCACGTTGACGTCCACGCTCTCTGGATCAACCCCAAGAACACCGACGAACTCCTGATGGGCTCGGATGGTGGCGCTTATCACTCTTGGGATCGGGGCAATCGGTGGCTCTTCGTCGAGAACCTGCCTCTCTCGCAGTTCTACCACGTGGCCACGGACATGGAATTTCCATTCAATGTCTATGGCGGGCTTCAGGACAACAACACCTGGTGGGGCCCATCGCGCGCGAGCGGCCCCATCGGCAACCGCGACTGGCGCTCGATCAGCGGCGGCGATGGCTTCTGGGCTTTTCCAGACCCCCTCGACGAAGACCTCGTGTACAGCGAGTACCAGGGCGGCAACGTCTTCCGCACCAGCCGGAGAACCGGGGAAACGAAAGACATCAAACCCTCGCCAGTTCAAGGCGATCCCAAGTATCGATTCAACTGGAATACCCCCATCCACCTGTCGCCCACCCAGAAGGGCGTGATCTATATCGGGGCCCAGTTTCTTTTCCGTTCCGCCGATCGAGGAGAGAGCTGGCAGAAGATCTCGCCCGATCTCACCACCAATGATCCGAAGCGGCAGAGGCAGCAGGAATCGGGCGGCCTCACGCGCGACAACTCCACCGCCGAGAACAACACCACCATCTTCGCGATCAGCGAGTCGCCGAAGAATGGCTCGGTGATCTGGGTGGGTACGGATGACGGGAATCTTCAGGTCACGCGGGACGGCGGGAAGACCTGGGCGAACGTGGCCGCCTTCACGGGCGTGCCGAAGGGCACCTGGGTGTCGCGCGTGGAGGCCTCCCCTCACGATGAAGCGACCGCCTTCGCCACGTTTGACGGACACATGACCGGAGACATGAACACCTACGTGGCAAAGACCACCGATTTCGGCCGGACCTGGACGTTGCTTGGAACCGCGGATACCAAGGGTTTCGCGCATGTCGTCAAGCAGGACGCGGTGAACCCGAATCTCCTCTTCCTCGGCACGGAGACCGGTCTCTTCCTCTCCATTGATGGGGGAAAGCAGTGGGCGCAGTTTACGAGCGGGCTTCCGATGACCCCCGTGCGCGACCTGGTCGTGCACCCGCGCGACCACGATCTCGTTCTCGCCACCCACGGCCGCGGGATCTACGTGGTGGACGACATCACGCCCCTGCGCGCGTTGACTCCCGAGACCCTGAACGCGGATTTTGCCTTCCTGCCCACGCGTCCCGGCCAGCTTCTGATTGAAGCCGGCGGTTTCGGCGGCGTGCCCTGGCAGGGCGACCACGAATTCGCGGGTGCGAGTCCCGACGGCGGCGCTTCGATCGTCTACTACTCGAAGCGACGTCACGTGGTCGGCGACTTCAAGTTCGAGGTTCGAGACAGCGCCGGCAAACTCCTGGCCACGGTTCCGGCCACCAAGCGCAGGGGAATGAACCGGGTCTATTGGTCCACCCGCGAGCAGGCTCCGCGCTTTGCGGCCGGCGCCGGCGTCATTCCAAGCCTGGGCGCCTTCTTCGGTGCGCGCGCCCTCGCCGGGAGCTACGAAGTCACGGCGCTCAAGAACAAAGACACTCACCAGGCGAAACTGACGCTCGTGGCCGATCCACGGGTCGCCTATAGCGCCGCCGATCAGGCTTTGCAGGTCGAGACCGTCTCGAAGCTCTTCGGGCTCGTCGAGCGCCTCACCTGGCTCGTGGAGTCCCTCGCGGACTTGCGCGACCAGACGAACGAGCGGCAAACCAGACTCGGCCCGAAGGACGCGGCGCTCTCAAAACGGGTTGTCGCGTTCTCGACCGCGCTGGAGGCGCATCGCGTGAGCCTCGTGGCCCAGCAGGAAGGCGAGGGCATCTCGGGCGAGGAGAAGCTGCGCGAGGAACTGGGCATGCTCTACGGGAACGTGAACGGCTACAACGGTCGGCCCACGAAGTCCCAGATCGACCGCATGGGGGGGCTTTCCCGGGACCTCGATGCGGCGTGGGCCAGGTTCAACGGGGTCGCCAGGGAAATGGGTCTGTTGAACGCGGAATTCGCGAAGCGAAAGATCGAAGCCATCAAGCCCATGACCGAAGAGGCATGGCGTAAGAAGTAAGAGAGTCCTTGACGCATCATCGAGCGTGTGATCAACATCCCCGCCCTGTCATGAACCGCTCGATCTCTTCGCGACTGGTGAGCCCGATCTCGGGCCTCCGGGGGAAACCTCGGGGGTTTTGCTTTTTGAGGGCTCTTCCACGAGCGAGGGCGACACGAAAATGAGCGAGCGCGAGATCGCGGGCCGCAACTGACCGGGTCGAGGATCGTCTGGGAGTGCCTGCTCCTTGAGGGCGTCGACGTTTCCATGCTCGCCCCCAAGTCTCCCGGGCATCGGGTTCGCGAAGTGTTCAAGGAAGGTCAGGGCACCCCGCTCTTCTCGCCGTTCATCAGGACGAAGCCGCGGTCAAAGCCAAAGCACCCGCGGCGGCGCTCACCACTGCGTGAGGCCGGTCCAAGCTCGAAGGCGCGCAACCCGCCGCAAGGAGAAACCAGGAATACATGAGAAGCCAGCTGGTCAAGGAAGGGCCGGAGCGCACGCCGAACCGGTCCATGCTGCGCGCCATCGGCTACACCGACGACGATTTCAAGAAGCCTTTCGTCGGCATCGCCAACGCTCACAGCACCACTACACCCTGCAACGCAGGCCTCCAGGTTCTGGTGAATCGCGCGGAAGCCGCGTGTCGTGAGGCTGGGCTCGCTCCTCAGACCTTCGGGACACCCACCGTGTCGGACGCCATTTCCATGGGCACCATCGGGATGAAGTACTCGCTCGTCTCCCGGGAGGTGATCGCGGACTCCATCGAGACGGTGTGCGGGGCCGAACGCCTCGACGGCGTCCTCATCGTGGGCGGCTGCGACAAGAACATGCCCGGGGCCATGATCGCCATGGCGCGGCTCGATATCCCCGCGATCTTCGTCTACGGGGGCACGATCAAGCCCGGACACCTCGACGGCCGCGATCTCACCATCGTGAATGCCTTCGAGGCGGTGGGGCAGTGGAGTCAGGAGAAGATCACCACCGAAGAGCTCGGCCGGATCGAACGGGCGGCGTGTCCCGGCGCCGGCTCGTGCGGCGGCATGTTCACCGCCAACACCATGTCCTCCGTAATCGAGGCCATGGGCCTGTCCCTGCCCCGTTCCTCGACCATGGCCGCGGTGGATGCCGAGAAGGCGGACTCGGCCGCCGAATCCGCGCGCGTCCTCGCCTGCGCCATCGCCGCGGATATCACTCCGCGGAAGATCATGACCCGGAAGGCCTTCGAGAATGCGATCGCGGTGGTCATGGCCGTCGGTGGCTCGACGAACGCGGTCCTGCATCTGCTGGCCATCGCGCACAGCGCGGACGTGCCTCTGACTCTCGACGACTTCGAGACCATCCGCACCCGCGTGCCCGTCCTATGCGATCTCTCGCCCTCGGGGCGTTATGCCACCACCGACCTCCATCGCGCGGGTGGCATCCCCCAGGTCATGAAGATCCTCCTCGAGCATGGAGTCCTTCACGGGGACGCGTTAACGATCTCCGGGGAGACCGTGGCCGAGTCCTTGAAGAACATCCTCTCCGAACCGCCCGCCGGCCAGGACGTGATCCGCCCCTGGAGCCGGCCCGTTCACGCTCAAGGTCATCTCGCGATCCTGCGTGGCAATCTGGCCGAAGAGGGTGCGGTCGCGAAGATCTCGGGTCTCAAGACGATCAAGCTCACGGGTCCCGCACGCGTCTTCGAATCCGAAGAGGAGACGCTCGCCGCGATCCTCGCCGGCAAGATACAGCGGGGCGATGTGGTGGTTATCCGTCACGAAGGGCCGCGCGGCGGCCCGGGAATGCGGGAGATGCTGGCGCCCACATCGGCCCTGATGGGCGCGGGTCTTGGGGACAGCGTGGCCCTCATCACGGACGGGCGATTCTCGGGGGCCACTCACGGACTGGTGGTCGGCCACGTAGCTCCCGAGGCCGCCGTCGGAGGCTTGATAGGCTTCGTACGGGAAGGCGACCGCATTACCGTGGACGCGGAAGCGCGCCGCCTGTCGCTTGACGTGCCCGACGCCGAAATCCGCGACCGCCGGAAGGCCTGGACCCTCCCCGCTCCTCGGTTCACTCGCGGCGTACTCGCAAAGTACGCCCGCATGGTCTCTTCCGCAAGCCTTGGCGCCGTGACCGATGGGGATTGAGCGACGGTAGCGAATAAACTGCCGGCCTGCCATGAAGTCTTCGCGGAACACCAAACCCGAGCCGACCGAAGTGTCGGTCGGCGGCGTGGTCATCGGCGGTCAGCAGACCGTCGTGATCGCGGGGCCGTGCGCCGTCGAGAGCCATGACCACCTCATGCGGATCGCCCGCTCGGTCAAGACCTCGGGCGCGCATCTCCTGCGGGGCGGCGCCTTCAAGCCTCGCACGTCTCCCTATTCGTTCCAGGGCCATGGCGATGAAGCCCTCAAGTGGCTTTCCGAGGCCCGGGCGATGACCGGCCTCAAGGTCGTGAGCGAAGTGATGGATGTGCGCAAGGTGGAGTCGATGTCGCGGGTCATCGATTGCCTGCAGGTGGGTACCAGGAACATGCAGAACTTCGATCTGCTTCGCGAACTGGGCCGTGTTCCAAACCCCGTGCTGCTCAAGAGAGGCATGTCCGCGACCATCGAAGAGTGGCTGCTCGCCGCCGAGTACATCCTGGCCGAAGGCAATCCCAACGTCATCCTCTGCGAGCGCGGGATCCGCACCTTCGAGAGCGCCACCCGGAACACCCTCGATCTTTCGGCGATACCCGTGATTCGCTCGTTGTCTCATCTGCCCATCGCCATCGACCCTTCGCACGGAACCGGCCGCCGCGACAGTGTCGCGCCCATGACCAAGGCGGCGATCGCGGCGGGCGCCGATGCGGTCATGATCGAGGTCCACGACGACCCCGAACGCGCCCTTTCGGATGGCGCCCAGAGCCTGTCTCTCGAGGCCTTCGAGGCCCTGATGAAGGACGCCTCCCGGATCGCCGATGCCTGCGCGCGGCCGCTACAGAATCAGCGCGTCGTGCCCTTCGCATGCCGTGGCTAGACCGTTTTCAGGGCGCCCCCACTTGACACGTTCACCCGGCTCGCCTTACTCTCCCCGCTTGATGTCCAACCAGACCCTTCTGAGCCAGACCCATCTGCGGAGCGGCGTGTCGTCGCTCTCGTTGGTTATTGGTCTCATTCTTATCGTCCTTACGGGCGGGGGTCCCGTCTAGCGAGGCAAGGCAAGAGCCCGCGAGACGAAAAGGCCCCCGAGGGAAACCTCGGGGGTTTTTGTTTTTGCACGAAGGAAAGACCATGAACACCAGAACCGAGCACGAGAAACCCGCGGACACCCGCGAAGTCCGGACCGCACCTCAAGGGGCGGAGCCTTTTGAGCCGGAGGCCGCGGCCCAGAATGACGGATCCGACTCCCGCGAAACCGTCGAAGGAGGCTACGGCTGGGGCGTTTAGGCTCTACCAATGAATCTCGAGTCGAAGTATGTCTGGATGAACGGCGCGCTCGTGCCCCACGAGCAGGCCGTGGTGCCGTTTCTGACCCCTGCGCTTCACTACGGAACCGCGGTTTTTGAAGGTATGCGTGCGTACAACACCCCGAAAGGTCCCGCGATCTTCCGGCTGAAGGAGCACATAGAGCGACTTTTCTCGAGCGCGAAGATCTTCGGCTTTCTGGACCTGCCCTGGACTGAAGAGCAGGTGATCGAGGGCTCCAAGGCGGTGGTGCGCGAGAACGGTTTCACCGACTGCTATGTGCGTCCGCTCATTTTCGCGGCCTCGGGTCACATGAGCCTGAATCTCCTCGGGATCGTGCCCGGGCTCGGCATCGCGGCCTGGGAATGGAAAGGCTTCGTTTCCCCCGAGGCGGAAACGAAGGGTCTGCGGGCGAACGTGTCCTCGTTCACCCGTCATCACCCGAACGTGATGATGACCAAGTCGAAACTCGCGGGGAACTACGGCAATTCCGTCCTGGCCAGAACCGAGTCCGCGCGGCTTGGTTTCGACGAAGCGCTGATGCTCGACCCCACCGGCCTCGTCGCCGAGGGCACCGGTGAGAACCTCTTCGCGGTGCGCAAGGGCGTCATCTACACCCCGCACCGGACCACGGTCCTCGAGGGGTTGACCCGCGACAGCGTGATCACGCTCGCCCGCGATCTTGGCTACGAAGTCCGTGAGGAGCCGCTCACCCGAGACCAGCTCTATGTGGCCGACGAACTCTTCGTCTGCGGTACGGCCGCGGAAGTTCTGGGTATTCGTGAACTCGACTTCCGGCGGATCGGCCCGGGCGTCCGCGGACCTCTCACCACGCGAATCGCCGAGATGTTCCGACGGGTCGTGACCGGCGAAGAAAAGCAGTACGCGTCATGGCTCGATCTGTGTAAGCAGTAGCCTCGGCCTACGCCCTGGTCGATCGGCCGAGCCACCAGTCGACGAGCGACGGGAAGGCCGCGTTTAGAACCACCGCGGCCCGCGCCGGTGGGTAGGGGTGGACCTCAGGACGGGGATTTCGCACCGCGTTCACCATCGCCGCCGCCACCTCTGCTGCGGTCTGCCTTGGTCCAAGCGGCGAGCCTTGGCGGCCGCCCGATTCGCGGTGCGCCACCTCGGCGAACTCCGTGGTGGTGGCGATGGGATGAATGGAAACCGCGTGAATGCCGGTCCCCCGCAGTTCAACGCGCAGGGACTCCGTGAGGCTGACCTGAGCCGCCTTCGTTGCGGCATAGGCCGACCCGCCCGGAAGAGCGCGGTGCCCCACGATCGATGACACATTGAGGATCACGCCCTGATTTCCTGGGCGCATGTGTCGGAGCGCCGCCTGACATCCAAAGACCGTGCCCATGAAGTTCGTCTTCATGAGCCGCTCGAAGTCCGCCGCAGGTGTTTCGTCCACCCGTCCGCGGATTCCGAAGCCCGCGTTGTTGATCATCACGTCGAGTCTCCCGAAAACGCGCGCGGCTTCATCGACGAAGCGATGGACATCCGCTTCGAGCGAGACGTCCGCCTCCACGGCGAGCGCCTTTCCCCCCGCGGCCTGAATTTCCTTCACCAGCGCGTCGAGCCGGTCCTTTCTCCGAGCGGCGACCGCCACTTGAGCGCCGGCGTTCGAGAACGCGCGGGCCGCGGCGAGTCCAATTCCCGAGGAGGCGCCCGTGATCGCGACCACCGCGCCCGATGGGTTCATCAGGCCGCTTCCTTTGTGAACGCCGCGGCCTCGACTCTGGCCAGGAAGGCGCTCACCACGCGGATCCACTGGTCGCGATTTCCGCGAAGCAGAGACTGATGGCCGAGCCCATCGAACACCTCGAACTGTTTTGATGAGGGCAACGCCTCGAAAATCGCCCGGCCTTCCGGGATCAGCACGCGCTCGTCCTGGCTTCCAAGCAGAAGAAGGGTGGGCGCGCGTACGCCGCGTGCGTAGTCCACCGGGTTGTGCGCGAATCCGTCGAAGGAGTGCTGAAGTCCTCCCCAGAAGACGAGGAGATCGGCGAGTCCCCAGGCGCGGAGGCCCAGCGAGTTGAACCGATTCACAACCGCGCTGCGCAGAGTCGCAAACGGCGCCTCCACGATCAGGCCGTCCACCGGAACCCCCAACTCACCGACCGCTCGAAGAGAGGCAGCGCCTCCCATCGAGACGCCCCAGACAACAAGGGGTCCTCCGCCGGCTCGGGCGCGGACGAATCGAACCGAAGCCTCGACGTCCTTCGCTTCGTGGTAGCCGATGCTCGTGACCTCTCCCGAGGAACCTCCGCTGCCTCGCAGGTCCACCAGGACCGGGCTCCAGCCATGAGCGAGAAAGGCCTTGGCCTCGGCCAGGATTGACGACTTCCGATCCGCGTAGCCGTGAAAAAGAACCACCACACCGCGCGGTTCCACGGCGCGTACGCTCCAGGCCTCGAGAGAGACCGACCGCTCCACCGGGATCGTCCAGGTCTCGAATGGCATGCCGCGGTCGAGGGGCGTCGCTTCGTTGCGTGGCTTCGGAAGCTCGACACCGGCGGCGGCAACACGTAGCTTCTGAACGAGCGTGAGCGTTTCCGGCCGGCCCGTGCGCACGCCCGCCGCACTGAAATGAGTCATGGAATAGGCATGCCCATACGCGAAAACGTTCAGCACGATGAAGACAACCGCGCCGAGCGCCAACGCTTTGGGCCAGGCGCGCGTGAGAATCGACCTAAGTCTCGACGTAGGCGTCGACCTCGATTTCGATCAGCATCAAAGAGCGTCGACGAGCGCTTTCGTCATGTCCGTGGTGGTGGCGGAACCGCCGAGGTCCGGCGTCCGCACCCGGCCTTCCCGGGTCACCTTCTCGATAGCGCGGACGATCCGAGCCGCCGCCGGCTTCTCGCCCAGGTGATCGAGCATCATCGCACCCGCCCAGACTGCCCCGATCGGGTTCGCTATGCCGCGGCCGGCGATGTCGGGCGCCGAACCGTGGATGGGCTCGAACATCGACGGATGATTGCGGGTGGGGTCGAGGTTGCCGGAAGGGGCGGTGCCAAGGGACCCCGAGATGGCGGCGCCGAGGTCGGTGAGTATGTCGCCGAAGAGGTTGCTTGCCACGATCACGTCGATGGTGTCCGGCTGGGTGACCATGCGCGCGGCCAGCGCGTCCACGTGGTATCGGCGCACCGTCACGTCGGTGAAATGTGAGGAGACCTCCTCGACCACCTCGTCCCAGAGCACCATCGAGTGCCGCAGGGCGTTGGATTTCGTGGCCGAAGCGAGCAGCTTGCGGGGCCGGGTTCTTGCGAGTTCGAACGCGAACCGAACCACCCGCTCGATCCCGGCGCGGGTGAACGTTGCGACCTCATTGGCGAGTTCGCCCGGACGGCCGCGGTGCACGAAGCCGCCGACCCCGGAGTACTCGCCCTCGGTGTTCTCGCGCACGCAGACCATGTCGATGTCCGCGGGCTGCCGGCCGGCAAGCGGCGACTTGAGACCGGGCAGGAGGCGCATGGGGCGCAGGTTGACGTACTGATCGAACTTCTGCCGGATGGGCAGGATGAGATCCCAGACCGTCACGTGATCCGGCACCTCTTTCGATCCGACCGCGCCGAAGTAGATCGCGTCGAAGGCCTGCAAGGATTCGATCCCGCCCTCCTTCACCATCCTCCCGTGCTGTTGATAGAACTTCGAGCCCCAGGGGAATTGAATGGTGTTGAGCTCAAACCCCTCGACTTTCTCCACGGTTTCCAGGATTTTGAGCCCGGCCAAAAGGACCTCCGGCCCGATGCCATCCCCGGGGATGGCGGCGATCTTGTGCGTTCTCATTCGGTGACCGCCGGGAGGGAAATGCTCCAGAGCTTCTTTCCAAAGAGATCATGAAGACTCACCGTCAATTCGCGCGTCCGCCCGTCGATCGTCCCCTTGCCGAAGAACTGCAGGCCCGCGGAGGGCGGCTGATTTGGCCTCATGCCCTTGGGGATCGAGAGAAAGCGAACCGAGGGGCCGAAGGTCTTGTCGAGACCGTTGGGGCCGAAGGTGCCGGCATGGAGCGGGCCGGCGACGAACTCCCAGAAGGGATTGAAGTCGGTGAAGGTGGCATCCTCCGGCGAGTACCGGTGCGCGGCCGCATAGTGGACGTCACCGGTGATCCACGCGATGTTGGAGATCCGCTCGCGTTTGATGAAGGAGAGCAGGTCGGCGATCTCCAGCTCGCGTCCGCTCGGACCGTCGGGATCGTCGTTGGCGAAGGCCTCGTAACGGCCCGGCCCGTCGCCGACCACGAGACCGAGCGGCATGTCCGACGCGATCACCTTCCACACCGCCCGCGAAGCGCGCAAAGACCGCTTCAAGTTCGCAAGCTGGGAGGGGCCGAGGAGCGCCGAGTTCGCGTCGAGCCTCGATTCGCGGTTCGCGCCGTTGGGACCTCGATAGCTGCGCAGATCCAGAGCGAAGACATCGAGCAGCGGCCCATAGGGCAGGAGCCGATCGATCTTGAACGCCGTCGGCTCGAGGCCGCGGATGGGGGTGAACTCGAAGAAGCCGCGGCGGGCTCTGGTGGCGAGCACATCGACGCGTGGTTCGATCTGGTAGCGCGGGTCTTCCAGAATCTGTCCCGGGTACCAGTTGTTGCGAACCTCATGATCGTCCCAGAGATGGAACTGCGCGATCTGAGCGTTGAAACTCCGGAAGTTCTCATCGAGGAGGTTGTACTCCCACTGACCGCGGAACTCGTCGAGGGTTTCCGCGACTTTCGACTTGGCCTCGGTGGTGAGATTCCTGAAAGTGGTGCCGTCGCCGGCCCGCATCTCCTTCTCGAGCGGCTGGTCGGCGTAGATGGTGTCGCCCACGTGGATGAACAAATCCGCCCCGGCGCGGGCCATGGTGTCGTACATTTTCAGGCCGCCCATGGCGGGGTTGATGCCGTAACCCTGGCCCACCGTGTCGGCGCCCCAGATGAAACTCACGTCGCGCCCATCCGCGGGGGGCGTCTTGAATCGGCCGGTAACCGGCGGTCCGAAGACGCGCGCGTCGGCGAGGTCGCGGAAGCGGACCCGGTAGAAGATCGTCTCTCCGGGCGGCAGTTTCTGGATGTCCGCCTTAGCGCAAAGGCCGGTGCTCCTGAGGGCGAAGGAGTTCCCGACGACGGTCGAGTTTGAGAACGCCTCGTTCGTGGCCCACTCGACCTCCATCTCCGCAGGCAGGCTGGAGCGTGACCAGATGACCGCGCGCCCACCGGTCACGTCGCCCGCTTGAACCCCTGAGACCACCTGGGGAGTGGCGGCCTGCGATCTAACGATCGCCGGAAATCCTAGGACCGTCGCGCCGGCGGTGGCCCGACCCAGAAAGTCTCGGCGTTTCATGGGGCGGATCTTATTTGAGTTGGGGGGCCGCAGGGCATCAAAGGCCGCCGTGCTTTGCCCCCCAAACCCCCGCGCTCCGGCGGGAGTGACAAACGAGCGGCAGCGACTTTGCTCTGGGAGGGGGCCGCCATGCGGCGCCCTCCAGGAATCCCGCCTTCGCTCGGGTGAGGGGGGCCGCAGGGCGTCAAAGGCCGCCGTGCTTTGCCCCCCAACAAACGAGCGAGCGAAGCGAGCGACTTTGCGGTGAAGGATTCACTCGGGCCAAGCGAACGTTGAGGACGACTCACCGAGCGGAGGCCAGGGGGGCCTCAGGGGGGCCGGGTCCGTGTCTGGCCCCCCCAGACTCACTAGAACATGAACTTCGCTCCGAACTGGATGATCCGACCGTCGTCCGCGCTGGTTATGGCGCCGAAGTTGGCCGCGCTGCTGTTGTTGACCGGCTGGCCAAACCGCTCCTGGTTGAAGATGTTGAAACCTTCAATGCGGATCTGGATCCGCTTGTCTCCCGAGAACGTGAAGTTCTTGAAGATCGACAGGTCGGTGCGGTTGAAGCCGGGGCCACGAACCGCGTTGCGCGGCTGGGAGGACAACCCGGTTGTGGTGGCGGCCGGTCGGCGGGCGAAGCAGTTCGTGTTGAACCACTGGGTGACGGTCTTTTGGGCTCCGTCGTTGGGGTCGCAGGTCATGTTCGGCCGGTTGGTAAAGCCGTTCAAGGCCAGGATCGGATCGGTGACCGTGAACGGGAAACCCGACTGAGCCTGGAAGATGCCGTTCAGTTGCCAGCCGCCCAGGATGTTTCGGACGACGGCCGACCGGTCGGCGAGCGTCGGCAGTTCGGCGCCGAAGCTGAAAACAAAGCGGTGCCGGACATCGAAGAGGGCGGGGCCCTTCTCCTGATCGAGTGCGGCCTGCAGGCTCGCGTCGTCACCAAGGGTGACCGGTAGGACCGGACGGCTCTCGCCGCCGATGTTCAGACCCGAGACGTGATCCTTGGCATCGCCGAGCGTATACGACGCCAGGAAGTTGATGCCCTTCGTCGGTCGCATGCGCAGCGAGGCCTGAAGCGAGTTGTACCAGGACTCGGCCACCGTCGTGGTCGGACGGAGGAGGGCGAAGGCCGGGTACTTGCGCGTCGAGGGCGGCGTCACGATGGGGTTGATCTCGATGAACATGGGCATGTTCTTCCCCCGCGAGCCCACGTAACCCACTTCGAGGCCGAGGTTGTCGCCGATCTGCTGCTGCACCGTGAGGTTGTAGTGCATGGCCGAAGGCGTATCGAAGGTCGGGCCCCATCCGATGATGGTCAGGTTCGCCGGAAACAGGTTGGGGGTTTGCGCGCCCGTGCCGAGCGGGTTAGCGAAGGTCAGGGACGGGTTGGCGGCCGTGGCGTTGAGCTCGACGAGAGGCGTGAAGGGCGGGGCGAGAACGCCCGCCTGGAAGAGGTCGCCTTGCCCGGCGAGGGAGTCATAGAAGATGCCCCACGCGCCGCGTATGCTGGTCTTGCCCTTGCCCGAGGGATCCCAGGCGAAGGCGAGCCGCGGAGCAAAGTTGTTCTTGTCCGTCTTGTAGCCGCCGTCGGGAATGCCGGCGTCGCCGGGATAGAGAAGACCCCGCGGTGCCAGGGGCTGCACCGTGGACTTCTGGTCCGGATTGATGACCACGATCCGGTTCTCCTTCTCGACGAAAGGCGTGGCCAGCTCGTAGCGCACCCCGATGTTGAGAGTCAGCCGGTCGGAGTAGCGGAACTCATCCTGGGCGTAGCCCGAATACGAACGGCCCTTGCCGTCCTGGATGCCCTGTTGGGTGGTGGCGCGGAACTGCGCCGGGTAGCCGAGGAGGAAGTCGCCAAGCGCGCTGCCGGTGATGGCGCCCGAGAACGTGAAGTCGCCGTTTGGACGGTTGATGAACGCGATGAACATGTGCTCCTGGCGCATGTCGATGCCGAACTTGAACGAGTGCTTGCCGCGCAGCCACGAGAAGTCATCGGTGATCTGGTAGACATCGTTGTTTCGCTGCACGAAAGGCTGCTGGGCGTCGCCCAGACCCGGGAAGCCGGAGACCACGATCGAAGGAAGGCCGACCGCGAGGGGATTGGTGTTCCGCACATTGATGCCATACGCGTTGTTGGTCAGGCCGGACGTCACCGCGGGCTGGGCGTCGATCTTGTTGACCGAGAAGCGAAGCTGATTGATGGCGTTCGGGCTGAACATGTAGGTGTCGGAGAGCATCACGTCCCAGAGCTTGGCCTTGGCCAGACCGTCCGCGGGCTGCACGGTTCGCGGTGTCTCGGCCTTGGTCCGGCTCCAGAGGAATCGCCCGATCATCTGGTGCTTGTCGGAGAGCCGGTAGTCGAGCCGCCCGCCGGCCTGGTCGCGGTTGTCCACGACATCGGGGGAAACGATGTAGCGATTCGTGCCCGAGTTCGCGAGGGGCATGAAGTCGGTCAGCAGCTTGGCCGCGATGGGGCTGATCCGGTTCGCGGGGATGATGCCGCCCGGGAAGGGCTGGCCGCTGAGCGGGTCGCGCACCGTTCCGCCGAGGTTGCCCGAGCGCTGCGCCGCGGTCGGAACGAGCAGGTTCTGCGTGGTGCCGCGGGTGTTGCGATAGCCCTCGTAGTAGCCAAACGCGAAGAGCTTGTCCTTCATGATGGGTCCGCCGACAGACGCGCCGAACTGGTTCTGCTTGAGCTTGGGCTTGGGCTGGGTTTCGGGCACGAAGAAGTTCCGGGACTGGAATTTGCCGTCGCGATTGAACTCCCAGACCCCGCCATGCCAGTTGTTCGAGCCCGATTTCGTGACCACGTTCACCACCGAGCCCGAGTTGCGACCGTATTCGGCGCTGTAGGAGTGGGTGAGGATCTTGAATTCCTGGATCGCATCGGGGGGCGGACGGAGGACGAAGCCCGTGTTGAACGTGTCGTTGTTGGTGGCGCCGTCGAGCAGGAAGTTGTTCGACTGGTTGCGCTGGCCGTTGACGTTGAAGCCGCCGGTCACGTTGCCGAAACCGCCCGGCGTGGCGTCGCCGTTCTGACCGCCGAGGCCCGCGGGAGGGGCCACCACGCCGGGGATCAGTGTGCCGAGCTGGGTGAAGTTGCGGCCATTCAGCGGCAGGTCGACCACTTTCTTCTCATCGATGACGATACCGAGGGTGGCGTTTCCGGTTTCGATGAGCGGAGCTTCCCCGGAGACATCGACGGTTTCGGACTGCCCCCCGACCTTCATCGAGACGTTGACGAGCGCGGTTTCGGAGACGTTCACCTTGACCCCGCTGCGTGCGAACCCCGAGAAGCCTGAAAGGGAAGCGCGCACGTTGTAGGAGCCCGGCTGCACGAGCTGAATCGTGTAGAACCCGTCGGGGCCGGTGGTGGCGGTTCGAACACTGTTGGTGCCGACGTTCGTGGCCTCTATGGTGACGCCGGGGAGGACCGCGCCCGATTCATCCTTCGCGGTGCCGGAGATGGATCCGGTGGCCTGAGCGTGGGCGAGGCCGGGGTTGAGCCCCAGGACACACCCAAGAGCCAGGGCGAGCCCGGCTCGGAGAGAGAAGAGACGCATTTGGGGAACTCCTAATGTGGAACTGGTGGGTGATTCTTTGAAAAATCTGGAAGGTTTCAAATCCGCCCGAACGTGGTGTGCGGGATGTCTAGTCCTTCGGTGGTATCGCTGTCAAACGTCACGGCTTCGCCGCTCGGCTCTTGATCCAGGCGAGGGTCGGCTCGAAGACATCGCGCCGGGCGTTCTCGCTCACCAGAACGTCGAGATGGCCGTAGCCCTCGAGCACGTGGAGGGTGACGTCGCCCGAACCGCTCTTCTGCGCGGAGTAGATGCCGTTCAGAAGCCAGTCGCCCGGCATGCGCGCGTTACCGAAGTAGAGGATCGGCGTCTTCATCTCGCCCCACGCGTCGTCCAGCGACGTCGCGGGATCATCGTCGCGATCGGCCATCCGTCGCGCGTCAAAATCCTGAATCGCGGGGTAGAAACGGTCGTAGCCCGCGAGAAGACGCCCGAGCACTTCGGGTTTTGACTGGCCGCCCAGAGGATTGGCGAGCGCCCCGGGGCCCCAGGCGAACTGGAGCAGGTTCGAAAGTTGTTCACCGATGGTCTTGTAGCGGGGATCCGTCGCAGCCGCCTTCGGATCTTCCGCGGCAGCCAGCATCAGTTTTTGCCGGCCCTCCCAGCCGAGGCGCCCCGACACATCGCTCGCCCAGGCCCCGCTTTCTTCGAGCTTCTTGAGATCGGCCTCCATGGCGTACTGGCCTTTCGGGGCGTGCGATTTGAACTGGCCGTCCAGGGCCACGAGCCCCGCGACCGCCGTTGGCTCTGCGCAGGCGTAGGCGTAGGCAAGGAAAACGCCGCGGGAGAAGCCCGCGACATAGACCTGCGCGCGCCCGCTCTCCTTCCGGGAGAGAGCGCTCGCGGCCTTGATGTCTTCGACGAAGGCTTCCGTGGTCCAGTCTTTCATCGAGGTCAAGGTCTTCGGATCCGTCACCGACGAAGAGAAGCGCGTCCGATAGTCGAGAGTGAAAACCTCGACCCCGCGCCGGGCCAGGAAGATCCACAGGTTGTGCTCTTCGCTCGCGAGCGCGGCCTCGCCGTTCATGTTCGTGCCCGGCAGGTAGAGCATGGTCGCGATCGGCGCTTCCTTGCCGCGATAGCGGTGAACCTCGATGCGGTCGAAAGGCCCGCCCGGAGCCCGCGAGGTGGTCCAGGCCGAGTGTTCGATGTCGGGCGCGCCCGCGATCGGTGTGCTCTTGCCGGGCGACCACTCGGCGGCGGCCGGCGCGGAAGTCGCGAGCAGCAGGAAAAACCCCGTGAAGTATCGAAGCATCAGAACGCTCTCCCGCATGGTCGTGACCCTCCTCGGAATCTCCGGCTACATCCCCGGAGGCGTGAAACGTCCATCGTGGGCGGTCCAGCCGCCGTCGACGAAGAGGATCGTGCCCGTGATGTAGCTCGCCGCGGGGGCGCACAGGAACAAGGTCGCGGCCGCCACCTCTTCGGGCTGGCCCCAGCGGTTCATGATGCTCTTCGCGGCATACGCCTCGTACCACGCGGTGTTGTTCTTGATCTGCGCGGTGAGCGGGGTGTCGATGACCCCGGGGCCGATCGCGTTCACCCGTACGCCCGCGGATCCAAACTCGGAGGCCGCGGTGCGGACCATCTGCAGAATGCCCGCCTTGGTCGCGGCGTAAGCCGACTGGCCGGGCTCGACGGTCTGTGAGCGGATCGAGGAATACAAGACGATGCTGCCGCTTTTCTGCGCGGTCATGATCCGCCCCGCTGACTGCAGGACGTTGAAATTGCCGCGCATGTTCACGGCCATCACCCGGTCGAACTCCTCCTCGGTGTAGTCGAGGATCTTTTTCCGCACGTTGATCGCCGGCGTGCAGACCGCAATATGGAGGCCGCCGAGGCGCGCGTTGATGTCGTCGAAACACTTCTTCACCACCGCCCCTTCGCGGATGTCGATCACCGCGCTTTCCGCCTTGCCCCCCGCGGCCTTGATGGCGTTCGCAGTGGCCTCGACACTCTGGGCGTTCACGTCGAGGCACACCACGTGCGCGCCGAGGTCGGCGGCCATGCGCGCGGTCGCTTCGCCGATGCCGGAGCCGGCGCCCACGATCGCGGCCACTTTGGAGTCGAGTCGGAAGAGAGAAGAGGTGTTCATGATTTCAGAGGTTCTAGCTCTTTGGAGTGGAAGCTTCTTGAAGGGAGCGGCGGAAAAGCAGCAGCGAGAGCGCTCCCGCCAGGGCGGAGGCGAGAAGGCCAAGCAGGGAAGGCGTCCAGATCCCGTAACCCCGGCCGTTGGTGGCGAACTGGACCGCGAGGAGCGTGCCCACTCCGAAAACGATCGCCGCGTAGGCGTTGCGGCTGTCCGCGGAGGCGACGTAAAGGCCGAGGATCACGGGAACGAAGAGGCTCACCGACAGCAGGGAATAGAAGATGCCGAGCGCGTCGATCACCGTTGACGCCTTGAGGGCGACGAGGACGCCGAGGATGCCCCCGCCCACCGCGGCCATGCGCGCGACCCGCAGCACCTGGGCATCGCTCGCGGTCCGGTTCACGAAGCCCTTGTAGAGATCCTGCGACAGGGAGGTCGACAACATGAACAGAACCGCGTCGGCGGTCGAGATCTCCGCGGAGACCACCGCGGCAAGGCCGAGGGCGCCGAACCACACCGGCAGGTCCTCCATGAAGATCGTGGGCATCGCGAGTTCGGGTGAGGTGAGTCCGGGATGAAGGGCGCGGGCCAGGAGGCCGATGGTGGGCGGAACGAACGCGAAGACGAACAACGCGCAGGCATTGAGGGCCACGGCCTTGCGGACCGTGCCCGCGTCACGGGCGCCGTAGACCTTCTGGATGAGGCCCGGAGAAATCACGAACGCGGGGGCCAGCAAAGCGAGGTAGTGAATGCCCGACGAGCCGTTCGAGAAAAAGTCCCAGAACCCCGCAGGGTTCGAGGTGGCGGCCTGGAGTGCGGTAAAGCCTCCGGCCTTCGAGAGAGCGAACGGGACCGCCGCGAAAAAGCCCACGACCATCACCCCGAGCTGAAGGAAGTTGATCCAGACCGAGCTCAAAAGCCCGCCCGCGGAGAAGTAGACCGTCGCGACCACGCCGCCAATGATCACGCCTGTGGTCTTGTCCAGACCGGCGACGACATTCAGGACCCAGGCGAGGGCGATGAGCTGTCCGGAGAGGATCGAGATGGTGCCGACCCACAGAAGGGATGACACCGCGCCGCGGAGGTTGCGTGAAAAACGCCACTCGAGAAAGTCGCCCGCGGTCTTCAAGCCGTGGTCGCTCGCGATCTTCCAGATCTTCGGCCCGACCGTGAAGGCCATGATGAGCGAGCCGACACCGGCCGAACCCACCCACCACCAGGCGGAGATGCCGTTGCTGTAGCCGAGGCCCGCGGCCCCCACGGTCGAACCCGCGCCCACGTTCGCGGCCACGAGGGTGGCGAAAAGAAGGCCGGGAGAAAGGGAACGGCCGGCCACGAAGAAATCCCCGGCGTTCCGCACCTTTCGCCCGAGCCACAGGCCGAGGACCACTTGAAGGACGCAGTAGGCGAGGATCAGGTAGATCATGCGGGCTCTATGGGGAACGAAGGAGTGCCGACGAGATTAGCAGGCACGGACTTTCGTCGCGCCGCAGGTTCCATCCTTGAACGGGCACGTTCCAAAATTCCGGGTAAATCCAGGGGCCGACGCGCGTCGATGGCAGACTGAGCCCTGGCCATGCGCTACGGAACCATCCCGAAAGGACTGAAGGAACGGCTGGCCGTCGTCCTCGGCGTGGTTCCCCAGCCCATGCTCGATGTGCTCGTGGCTCCGCTTCAGGCCCGCGCCCTGATCGCGGCGGAACGGTTCTCGGTTCTAAAGGCGCTCGGTGAAGCGCCCGCGACCACGGGCGGAATCGCGAAACGTCTGAGCCTCGACGAATCCTGCCTGGACCTCGTTCTGCGCCTTCTGGCCTCGATGGGGTACGTGAAGCGTCGCCGCGGCTTGTGGTCTTTGTCGCGCCTCGGCCTCAAGCACTTCGGTCCTGCCGCCCCGAGTCCTTTTGGAAACTTCGTCGCCTTCGGGGCCCCGCAATGGGACTGGATCAGCCGGCTCGATGAGGTTTTGAAGACGGGGCGGGGTGTCGAGATCCACCGAAGCCTGGAGGGTTCGGACTGGGGCTTGTATCAACGCGCCATGGCGGAGGGTGCTCGGGACTTCGCCGGCTTTGTGGCGAAGGAGCTGCCGGTGCGGAGCGGCGCGCGGCGCTGTCTCGACGTGGCGGGCTCACATGGCCTCGTGGGCGCGGCGCTGTGCCGGGCCCATCCCGGGCTCCGCTCCATCGTTCTCGAGCGGGTGGAGGCGATTCCCGAGGCGCGCCTTTTGGCGGCGGAGTTCGGGATCCTGGACGTTGTTTCGTTTCGCGAGGCCGACCTTCTCGTGGACGACTACGGCGAGGCCGCCGACGTGGTTCTCCTCGCGAACATCCTCCACCATTTCAGCCCCGCCGTGAACCTCGACATCCTCCGCCGCGCCCGTCGCGCGCTCGTTCCGGGCGGCTCGATCGGCATCTTCGACATCGAGGCGCCGGGTCCCCTGGCCGCTCCCGAAGCGGCCGGCGATGCCGCCGCTCTCTTCTTCCGGATCACCTCGAACAGCGCGTGCTTCAACGGAAGCGACTACCTTGCCTGGCTCGCCCTTGCCGGCTTCGCCTCGGCACGGGTGGTGCGGAGCGCCTTGTTGCCGTCGCGCCTCCTGGTCGTGGCGAAAGCGCCCTGACGCGGCGCTCCCGGCCCTACTTCTTCGCGGCCGCGAGCTTCTTGCGCTCTTCTTCCACGGCGTTCACGAACTGGTTGGTCGCCTGGAGCTTCTTGCCGTTGATCACGAGGGTCGGGGTCACGTCCACCTTGACCTCAAAGGCCTCCTTGATCTGGAGGGCGAGCTTGGAGTTGGCGGCCGAAGACGCGAGGCAGGCCTCGAGCTTCGCCTTGTTCATTCCGACCGCGACGCCGTTGTCGATCACGTCCTTACGCGTGGCGACCTGCCAGGCCCGCGAGAAGATCCGGTCGTGATAGGGCCAGAACATCTCGAGTTCGGACGCGCAGATGGCGCCGAGCGCCAGTTCGCAGGCGCCGTTGTGGATGGTCTGGCCGATGCCCGGGTTGCAGGTCTTCTCGAGCGGGAAATTCTTGAAGGTCAGGCTGACGTCATCGCCCTGCTGGGCGAAATAGGAGCGCAAGGCGCCCGAAGCCGCCTGGCAGCCGCCGCACATGAAGTCGGCGAACTCGACCACCTTGATCGGCGCATCGGCCGGCCCCTTGACGTTCGTCTTGTATTTTGGGGCGGCGCCGGTTGCGGGAGCTGCGGCCGCGGGTTTGCTGCCCGCGGGTTTCGCCTTCTCCTGGGCGAGGGCAAAACCTGACACCGCCACGACGGTGGCGAGGGCGACGAACGCGCGCCGATGGGCGGGTTTTGTGAGTTCTTGGGGCAGTGAGTTCATGGTTCCTGAGCGTGGTTGGTTTCTGGTTGCCGAAAAGGATCGCGAGAGTTTACGCAAGGCCTTTGACTTCCTCGGTCCAGCCGAACGGGTCCGGAGTCGTCCCGTACTGAATCGAGGTGAGTGCAGTGTAGAGGCGTTGGGCGAGCGGACCGATCGAACCGTCGGAGGTCTGGAGCGATCCATCCTGGTGTCCGAACTCGCCGACCGGGGAGATCACGGCGGCGGTGCCGGTGCCGAAGACCTCGCCGAGCGTGCCGTTCTTCTTCGCTTCGACGATCTCCTCAAAAGCGTAGCGGCGTTCGTTGACGGTGCAGCCCCATTCGCGCAGGAGCGTGATCACGCTGTCGCGCGTGACCCCCGCGAGGATCGTGCCGCCCAAGGGGGCGGTGACAATTTCGTCCTTGAACTGGACGAAGAGGTTCATGACGCCCACTTCCTCGCAGTAGCGATGTTCGAGCGCGTCGAGCCACAGCACCTGCGCGTAGCCCCGTTTCTGCGCCTCGGTGGCCGCGAACAGGCTGGCCGCGTAGTTGGCCCCCGCCTTGACCGCGCCCAGGCCGCCCTTGGCCGCGCGGATGTATGCCTTTTCAACCCAGATCCGCACAGGCTTCATACCGTCCGGGTAGTAGGCGCCCACCGGGGAGAGGATGATGAAGAAGAGGTACTTCTTCCCCGCGCGGACCCCGAGAAACCCTTCGGTTCCGATGAGGGTGGGGCGCAGATACAAAGCGGTTCCGGGCTCAGCGGGCACCCAGTCGCGCTCGAAGTCGACGAGCGCCACCATGGCGTCGTGAATGGTCTGCGCGTCGGGAGCCGCCATGCCCAGGCGAGGCGCGCCGTCGCTCATGCGCGCGGCGTGTCTTTGTCCGCGAAACAGCAGAACGCGGCCATCCTGGGCGTGAAAGGCCTTGAGACCGTCGAACATGGCCTGCCCGTAGTGCAGGGCGGAGGCGCCCGGGTCGAGGGCGATGGGACCGTAGGGGATGATCCGCGCGTCGAACCATCCGCGGCCCTCTTCGTAGTCCATCGCGAACATGTGGTCGGTGAAGATCCGGCCGAAGCCGAGTTCCTTCGCGGGCGGCATGGCGCGGGTGCGTGGGACGCGCGTGACGCTGATCTCCAGTTTCCCGGCGGTGATCACGTCGGGGGTGAGTGCGGTGGTCATGGATTCTTCTCCTTTTCGGTCGGGGGAGATGTGCCGGGCGGCAAGTTGAGCCGCTTGCGCTCCTCTTCCATGGCGATGAGGAAGACGCCCGTTGACGTCAATCTGCGGCCGTTGACAAGTACGGTGGGCGTTGAGGTCACACCCACCCGGGCCGCCTCCTCCACGTCCTTCAAGAGCCGGCCCCTGGCGGCCGCCCCGTCCATGCAGGCTCCAAGCTTCGCGCCTTCGAGGCCCACCGAGGCCCCTACCTTCAGTACGTCCTCGCGGGTTGCGCGGTCCCATCGCTGAGCGAAGACCTTGTCGTGGTATTCCCAGAACCGGCCGCTTTCCTCAGCGCAGATGCCGGCGAGAGCGAGGTCACAGGCCCCTGGATGCACCGTCGAACCAAGCGTGGGGTTGCAGGTTTTTTCGAGGGGGAAGTGCTTGTAGACCAACTTCACCTGATTCCCGGTGGTGGGCAGGTAGTTCTTGAGGCCGACCGCGAGGTCGCGGCAGAACGGGCACATGAAATCCGAATAGCTCGCCACGGTGATCGGCGCATCCTTCGGACCCTGAAAAGGGGAACGTGAGAGGTCGAGCTTGAAGACCTCCGCGTTGTTGAAGTTGTCCTTGGCCTTCTGGTTTCGGTAAATCGTGAGCCTTCGGTCGTCGTCGAGCGTGTCCTTCCACTTCTTCGCCTCGGCGCGCGCCTCGGCGAGCTGTTCCTCGATCGATCCTCGCACCGGAGCCTCACTAAGACCGGGCGACGCCAAGGGGACGGGGGCGAAGGGGATACCGAGGATAGAACCCGCCGCGAGCGCCTTGCGGCTTTGAAGGGCGGCATTCCCGGCCGCGGCCGCGGCCCCCACGGACAGGCTCGCGAGGAGCCACGCGACCAGAGACGCGCGGGCCGCCGGCGTGAAAAGAAAATTGAGGGCGAGGGCGAACTGCCGGTACGGCCACAGGGCCGCGAGCAGCAGCAGATTCACGAAGTAGGTGGCGACGCAGAACTTACAGAAGGCCTTGATGACCGCGAGCTGAAGGCCGAAGAGAACCAGGTCGAGCACGAGGGCCACCGCCACGAGGTAAAAGGCCGCGGCCCGCCCGGGGGTCCCGCCCTCATTCTCGGTATCGAACAACGAAGGGGCGAGAAGGGCCAGCAGGGACCCGTAGAAGAACAGACCCCAGGCGGCGAGAGGCAGCCCCATGAACACGGAGTAAATGCTCTGCGCGACGATGTCGCACCCTTCGCCGACTCCGCAGGCAGAAAGCGCCGCCTCACCCAGAAGCGGCACACCGTAATGTTTCCCGAGGAGGATGAGGGCCAGCGCCCCTCCCACGAGGCACAGCAGCAAGGATGCGGCAACGCGGGCTCGGGCCATGTCGGATGCAATCTAACTGACCGTTTTGCCGGATCACAAACAAGCAACCCCTCCGAGCCTGGCCACGCCCGGGACCCCAACAGAACCTTCGTCGTGGGACCATGCCGCCTAGACTCCCGTTCTGACATGATCCTCTCCCCCTTCCTGCTCTTTCTCGCCCTGGTCGCGGTCGCGCTCGTCGCGGCGGTGGCCTTCGCCCTCGGGCACAAGCTGGGGCTCTCGGGGGAGCGCGGGGTCACCACCGTTGAGACCACGCGGCTCGCCACCGAGCGCGCGCGTTTCGAGGCTATCGCTCAGAGGGTTCCGGTTCTTGAACGCGAACTCGCCACCGCTCGCTCGCTCATCGAGGAGCGGGAGCGCAAACTGGCCGAGATTCAAGTCCGCCTCGCCGAGGTGCTGGCGCGACTCGACGAGACCGAGAAGGCCGCGGCCGAGAAACTCGAACTGATAGCGCGAGCCGAAACCTCGATGAAAGACGCCTTCCAGGCCCTCTCCATGGACGCGCTCGACAAGAGCCGCGCGGCCTTCCTGGATCAGGCCCACGCGACCTTCGGCCAGTTCCGGGAAAACGCGCTCAAGGAATTCGCGGCCAAGGAAACCACTTTCGCCCAGCTGGTTTCGCCGATCAGGGAATCCTTGTCACGCTTTGAGACCCACGTTCACGACCTCGAGCAAAAGCGGACCGAAGCTTACTCGGGCCTTTCCGAACAGTTCGCTTCCTTCAAGGAAGGCCAGACGCTCCTGCGCGGCGAAACCGAGAAACTCGTCACCGCACTCCGCGCGCCCAGCGTCCGCGGCCGCTGGGGTGAGTTTCAGCTGCGGCGCGTGGTGGAAATGGCGGGCATGGTCCAGCACTGTGACTTCGTCGAGCAGTCGACGATTCAGGGCGAAGACGGGCGTCTCCGTCCCGATCTCATCGTTCATCTTCCCGGGGGAAAGACCGTGGTGGTCGACGCGAAGGTTCCCCTCACCGCCTATCTCGACGCCAAAGACGCGCGCGATGAGAACGCGCGTCGCGAATTGATCCAGCTGCACGCGCGGCATCTCCGCAAACACGTGGGCGAGCTCTCCGACAAGTCCTACTCCGATCAGCTCACGAGCAGCCCGGACTTCGTCGTGATGTATGTGCCGATCGAAAGCGCCTTTGCCGACGCGGTGCAGGCCGACCCCTCGCTTCTTGACGACGCCGTCGAAGGAAACGTTATCCCGGCCGGCCCCATGACCCTGCTCTCTCTGCTCAAGGGTGCGGCTTATGGGTGGAGGCAGGAGCGCATCGCGCAGAGCGCCGAGCAGATCAGCGAGCTGGGCAAGGAGCTCTACAACCGGATCAGCGTGATGGCCTCCCACCTGGGTCTCGTCGGCGAGTCGCTTGGAAAGGCGACGCTCGCCTACAACAAGGCGATTGGGTCGATGGAGAGTCGCGTGCTGGTGCAGGCGCGCCGCTTCAAGGACCTGGGCGCCGCCGTGGGCGAGGACATCCCAGAGATCGAAACCGTCTCACATGTCCCAAGACAGCTCGCGATTCCCGGCCTCGAGCCGGAGGAAGAAGGCTAGCCCAAGTTCCGCAGTTGGAGGGGTACGAGTATTGCTTATAAAGCACTTAGCTCCTCAGGTTGGCACTACATTTGGCGTGTAGTTGCGGGGCGTCTCAGTCTTTCCGGGAGGCGAAGTCCGAGGTGGGCGAGCTAGCAGCCCGTGGTGAAAGTCCCTCCGCGCCGAAAGCGGATCTTTTCCGCAGAGCTCTGCGTTGCCAAACCTTGAAATACTCCCGGTATTCCTGCGGTCTGACGCCTTGATCTGACGAAAA
>Ga0163144_10001225_pt1 | contig 60437 bp, 44 predicted proteins | sample OliLak19BULKMAT1_FD_123175 | JGI IMG/M metagenome (GOLD analysis project Ga0163144, IMG submission 123175) | Freshwater microbial mat bacterial communities from Lake Vanda, McMurdo Dry Valleys, Antarctica - Oligotrophic Lake LV.19.BULKMAT1 | ecosystem: Environmental > Aquatic > Freshwater >...
GACTTCCACTTAGTCTATTCCCATTTTCAGTGGTTAAATCAGTTAATTGCTTTAGCCAATTATAGGCATCACCCTGTACCAATGCCCTAGTATATAATCCCCTAATAAAGCTAGAGTCAGCCTTATTCTGAGCATTAATAAGCAACGGAAATAATAATATTGCAAACAGAAATTTGTACATAAATGTAAAGCTAACTAATAGACAAAATTAATTAGATAAAACTTTATTAATTGAAATGGGAGTGAGTTTGTGTAGGGGAGAGTAAATGAAATTTTACTACCCTCCATTTCTTTAGCCTCTTCAACCCATTAAATCCACATTGGTGACGTCAACGAATTGATCTAAACCCCTTACACTAAAACATAAAAAAACCCTTTCAAAATGATTAAAAGGGTATGCAAATTTTATGCGGTCTGGACGGGACTCGAACCCGCGACCTCCGCCGTGACAGGGCGGCATTCTAACCAACTGAACTACCAGACCGTTTATCTTTTACGAAAAACGTGGTGCAAAGATATGATTCTATTTAATATTACCAAACCGTTAAGCACTTTTTATCATTTATTATCACGTTCTATTTTCTTATTATGGGATAGCTTAATACTTTACCATCGTACATAATGACCAGTTGATACGCCCCAGCCTTACTTAAGTTAATGGTAAATAGGTTATTACCAACCACCAAATGGCTCGCACCAGTCAATACTGTTTTGCCTGCAACATCTATTATATTATAATTAATACGCACATTTATCGGACTATTTATATAGACATTCGCTACTTCTAATGTCGGATTGGGAAACACACTTATATCAGCCTGAGTTAAGCTGAATGAGGAGATGCTAGACACGCTAATGTTAATAATAGAATCTGATACTGTGCCGCACTTAGATGAATTGCTGATGATTAAGCTGACCTTATATACTTGATTTTTAGGGAATAAATGGGCTACTCTGGTACCCGTTAGGGTGTCAAGCGGTGAATCGCTAAATGACCACCTATATACATATAGTGGATTTGGCAACTTAATATAAAATTCAGGTGTCGGAGTATTTATTTTGTCAACAAACCAAGAGTTGCGGCTCGGTTTGGGCGAGGGCTTTATAGTTATACTATCGTAATACACACATTGAGAGGTCAAGTTCGTCATAGTAAGGTAGTAGTTCGTTTCGATAGTAGGAAATACAGATAGTTTGCTTTTATTTAAGGTAAAGCCTTTTCTATCAGCCCACTGATATAAAGTGTTATTAACAGAATCTGCCATAATTATCACTTGATCACCTGCACAGGTTTTTATATATCTATCTATTATACCAGTATTAGGTTTGGGTAATACGTTCACAGTAATGGAGTCCATACCTATGCAACCTGTAGATAAGTTGTTTACCGTAAGGTAATAAGTTGCCGAAGAGCTTGGATTGATGTTTATTTGAGCATTTTTAGAACTGAGCCCTGCCGTACTATTCCACACATAGCTGTGTCCTGATAATGCTGGTTGACCAATGGTTACGAAATTGCCTTGGCATATTGAAAAATCATTTCCCAGTTGGGGTTTCGGTGCAGGAATTGTAGTAATGTAGGCAAAAAAGGTATCGTTATAGGCAAATGAATCTGTTACACCATTAGGACTTCCAGTCCATACTCTAAGTGTATCGCTACCAACGGTATAAAATACAAATCCGATAGATACAGCTTCTGCACTATCTGGAGAAATTCTCCCTTTCCATTTACGAGTGTTGATAGAACCTAGTTTATTTACTTTCCAAAATATTTGCACCGAGTCTAAATATCCTGTTCCGTAATTCTTTAATTTTACTATTGTGGCTAGCGGTCCAGCACATTGATTGTTTTTTGGAGAGTCAAGATTGGTAATGGCAGCGTCATTAACTATTCCTGATAAATTGTCAAATGATACCAAGAAAGCATCATTATAACCATTAAATGTTGACTGATGTCCACCAGATTTAGAAATGCCGGTACTACTGAAACTATAACCTGCAAAATACAGTCTGGTATGTTCCAACATTGATATTCGCACACCAAAGTCATTTTCTGTACCACCGTAATAGGTACTCCATATTAGTTTCCCTTTGTCTGTCCATTTGGCTAGAAATCCATCTATACTACCAGAATAGTAATTTTTAAAAGCATTACCGTAGGCAATGCTTTTAGTACTTGCAGTATTGCCAGAAGTATATATAAACCCTCTAGCATCTGATGTAATTCCTGCGCCATAGTCATCACTTGTCCCACCAAAATAGCTAGACCAAGTTTGAGTACCACTGGTATCAAACTTTGCCAAATAGGCATCCCAGCCTCCTCCTAATGTAGTTTGCCAAGCTCCAGAAGTTGATATGCCCGTTTTAGATTTGGTACGACCACTTACGTATATACCTTTCACTTTATCATAGCCAATTCCATATAATAAATCTGCAGCCTCTCCCCCATAGTAGCTACACCACACTAATTTACCTGTCGTGTTATATTTTGCTATAAACCCATCTTCTTGCCCAGCGTGGCTAGATTGAAATTGAGAATTTCTTGAAAAGTTTGTCTTAGAGTCTGTAAAACCACATATATATACATTACCATTCAAGTCTGTTGTGGCATCATTTGCTTTGTCTATCCCCGTTCCACCTACATATGTGCCCCAGTTTCTAAATCCACTGGTATCAAAGCAAGCTATAAATGCATCACCAGCAGTGCCATAGTTAGACTGATATGACTTTAGCGAGGCTATATTGTTGCCAGAGTACGTTATTCCAGTCAGATATAGTAAGTCTTTATATAGGCTGATGCCATAAATATTATCTAGGTTGTCACCACCATAATAGCTGGCCCAAACCCTTTGTCCGTTTATATTGAATTTTACGATAAGTCCGTCACCTAATTTGTTATAAGATGATTGATGTACAGCAGAGCTAGACAGACCAGAATTTAATGTATAGGCAGCCACATACACGTTTCCTTTAGAATCACTTACTACAGCGTTAAATTCATCGTCTAGACTAGCACCATAATAAGTTGACCATAATCTAATACCAGACTTATTAAATTTCACCACATAACCATCTTCTTTACCATTCCTTAAACTTTGATAGGAACCCGTATAGGCTATGCTGGTAGAGCTAAGAGTAGCACCACACAGGTAGGTGTTACCCACACTGTCGGTACTGACACCTGTTGCATTGTCAGAGTCTATACCACCATAGTAGGTAGCCCAATTCAGAATTGGGTCTATAATTAGGGTGGCATTTTTATCGTATTGTTCACTACTATAACTAATTATGTTATCATTTTTTAATGCCTTGACCTGAATGCTTTTTCCATTATTTAAGTATGATATTGGGGCAGATTCAGTAAAAGATTTATCATTTGGCAGCGTATAATTTATACTTTGATTAGATAATAACTCTAAGCTTTTAGTACCTTTCCATTGTAGTTTTATATCGCTTATCTTACCACCTGGTCTTACGTGAAATTCATACTTTATACCTAAGTCCGAAGCTAAAAATATCAAATCAATTTTGTTATAAATATTCTTATATATTAATGATTTATAGGTGTTTATTGATTTAAAATTTCCAAACTGATTATAGTAGTTTATGAAATAGTCTGCTTGATCATATGATATTATGTTGGCAGATGTATTGATACCAATTAACGATAAATATACTGACTGAACATCAGCCTCATATTTACCTTTTAAAGAAAATTCTGAGCCTGATTTGGTCTGGGTATTACTGGTAAAGTTGAAGCTAATGTAATTTTTATAAAATGCTAGTTTACAAGCTCTATTTTCATAAAAGTAACTTGGGCGCTCACTTTCAAATTTACCACCAAACTGTCCTGCATTTTCAATGAAATATCCAAAGTTTTTATCTATAACTATTTTTATATTTTTTGGTTTGGTATTTGCGATTAGGCTTGACGCAAATATAAAAATAAGGGTTATAAATGTTTTCATTGTATTAAAACAAAATGCTAATGTAGAAATAAAAAAGCATTCAATTTTGATATAGTGTCAAATTTTTTTATTTACAGGATAATGTTTATTTAAAATATTATACCTCTGATTAGAAATACTCTAAATTACATTTGTAAAAAATTTAAATTTTGCATAAATATTAACCCAACTGTGAGCGAATCGAAGGTAAATCCTAAACCATTTAGCAAGGTATTTCACTTGCTTAGATTAGAGAAAAAAGAAATTTCATCTATTTATTTTTATTCTATAGTTAGTGGATTAATACAATTGGTAATTCCCCTTGGAATTCAAAGTATTATTAGTCTAGTAGTTGGCGTTGCTATATCTACTTCTTTAGTCCTACTTATCGCATTTGTAATAATTGCTGTTATGATAAATGGATTTGTTCAAGTAAATCAAATGAAATTCATTGAACGGATTGAGCAAAAAATCTTTGTGCGATATGCTGTATTATATGCAAGTAAATTGCCCAATATTGACATAAGAAAAACCAAGAAGTATTTTTTACCTGAAACGGTAAATAGATTTTTTGATACTATTTCTTTGCAAAAGGGTATAGCAAAATTATTGCTAGATGTACCAGTTGCAACAATTCAAATTGTTTTTGGGCTAGTTCTATTATCATTTTACAACCCTGTATTTATAGGTTTTGGACTTGTATTATGCATAGTTCTTTATTTCATTATTAGAATTACAGGTAAGCGTGGTTTAACGACCAGTTTAGCAGAAAGTGATTATAAATATAAGGTAGCCTTTTGGCTAGAGGATATAGCTAGAAATGTAGTTCCATTTAAGTTTCGAGTAGATAAGAATTTTCACCTAAAAGTAGCAGATGAAAAAGTTAGTGGGTATGTGCACTATAGAACTGAACATTTTAAAGTTTTAATAATTCAATACTGGTCGCTTATAGTATTTAAGGTAATTCTTACAGCAGCAATGCTAATAATAGGAGCAAGTCTTTTAATAAGTCAATCCATAAATATTGGTCAATTTATAGCTACTGAGATTGTTATCATTATGGTAATTAACTCTGTAGAAAAACTTATAGCCAACCTAGATAAGGTTTATGATGTAATTACCAGTTTAGAAAAACTAGATAAATTAATAGAATTACCTAGCGAACCCAAAGGAGAGCAAATAATGTCTGAAAATGATATACTACACATTAAACTTAGTAGCAAAATAAATACTCCCTTAGTTAATGAAGAGCGAGAATTAAGAGTAGAAATGAAAGCGGGGGACAGAATTTTAGTACACGGTGATGATTATCCTGCATTAATGCGATTTATGCAAAATGTAAGTACTGCTGCAATATCCTCTGACGAGTTTGCCTATGTAATTAACAATATCGCTGTAGAGCAATACTACTTGCCTACATTGAGAAGCCATATTGGCGAATTGCTAAGAAGTAGCAAACTATTTGAAGGAACTTTGTTAGAAAACATAACAATGTTTCATCACAATTACGATAAGAATTTATTCAATAGACTAATCCTGATACTCAATTTAGACACTCTTATAGAAGAAAGTGATGATGGACTGTTGTTGCATATAAACCCTTCTGGTGATAATTTACCTTATAATTTCATTAGAAAGATATTAATAATGAGGGCTTTACTTAACAAACCAAAGCTAATAGTACTGGATGATCCTTATTTTGGAATTGAGAGAGAGGTGATAGTTAATCTAAATGAATACTTTGAAACTGAATGTAAAGATTCGATTATCATACTTAGAAGCGACAACGCATTTGCCCTAAAACAAGCAAAAAGAAAATTAGAAATATCTAAATTAGGAATTAAAGAAACATTCCATAACTAAAATGCAAATACCTGAACAACTTAAGTCGAAGTCTGAGAGCGAGCAGAATGTAATAAAACACAGCAGTGCTTTTTATAAAATATATGGTACAGACCGTCGTGATACTACTAGATATTGGATTATAGGTACTTTTATACTCTTTTTAATTATACTTTTCCTGCCTTGGACCCAAAATATTACTGGCAGGGGTATAGTTACTACTCGTAGGCAAGAACATAGGCCGCAAGAAATGAATGCTATTATACCTGGTAAAATAGTAAAATGGTATGTGAAGGAAGGTGACAGAGTATTAAAAGGGGATACTATAGTGCAACTGGCTGAGGTAAAAGACAATTACCTTGACCCAAAACTAATAGAGCGAACCAAAGAACAAATAGTAGCAAAAAACAGCGGGCTAGAGTCCTATAGAAATAAAGTGGCAAGTACTGAAAACCAAATAGAGACTTTGGAAGATATACAGACACTAAAAATGAGGCAACTTGATAATAAAATATATCAAGGTAGATTGAAAATAATAGGTGACAGTGCAGACTACGTTTCTTCTGTAAATGATTATAACATTGCTAAGGAACAATATCGCCGACAGATAATTATGAAAGACAGTGGCTTAGTTAGCCAAGTGGACTTAGAGAAGCGTAATCAATATATGCAATCTACTCTAGCTAAAAAGACCTCTACTCAAAGCAAATGGATTAACTCTAAATCAGAGTTGCTAAATGCCAAAATTGAATTAAGACAAGTAGAACAAGAATATGATGAGAAAATATTTAAACTGATGGGTGAAAAGGCAGCTGCTGAAAGCGAAATTGCAAACAGCCAAGGTGAAATATCAAAATTGACTAACCAATATAGCAATTACCAAATCAGGGCAGGTCAATACTATTTATTAGCTCCACAGAATGGACAAGTTATTGATGCCATAAAGGCAGGGATAAATGAAATGGTAAAGGAAGGTGATAAAATAGTTGCCATAGTGCCAGATAAAGTGCAGCACGCTGTAGAAATGTTTATAAAGCCAGTGGATATGCCCCTGCTACATTTAGGCAATAGCGTCAGATTTATATTCGATGGATTCCCAGCTATAATTTTTAGTGGGTGGCCAGAGGCTTCTATCGGAACATTTGGTGGACAAGTTGTGGCTATAGAAAGTGCCGTTAGCGATAATGGAAAATTTAGAGTGCTAATAGCAGAAACCTCCAATGATAAGCCTTGGCCTATGGAGCTGAAGATAGGAACTGCGGCATCAGGTATCGCACTATTGAAAGATGTTCCCATTTGGTATGAATTATGGAGAAACATTAATGGTTTTCCACCAGAATATTACTTATCAGGAAATCAAAAAAATGATAAAAAAACAAAGAAATAAACTCCTTTTGTTGCTCATTTTTCTGATTTCTAGTATTCAGACACTATCTGCACAAGATGATAATTTATGGACCAAGGACAAGGTAATAGAACGGGTGCGAAAGTATCACCCTATTATCAGTTCTGGCAGAGCATTTTATATGGAGGGCAGGGCAAATGTAATGCGTGTAAGAGGTTTGTATGATCCAACACTAGACATAGATGCAAACCAAAAGACTTTTAATGGTTCAAACTATTACAATTATTTAAACCCAGAGCTAAATATTCCTATATTCTATGGAATAGAGGCTAAGGCAGGAATAGAGGAAAACTACGGAACCCGAATGGAGACAGAGCTGACACCGGGCAAGAGTAGTTATGCTGGCATTAAGGTTACGGCCAATGGATTATGGTATGATAGAAGGACCGGTAGCATAAGGCAGGCCAATAGATTTGCAGATATGAATTTTGCCGATTGGCAATTGACTATTAACAATGTAATGTACCAGGCTGAATTAGATTATTGGGACTGGGCTTATCAAAGTGAATTCTACAATATAATATTACAGACAGTTAATAATAGCATTGAAAGGTTTGAGTTTACTAAGGGCACCTATTTACAGGGGAATAAGCCTGCAATAGATACAATTGAGGCTCTAGGACAAATACTTGCTTTACAAGCACAACTTAATGCTGCTCAAGCAAAAGTTTTGAACTCAGGACTAGAACTTTCTAACCACTTGTGGAATGAAGATGGTACTCCATACAAATGGACAGGTAAAGAATTGCCTGATACGGCTAGCTTCAGAAACATATACAGTTTACCCATTCCAAATTTTACGGGTCTGGTAGATTCAGTATCTAATCACCCGAAACTACTTAATTATCAAGCAAAGATTGAAGCCCTTAATATAGACAGGCGACTAAAGCAACAATACCTAGCTCCTAAATTAAGCCTAAGCTATAATGTACTAAGCAAGGGATACGAAGCCCCTGGTAGTTTAAGCCCAGCGTACTTAAGTAACAACAATAAGTTTGGTATTAACTTTAACTTTCCCATATTGCTAAGAGAGGGTAGAGGTGCGTATGCAGCTGCTGGCTTTAAGTACCAACAGTCTATGTTAGATAGGGACTACGTATTACGTGACCTGAATAATAAGGTCTTGATATATACTAATGATGTTAGTTACAATAGGGTACAATTGTCACTATTTTCCCAAGCTTATAGTACCTATCAAAAACTATATACCGCAGAGAACTTTAGGTTTGTTGGGGGTGAAAGTTCTGTATTCCTAGTGAATAGTAGAGAGACGAAAGCGCTAGAAGGTGCACAAAAATTGCAAGAGCTAAGATTCAAATATATTAAGTCTTGGTTAGACCTGCACAAGGCCGCTGGGGTACTACGTTAATATGCAACAAGTTAAACTGATAGATGCTGGTCACATACCCTATATGAAAGCTTGGGAATGGCAGACATTATTGTTTAACGAGCTGATGGAGAAAAAGATAGCCCAACGAGATCTCCCTAAAGATCAACAGCTGGCGCCTGATCACTACCTTATATTATGTACACACCCACCTGTATATACTTTAGGTAAAAGCGGGAAAATGGAAAATTTATTGCTAAGTCCCGATGAGCTAGATGCAAAAGATATAGAGTTTTATAGAAATAACAGAGGAGGAGATATAACCTACCACGGACCTGGGCAAATAGTAGGATATCCCATTTTAGACTTAGATTGGTTTTTTACAGACATACATAAATATATGCGACTGCTTGAGGACATCCATATTCGCATTTGTGCAGATTATGGCATTGTTGCAGGCAGATATCCCAAATTCACGGGGACTTGGATAGACGTCGACAACGATAAGGCGAGGAAAATATGCGCCCAGGGGGTAAAGTGTAGCAGATGGATAACTATGCACGGTTGGGCATTTAATGTAAATACAGATTTAAGTTACTTTAATCACATTATTCCCTGTGGTATAGATGATAAAGCAGTTACTTCTTTACAAAAGGAAGCTGGGTATTTGTTTGACTTTGAAGAAGTTAAGGAAAAATCAATCCATTATTTCGCTGAAATATTCGAGTGTGAGATAGTTAGGTAATTACAGTTTGTCCTTTACATTTTTGAGTATACGCCACTGACAATTCGCCTATAAATAAACAAAACATATATTTTGCATATTATTTGTAGGTAATCATTTTATTATATCGAGATCTAAATACAATTTGAATACTAATGAAAACTAATTTTTCAATATCTAAGTGGGCAATTCGCCTATTAGTTTTGGGCACAATTCCATTAATGTTAAGCTCTTGTGGGTACAATGGATTGGTAGAGAAACGTGAAGTTGTTGATAAGCAATGGGCTCAGGTGGAAAACGTATATCAATCAAGACTTGACCTAATACCTAATCTGGTACGAACTGTAGAGCGTGCTGCAAACTTTGAAAAATCAACATTTGTTGATGTAACTAAGGCAAGAGCTGGTATAGACCCAGCATTAGCAAGCGCTAAAAGCCAAATACAAAGTACAGATGCCGCTAACCTTGATGAAGATAAAATTGCACAGTTCCAAAAATCGCAGGAGAATGCAGCTAGTGCAGCAGGTAGATACATTAATGTGGTGTTTGAACGTTACCCAGATTTGAAAGCAACTGCTAACTATTCCCAATTGCAGGAAGACCTAAAAGGCTCCGAAACCAGAATACGCGTTGAAAGAAACAAGTTTAATACCGTAGTTGGTGAATATAACACAGCAATTAAGCGATTTCCTGCTAATCTAACGGCTGGTATGTTTGGATTTAAGTCTAAGGGATACTTCAAAATGCAAGAAGGTGCAGATAAAGCACCAGATGTGAGCGAGTACTACAACGATGCTAAATAAGTTGCAATGACCAAACTGTCAGAAGATTTATTTTCCCCAGCAGGTAAACTAGCTATAGAAGAAGCAATAAAAGTAGCTGAGCAAAGTACTAGTGCTGAAATCAGGGTATTTATAGAGGAAACAACCCAAGGCCAGAACGAATTAATGCGTGCAGGTGAAATGTTTCACACACTGAAAATGGATGCAACCGAGGCACAAAGTGGTGTACTAATCTATTTGGCAGTATTAGACAGGAAATTTGCCATCATTGGTGATAAAGGAATACACGAAAAGGTAGGTGGCGAATATTGGAATAGCGTTCGAGATGCAATGCAAACCCAATTTAGGCTAACCCACTTTACTCAAGGAGTGATAGACGCAATACATAAGTGTGCTGAAGTAATGGTGAGCCACTACCCAAGAGGAGAAAATGATGAAAATGAGCTTTCGGACGAGGTAATATATGGATAGAGCAATAAAAGTCCTGTGCAGTTTTATATTGCTATGCTTAGTATTGAGCGTACAGGCCAAAAACGTCCCTGATAAGCCTAATCCACCTAAACTGGTGAACGATTTTGCTGGTATGTTGACTGAACCTGAGCGAATTCAATTAGAGCAAAAACTGCTTAATTTTAGTAATAAGACGGGTAATCAAATTGCTATAGTTACAGAGAAAAGCCTAAATGATGAGGCTGAAATAGTTGACTATGCCAACGAATTATCAATAAAATGGCAAATTGGGCAAAAAGATAGAAGAAATGGAGTACTCATTTATGTAGCCATTGATGATAAGCAAACAGCTATTACAGTTGGTTATGGATTGGAGCCTGCAATAAGTGACGCACAATCCACCCAAATAAGGAAAGAAGTACTGGGTGCTTACCTAAAGCAAGGGCAAAACTTTGCAGCATTTGATGCTGCCAGTTCTGAACTTATGGCATTGGCTAGCAAAGAGTTCGCGGAGAATAATCAGGCTATTAAGCAAACTAATAATAAGAAGCCTAAGAACTCTTGGCTCATTTTAGTTATCATCATTATTATTGTAGTTATAGCCCGATTCAGTAAAAAAAATGGTGGTAAAGGTGGCAGAGGTGGGGGTATATTAGGACCTGGTGGAATGTTTTTACCAATGGGTGGTTTTGGTGGAGGTTTCGGTGGAAGAGGTTCTGGTGGTGGAGGTTTTGGTGGATTCGGTGGCGGTGACTTCGGTGGTGGCGGTAGTGGAGGTAGTTGGTAGTCAGGTATTTACTTCACCATTCAAATGAGGTCAAATTAAATTTTACATCTCGAAGGCGTGTAAATATTTGCCGTTTAGCTGTAGGTACTCAACCATATTCGCATAGAATGAATCATAGGATAGAGTAGCCGTATCTCCTATTATAATGAGTTGGCTTTTGGCTCGGGTCATTGCTACATTCATTCGGCGGTAATCTTTTAGAAAGCCTATTTCACCACGTGGATTGCTTCGCGCCATACTTATTATGATGATATCACGCTCTTGCCCTTGAAAAGAATCAATCGTATTTATGCTAAGTGTTAGATTGGGGCTATGTAATTCGCTGTTGGCATTTATATATGCCTTAAGTCTAAGCACTTGCTCACGATATGGACTTATTATTCCACAGCTTATTTTCACATCAGCATAGTTTACTTGGCTTACTATCTCTGCCAATACTTTTTCTACCAGCTTCATTTCACCAGTATTGTAAATGCTTTGACTATCTGGATCTATGTCCTCGTCTAGTCCAGCTCCTGCAGTGTCTATCAGTATAATTGGTTCAGATTGGGGAATGTTTAAAGTAGTTTCTGCTACAGACTCATCTGCCTGCAATTGATTGTCATAGAATACTTGATTGCTATAGCCCATTATGGCATTATGCATTCGATATTGTACGTTTAATAGGCTGACTCTTTCAGGCAGGTTTAGGCACTTTTCTATTAGTGTAACATTTAAACCTAGTTTGGCGGCGACTTGACTTTTTACGGTCGGTGGCAATTGATGGGGGTCACCAGCTAATATTACTTTATTGGACTTACTTATGGGAATCCAAGTTGCAGCCTCTAGCCCTTGTGCTGCTTCGTCTATTATGGCTACATCAAATGTTCTGTCTTGCAGATATTTACCTACAGCACCTACCAGAGTACATACTACCACTTTGGCTTGATTTATAAGGTCCTCTACCAAATAATCTTCCATAGTTCTGATGTCTGCCCTAATACGTTTAGACTCGTGCATCAATAGTTTGCGTTGTTCACGCTCTGATGCCCCAAAGTGACGCTTGTACTTATTAGCCAATCTCTTATACTCATCACTTTCTTTTCTCAATCGTTTTATGTCTTTCATTAGTGGGTGAATGTTCATCTTTCCATCTAATGTATGGCTTATCACTTCCTCGTCTATGCGACTTATATTACCCATTCGTATTACACTCATTCCCAAGTTACTTAACCGAATGGTCAGCAAGTCTGCAGCAGCATTACTGGGGCTACTTACCAGTATTCGTTTTACGTTTTCAGCCATAACCTGTATAGCATAGGTTAGGGTAGTGGTTTTACCTGTGCCTGGTGGGCCGTGTATTATGGCAACGTCTGTACTATTTACTATTAGGCTTACAGCGTCATTTTGTGATTGATTTAAATGACCAAGTTTGGGTATGGGGATAGTAATGTCAAATGGTTCAGGCTGCTTTAAACCAATTAATATATCCCTTATGTTAGCCAATTGGGTGTTTTCTTTAGCTTTGCTAATCCTCCCCAAGGCATCGTTCATTTCCTTATAACTTCGCTCATCGTGCAGTAGGTTTATACCCACTTGCCCTTCGCTTAGCCAATCGGGTAATTCGTCTTGATTTAATATTAACTTTAGATTATTGCCCTCTACATAGTGTATGGTTCCCTTAACTAATTCTGACTCCAGACCTTTTTGTCGGTTAAATAGCCCGGCAACCTTGCCAGACTGTAACTGGTGTTCGTGGTCTTGACCAGGTGCGCGGCTTACCACCACAAATGGGTACTCGCCAATGCTATAGCCTGTTTCTTTTATGATTAATGGATACCAAGTTATCCCTTTCTTTTTACGTTCTTCAAGGCTGGTATTTTGTTGATATTGTTCAAATAGTCTGACTTCTTCATCGCGTTCTATTTTAATTAATTCCTTCTGTTGCCTAAAGTAGTCGGCTATAAAATTTTCAGACATAATGACTCAATAACAAACTATACAATAAAATGGCTACGAACTACTTATTTTTTGCTTTTAATTAAAGCAATTGCCCAAGCCTCTTGCAATGGAATTTGATGATGCTTAGCGTGCGCCCACACATACATTTCATTCATACCGATTTCGTGGGTATCACCCATTTTAGCCTTGTATTTACACACATCATCATAAAATTTTGACTGAATCTTAAGCCTTGCTACTTGATCATTAGCATCTTGCAACTTATTCATCATATTAATGGCGAGTTTATCTAGTTCTGTATATTCTATTAGTTTTCCTTCTTTTCTTTTAGTAGCCCTACAAAGACTGTAAAGTATATCGTCATTACCTAATTCAAAGTGAATAAACAATAGTAACACGTGTGCAATCCGCTGAATGTCAACACGTTCATCAGTTTTTTTTATTGCTGTAATCCTATTTATCCAGTCCAAACAAGCTCTCCACTTTTGGTTTAAAAATAGACCAATGACAACATTGTATGAAAATGTGATGTACTTTGATTTAGATAATTTATTGGTAAAACTAGTAAGTTGAGACTGGTAGAGTTCAGCATTATCACATATTTTTTCCAGTTGATTGGTATTTAAATAGTATAATATCTCTAAGGTAGAATATCTATAAAAATTTTCATAAGTATTAGCGTTGGTTTCACTTAGAGCCTTGATTTCATTTAAATAAATGCCAAAATTCTCAAAATCTTCAACTTGATGTAAATAAGTAAGATAATTTCTAACAAAACGTATGTAAGGAAGGGGATAATACTTCTTGAATTTGGGATGCTCATCCCAAATTGATTTTATTTCAGAAAATTCTAATTTTATGTTAGGATTCTTTAAGTCTTTTAATTTAATCATAAGATTAAGAGCGAGATAACTGGTCTTGATTCTAAAAGAATCTGATGCCCCAAGCACATTACTGATTAAGATTAAGCTAAGTTCAAAATTGTTTTTTTCAATTGATAGTGAATTCCTAATAATTCTTGTATAATCTTTCGAATGACAAAAAATCTCTAACAATAAAGTATTTTTTTGGTGAAATTTATTCATTTCAGTGGTGAGATTGTCAATTTCAACCCAATTTAAAGTGTCAGAATGATATAGATAAATTTCAATGGCCTCTTTATTTAATTCTATTAAGGCATCATAACATTCAAATTCTAGTGCCAAAATTTTTGCCTTACCAATTAACTTTAAGCCCTGATCGAATAATTGCTTGTTTTTTAAAATGTGAATTTCCGCCAAATAATCATTTAGACTATTCTCTGGTGTGACATCAGAATGATATTGTCTTAAGCTTTTAAGTATATGTTCATAAAGGTATTTTTTCTCTGAAGCTAAGTGGTTTACGAATTTGTGTTGTTTTAATTTGTGTTTAAGTTTTACCTCGTCATAAGTCATTTGCTCTAAAATGGCATCTAGTAAAACCAAATAATTAGTATTAGACCCTTCTTCTTTCTTTTGTTTACTGCCCTTTATATATCGTAGCTCACTGCCACTTAAGCTGTGTATTAATTGGTGTAAATCGCTAGAGGGTATCACAGTAGATTAATGAAGCTCAAATATCATTATAAAGTAATTAGAATTATGCTAAATTCTAATTTAGAAATCCCATAATGGGCATAAAGTTGGTAGCATTTGCGACTTTAAGTAGAACTAGGTTTGTACTATCAATTTTTAATACAATACTAAACGTAACAACAATGAGCGAAGAAAAACAAGGCATTTATCCGAACAATGAGTTCTTAAAAGAAGAATTTGAGATATTCCAAAAAGATGAATCTCAAATAGAATTAACTTCTTTCGAAAGTCAGAAAATGAAGATGATAGATACACCTCCATTCTATTATGAGCACCAACCTTTACAATATTCTTATCCTAGTATTAATTTTCAAAATAGAACATTTGAAATTACTGATGTTAACAATAACCATCATTCATATAATTTACAAGTAGAAGAATTATTTATAGGTAAAAATGGAAATAAGATATTAATAAAAAACACTGTAGACCACTTCTTACAAGACTTTATTTCAATTAAGCTAGATTCTCTGGTGCCACCAGTTTTTCAAATCAACGCTGATTATATCGTGGTCGGATCTGGCGAGATAGGAGAAAATATTAGGAATTATTTTGAAATTCCTTTGGGAGAAACTTTGGTAGGTGTGTTTGTAAATGGATATACCAATATGGTGCAGATTAGGGCTTCATCTGGAACAATTCGGAGTTAAAATACAATAAAGTAAAAAATTACATAGAAAGCACTTCTGAAATAGAAGAAAATAATAAACAAGCCCAAAATTAATTAAGCCCAGAATCGGATACTACGCTGACCACTTACTCCCAACTTTTATTGGCAGGTGAACTGCCTGCCAATAATTTTTTTACCATACTCATTACCAGTATAGTTAAAGGAAATAAAAAAATGGACAATTATATACATCTAGCAACTAAAACTATAAAGCAAGTAATGCTTTTAACCTGCATACTAGGCCTGTGTATGGGAATGGACTTTCGAGGTAACAGTAATAATACACAAGCTATGAACAAGTTACCAATAGGTTCCATAATACTGAGTAGGCAACAACAATTTGACCATCTACCTAGCAATTGGGTTCCTTGTCAAGGGCAATCTCTTAACCAATTAGACTACCAAGAACTGTATAATGCTATAGGTATAATATGGGGAGCTGGGCAACACATCAGTAAAACTTTTGAATTGCCGACTGCATTTAAATTGAACGAACTAAGTAAGTATAAAAAACAAGTTGAGTGGAGTTGCGATGAGCAAATGGCACTCATTTCTGAAATATCAGCTATAAACCAAGACGAATTCAATCCTAAATTAGAAACTCGATACATAATCAGAACCAAGTAAACCTTTCTCTAAACTTTTACCCATTTCAAATGAATAGGGTATCACAATTGTCGTGTCTAAATTAGGTTGACAGTCCCGATGCCATCTGTGTATCGGGATTTTTTATTAATCCATATTTTTAAAGTAAAGCGTATAGTCACGCCATTTCTCTACCAGTTGGGTCATATCCGTTGGCAAGGGTGCCTCAAAATACATATCCTTACCCGTATTGGGGTGAATAAAGCCTAAACTAAATGCGTGCAAAGCTTGACGTGGGCATACACTAAAGCAATTTTGTACGAACTGCTTGTATTTAGTAAATGCTGGTCCAGATTGTATTCTGTCCCCATCGTAACTGTTGTCATTAAATACTGGGTGCCCAATATGCTTCATATGAGCACGAATTTGATGGGTTCTACCTGTTTCTAAAACGCACTCTATCAAGCTGGCAAAGTGATAAGACTCCACAACCTTATAGTGAGTAATGGCGTGTTTACCTTGGCTACCATCAGGAAAGGCTTGAACTATGCGTCTGTCTTTTAAGCTTCGGTCAAGGTGGGCATTCACAGTACCAGACTCCTCTGTAAACGTACCCCATACTACAGCACGGTATGATCGCCTAATGCTGTGGTCAAAGAACTGTTTGGCTAGGTGACTCATAGCGTATTCTTCCTTTGCTATTACCAATAGTCCACTAGTGTCCTTGTCTATACGGTGTACCAGCCCAGGTCTGTTTTCGCCGTTTCTAGTTGGCAGTTGCTCAAAGTGATATACCAGCGCATTAACTAGGGTACCTGTATAGTTATTATAGCCTGGGTGCACCACCATATTGTATGGCTTATTTACTATTAGCAAATATTCATCTTCATATATTATTTCCAGTGGTATATTTTCCCCTTTTAGCTCAGTTTCCCTAGGTGGCTCTGGCAATAATATAGCAATTTTATCAAATGGTCTAACCTTATAATTGCTTTTTACAGGGAGGTCATTTACCCTTATTGCCCCAGAAGTGGCTGCATTTTGAATTCTATTTCTAGTTGCATTCTCTATTTTGCTGGTTAAGAACTTATCTACCCGCAATGGCCCCTGCCCCTTATCTACTGTAATGCTATAATGCTCGTACAGGTCATCTGTTTCTTCTAGTTCTATATTATTATCTACCTCTTGACTCATTGTCATAATTTTAGTGCAAAAATCTGATAATCTGAAGCAGTTATGGGTATTTATAGTAAATAATTTGTATTATAGATATAAACCCGTACTTTTAGGGTGCTGTTATGGGTAAGTCTGTCTTTTCAATTTTACATTTCCTGCTGAGAATTATGTTGCTTTTTGGGATACTTGTATTGCCATTTCAGCAGATATTTGCCCAAAATAGCCTGAAATACATAAAATTAAGCGCTGTAAAGCCTAATTCTCAAGTACAAACGGGAATTGGCATTTATAAAGTAAAATTGGGTGACAGCATTAATAACTCTACCAAAGATGATGATAGTCTAACCTATTACAACACATATAGCTACACAGTATATAGGGGTCAAACCTTAGAATATAACATTACTTGTGGCAAACAGTATGATGAGCAAATTAGTGCTTGGTGTGATTGGAATAATGACGGAATATTTGTGAGTTCAGAATTGGCATTAAGCCATACTTTAGTCCCTGCTGGTCAACTTGTTTCAGGAACATTAATTATACCTTGTTCGGCAACTTTGGGCAAACACAGACTTCGAATTGTTTCAGACTATGTATTTTCTAATGCACTCTTTGTAAATCAAAGTCCAGAATATGGTGAGGCTGAAGACTACGACTTAACCGTAAAAACAGACCAGATTGGAGCTATCAGCTTTATAAAGGACTCTTTAAACTATGTTGGTAGTGTTTCTTCATTCATTCCTGTAAATGCAAATACAGGAAGTATTCGCTATGAATGGGATTGGAATAATGACGGAATTATAGACAGTACAAGCAAAATAGGAAGATATGCCTATACCAGCATAGGCTGGAAAAAGATAACACTATATGCTAAAGTAACAACCTGTACCACAACTAACACGCTTAAGTTTACCGACAGCGTACTAGTTGGAAATGTACCAGCCACTCCAATTACAAAATTTATAGCTGATAAAAATAACATCACCACCAAAGATGTAGTTACCCTGACTGATATAAGTAGGTACAGACCAAACAGATGGGTATGGGAATTAAGCCCCAATATTCACAATGGTATAGCCACTTACAGTTTTATTGGTGGCACTTCATTTACGACATCTGCTGTAAAACTTACTTTTTTACAGCCTGGTAAATACACTATTACGCTATCTACTTTTAATGCTCGAGGTAAGGGTACAACGTTATTTGTAAAAGATTATATAGTTGTAGCTAAAGAATACAATTTGAATAATCAGCTGACTGATACATTGCGAACTAGTACAGGTGTAATGTCAGACCTAGGGGGTAAAGCCACCAATTATTCTAGTGCGTTGCCTAAAGCAACAAATACCTATAAAGTATTAATATCTCCCCCTTGTAGTAAAGGCATTTCACTTAAGTTTACTCAGTTTGAGTTGAATCCAAGTTTTGGTACTGGATTTAGTAATGATAACATAAAAATTTGGGACGGGGTAAATAGCAGGGGGCGAAGTCTTCACGACAGTTTAGGTTACCCAAATGGATTGACAGGATATAGCATACCGGACTCTGTGTATTCCTACAGTGGGAATATGTATCTTGAATTTACGGTAAATGATATTGGGACCGCAGCAGGCTTTATTGCCAACTGGTTGAGCAACAGTAAAACAGGAAGTATAGGATTATCTTCATTTAGTTTGGCAGATACCATTTGGTATGGTTATAAAGTTAATGCTGTGTTAACGACAAATGCTAAAGGATATGCCAATGAATGGGATGTGAATAATGACGATATAATTGATGCTACAGGTTCAACATCTGTATTTAGTGGAGATTTTGGCGGAAAACAGAGAGTTAGGTTGGTAGCTAAAGATTGTGGTGGAAACGATACGAGCTATAGAGACATATTTGTGAAATTACCCGTTGCCAAACCAAAAGTAAATTTTACAAGCTCTACTAGGTTTGCTTTTGTAGCTGATCAAATTAGCCTAAAGGATTTATCAACCAATGGAACAACGGAAAGGCAATGGCAAATAAGTCCAGAAAATTATAAAATTGTGAAAGGCAGCCTAATAGATTCAGTATTAGTTATATTTTTTACTGATACAGGTAGTTATACCATTTCCCTTACAGCAAGCAATATAATCGGGTCTGATAAACTGACCAATATAAAATATTTGAATATAAAGAAATCTTGTGTACCTAAGGTTTCTAATTATAATGCTGACCTGAGTTTCAATTCTATCAACATCACAAGGTTAGACAGTCAGTTATTACTGCAATCCTCACTTCAATTTTCGAATGATAGTCAGTATAAATACTTACAGATAAAGCCAATAGGGATGGAGTACGGGGGTAACTATTTCGTAAAACTGGTCAGAAGCAGTAATTTTAATAGCAGTAACATTTCATTATGGGCAGACTGGAGTGGTGATGGAGATTTTAGTGATGCAAATGAAAGTCTGCAAACCCTGAGTAATAGCACAGCATTGAGCAATATATTGAACTTTAAGGTACCAAATGTATTGACATATAAAGGGGTAACTAAGTTAAGAATAGCAATAGGTAATTCTAGTTTAAACAGCTGTGGCACAAACTTAACGGCCACATTTATAGATGTACCAATTTACATTCAAGCTGATGTTATTCAGCCCATAATAAGATTAAAAGGAAAAGACACAATTGACATAGAATTGGGAAGAAAGTACATAGATGCAGGAGCAACTGCAAGTGACAATGTAGATGGAAACTTAAGCAACATTATTAGCGTAAACAATCCTGTAAATACTGCCCAAGTCAAGGTCTTTATAATATCCTATCAAGTGATAGATGTAGCTGGTAATAAGGCGATAACTAAATTTAGATATGTAAGAGTGTTCCCAGATAGTACCAAGCCAATAGTCAAGTTAAATGGTTTAGATAGTGTAAGTGTATCTGTATTAACAAAATACAACAACCCTGGAGTTATAGTAACTGATAATGTAGCCTTAAACCTAAAGGCAAGCATATTAGCTCCATTCATAGATAGTAGTAAACTTGGTTGGCAAACCTTAACATATAGAGCAATAGACGATTATGGTAATATTGGCTTTGCCTATAGGCGGGTAAGATTTATAGATAATACGTCCCCCATTTTAAAGCTAGTTGGAAAAGATAGTGTCTTGTTACAAATAAATGTGAAATACAAAGACGCAGGCATTACCATTACAGATAACTATTATAAGACGTTTACATTACAACAAACAAACGGAGTAGATAGTAGTAAATCAGGCACTTATAAGTTTAGTTACACTGTAACTGATGGCAGCGGCAATAAAACGACTATCAGCAGAACTGTAATTGTTAGAGATTTAACCAGACCCATCTTACAATTTAACTTAGACACGGTATATCACACTATAAAAACTGTGTTTGCACTTCCAAATGGAATTATAAAATCAGATGCTTTTGACCAAACAAGTAATATAAATTTATATTTTAAATCAAACCTAAATATTAATACTTTAGATAAATATTCTGTTAGAGTGTTTGGCATAGATGCAAGCGGAAATGTAAGTGATACTTTACGTTTTCAAGTTCGAGTAATAGATAATATTGCTCCAAATATTCAATTAATCGGCAATACTGTAGAATATATAGATAGGTGGAAAGAATTTGATGACCCTGGTGTATCTGTAAGTGATAACTATGATAAAACTATAAGAATTGACACGGGGGGTAATTATAAGAACTCGCAAGTTCCTGGAATATACTTTAGGGAATATACTGCCAGAGACGGAAGTAATAATAGGAGTAATACCCAAAGTAGATTAATCATAGTAAATGAATCTACTACCAACATAAGTTTAGCCCAAAATAGCAAACAACTATTTATTGTTTACCCTAATCCCATAGTAAATGTTACTAATATATACCTAACTGGAAAGTCATTTTCTCAGTTTGCAGATATTGGGAATTATAAAGTATATGACCAAAAGGGAAAAGATATAAGTAATGGCACAATCAATTTCAATTTAGGGCAAGCAAAATTCGATATACAAGCAATCCCAGCAGGTACCTATTATTTAAGAATTACACTATCCACTCATAGTCAAGTCATAAAAATAGAGGTACTTGGTTATTAATAATAGAGTAAAAGTATCTATCATTGTAATTCATCACAGCCGTAACTAATACCATCTTGGCACTAAACTATCCCCTAGATTCAACACTATTTTTAGATATTGAAACCGCACCCATTTGTAAAACATTTGACGAGATGTCCACTGCAATGCAAGAAATGTGGCTCCATAAATGTCTAAATTCACAAGTGATGAAAGAGGGCGGTAACCCTAAACAAGCTTTTTTTGAAAAGGCAGGCATTTATGCAGAGTTTAGTAAAGTTATTTGTATTAGTGTTGGTTATCTGCAAATTACAGAGGAGTATGATCCAGTGACTAACAAAAATATTCAAATACCTGTACAAATTAGGATAAGGAGCTTCTCTGGTCATAATGAGCGTATTGTGCTTTTAGAGTTTGCTGAAATGGTGAATAAATACTATGCTGATGGCAGTAGAAATGCCTGGGTTGCTCATAACGGATTAGAGTTTGATTACCCTGTGTTAAGTCGTAGAATGATTGTAAATAGGGTGCCATTACCTAAACCGCTAGATATAGCTGGTAGTAAAAGTTGGAATAATGCTTGGTTGCTTGACACTATGAACCTTTGGAAATTCGGAGATTACAAATCATACACTTCTCTAGCATTGTTGGCAGCAGTGTTCGATATTCCAACACCTAAGGACGATATAAGTGGCAAAGACATAGCTGATGTTTATTATAATCAATCAGATTTAGCTAGGATTATTAACTATTGTCAGAAAGATGTGATAACACTCATTAAAATATACTGCCGCATACATTTATTGGAATTACCAGAAAATATAGAAATAGTTATAAAAGAGGACTTTGCTATTGATTAACAATACTTATAGAAAAATGTACATATACACAGTACATAATTTATTAAAATAGGGGAAGTATTTTTACCAAGTGCTAATTAGAAACATTATACAAATTGCTTTATCGCTATTGTTTACTCCGTGCTACCTATTAGCACAGACTGACTGCCCCTGCCCAAAACAAACAGGCTATCGCACTCCAAACAAGTATGGAAAGCTATTAAGCCAATTAGCAAAAAAAGATGCCCTTTTAGCAGTCCTTCCAAATTTGCAAAATGCAGATGAAGTGCTTAATGGTATGTATTTCAACTACACTTCTACTCCAAATGGGGACTATAAATTTATTAGACTACGTTTTGAGCCTGGTACAGCCATCAATTTTAATTACGATGGTGGAGTTTGGCTGTCTGTAAACCCTTGTCAGCCATTGACTGAAATAAGTATGACAATAGAGCGTCAAAAAAATGACCGAGAAGTTAAAGTAATAACTAGAACAACAGCCTATGAATACTATCTTCAGAGTTTAGTAGTAGCAGAATTATCTACCAGCGATTTACTTAAGCGTATAGCATATTTACAAGGTGGAGGTGAAAACTTAAAACCATTTCTTAGAGAATTGCGATCAATAACGGGGCTTAAGATAGATTGCGATAGCAAAAAACCAATTAGAATAGACAGTCTTTCAGCGCAGATTAATCGTAAAAAAATAGATATTCAAAAACTTGTATATGATTTTTATCTGCTGCCCTATCAAAATAGTGAGGAAAGTATATCACCAAAATTACAGCAGGCTGTTTTAAGTATAACCGGTGGTAAAGGTAGCGAGCAAATACCTACATATTTAAATAGTAACTTAAATCCTGCACCGTATAAACTTAAAGCTAGAGTATCTTTAAATGAGATAAGTTTATATTTTCCACTATTGATGCGGGGAACCAAGCCAGCCGAAATAAAGGTAAATGTATTGGAGCTGGTATATGACCAGCATAAAGGTCTAAATTTTAAGGGACAGCATAGCATTTGTATGCAAACTGCTCGATTACAGGGAAGTAATATATTTATACAATCAGCTGAAGGCTTTATAGATTTAAGTCAAAACTTGACTAGTCTGAATGTAAAATACATCAGAGATAGACTACCAAGTTTAGAGCAAGATACTAATAGTGTGTTGTTTCTACCTACTGCAAGTGTAGTTCTAGCAAATTCTTCTATAAAACGTAACTTAACTGCAAGTAGGGTTTTCATTACAGGCTCTACTGCAGAGTTTACTGTCGCAATCCCAATTAAAGCAATTAGAAAGAATACTATTATTATACAAGATGGGTTTGATGAGAAGACTATTAGAATAAAGGATTTAAAGAATCAGTTGCAAAATTCAAGTACAGAGGTGCGTATTTTTACAGACAATTATTTCAACGATGTTAACCCAAGCTACCTTTACATTCAGGTTTATATTCACCCTGAAAAATCTAAAAAGATTTGGACCAAGTAGCTTAATCATTTTTAACATTCTATTTTGTGGTTTAAGGGGAGCTATTGCCCAACAAATCATAACTTCTTGGGAGTATAATGAGATGTACAAACCTGAATTAGTCAAGCTAAATAAGTTTAACATCAAGGGTGTACACAATAAAGACAGCGTTAGTTTTCATTATGATTTATCAGGACTATTAAGTTCATATAGAATAGTAAATACATCAGATTCTATTATAAAGAGTGGTAAACTATTAACCAGTTGTTGTGATATAACAAGGTTTGATACTATTGCAAATAGAGATGGATCTATAAGTGTTCGAATTAGCACTATGGATAAAAATGGTAGAATTCTGAATACTTCCTTTGTTGAACTTTTAAAAGATAAAGTAACATCAGTAAATACACTAAAACGCGAATTTGATGAGTCTAGTAAATTATTATCAGGTATTTACCAATTTGGAATTGATTACGAACAAAATGGATATTTTTCTGAATGTAAATATGATCAATTCAATTGTCTAAATTCAGTAGAAGTTACTAATAATTATAATAAAGAAGTCTTTGATCTTACTTACTTTCATTTTAATTTTAAGAATCCAAATGATTTTATAATAAATGTTAGAAATAAAGACTCAAGTAAAATCTATAGTATATTTTATATTGATAGTTTTTTAGTGATGATACTTGGAAAAAATGGAGAGAAAGCGAACTTTAAATATGATAAAAATAAACTGGTAAATGTAACTAGTTCTTTGGATTTTAGTCAAGATATTTTGGGAATCATCTTAAACAATATTTTAATTCAAAACATTGAATTATTGCCTGAACGATATACAAAGACCATAAAATACAAGAAAGGTAAAACAATTGAAACTATAGTTTACGAAAGAGATAAAATAGTTTATTGTACAACGATTGCTAAAAATGGCCTAATATTAGAAAAAGATGGCTTTAAATACACCTACTATTAAATGATGATAAAAGATTTTAGAAGTGACACCGTTACAAAACCTAGCCAAGCTATGCTAGATGCAATGATGTCTGCAAAGGTTGGAGACGATGTGTATGGTGAAGACCCAACTGTAAATGAGTTAGAGCATTATCTAGCAGATATTTTTGGTATGGAGGCAGCAATATTTTGCCCAAGCGGTACTATGACCAACCAAATAGCGTTAAAACTACATACCCATCCGGGAGACGAAATAATTTGCGATCAAACGGCACATATATATAACTATGAGGGTGGTGGTATAGGGTTTAACTCTGGCTGCAGTGTTAAGCTAATAGCTGGGCAACGTGGCGTAGTGAATCTTCAGCAAGTACAACAAGCCGTTAACGACCCAGATAATATTCACCTAGCGTACAGCAGACTGGTAAGTCTTGAGAATACTGCCAATAAAGCAGGGGGTAGTATATATACCTTAAAAGATGTAGAGCCGATACGACAATATTGTACAGAACGTGGACTAAAACTCCACCTAGATGGCGCTAGGCTATTTAATGCACTAATAGAGACGGGCGAAAGTTATAAGGATTGGGGCGAGAACTTTGACACGATAAGTATTTGTTTAAGTAAGGGTCTTGGAACGCCGATGGGTTCACTTTTACTGGGTAATGCAACCGATATTAAGTGGTGTAAGCGAATAAGAAAGCTAATGGGTGGGGGAATGCGACAAGCTGGGTATATAGCTGCTGCAGGCCTGTTTGCACTGAATCATAATATAGATAGACTAAAACTAGACAACAATGCTGCTAAATGGATAGGAGCAGAATTAGAAAATTTTGACCATATAGTTGAGATTAAGCCTGTTGAAAGTAACATTATTATATTTAAAGTAGAGACTGAATTGGCTGCAAACCAAGTGGTAATAGACTTAAGATCTAAAGGTATTTTGATAAGCAGCTTTGGTGGCTCCTATCTTAGGGCAGTCACCCATATGGATGTAAATCAAGATGATTGTGTAGCGCTTGTGTCAGCATTAAGCGCATAAAAAAAGGGGTGCTTGCCTAAGCAATACCCCTAAAAATGTTGGTTTTCTGAATTATATATTATTTAACAAACTTGGCATAACCTACAGAATTGCCATTTGTTATTTTAATTGTGTAAATGCCTGAACTGTAAGTACCAATATTTATACTGTTTTGTTGACCTGGTGACAGGTTTTTATTTTCACTTAGCATCAATTGGCCATTAATATTAAATATTTCTAATTGAGTATTTCCCTTTATGCTAGAAGAAACATTAATAAATTCAGTTGCTGGATTAGGATAAACACTCACAGAACTAGTAGATTTTGATGCACTAAATATTGAAAGAGGACCATAAGTATAAAAAGTCTTTGATTCATTTGTAGTTATCATCGTAGAAACATCATATTGACTTACTGTTGCAGAAGTAACCCTTGTTTTAACATCGTATTGATAAAAAGTAGTTGTCTTAGAGATTACGTTCCATTTAGCATTTTCCCAGGTCTCTGAAGTTGAACTTGTTTCATTTCCGAAAACATCATAAGCAAAAGTGATTCTATCAGAATTTTCAAAATTTCCAGTCAAGAAATTTGCATTTTCATTTAATGATGTTAAAGGCAAACCATCTGGGGTGTAGGTATTTGTAGATCTGAATGCTTTAACAAAAGTATTACCAAATTTAACGCTTAGAGTAAACATCAAAGGTCTATCAAAGTCATCATCTTGAAAATTGAACTCAGTAAACTTACCGAAAACCTCTAATGTCCCTGTTGTATCGTTTGGTTGATATATGTTAGCATAATCATATTCACCATTTGACTTAAGAAATGTCTCAAATTTTGTTTCAGGTTCATACTCCCCGTTGTTGTAGCCAAGGGTTATTAATTCTTTTATTTTACCGTTATTATGGTACAAGATGTTGGTTTTAGATCCAAATACTTGTACTATAATTTGATTACTGTCCTTTTGATAGCTAACGTTGTATATCAAAATCCTTTTTCCATTATATATGCTTGTGTCATACATTACATTAGTTTGGACTGACCCTTCTTTTAAAGTGCTTAGTACTGTGATTATGCTGTCAGTTCCTTTAGTAGAATATGAAAAATTAAGAATAGTAGTTACGTCATTAACTATGTCTTTTTCTAATGATGTTTTTATTCTACCGTCTAAAAAATAAGAATATTCAGTGTAAGTAGAAGTGTCTTTGAATGCAGTTCCGTCCCAATATATATTTGTAACTGCTGTAGGCATATCAGATTCTATCCTGCCTCTTTGATTTTTAGATTGACCAGATTTAGGCAGATTATGTTTGCTTTTAGCAAGTGTTGACCACTTAAAGTTTTGAGATGACCCTGTAGCGGAAGCTACTAGCAATATAATTGTGGTAATTAATATTCTTTTGAACATAGTTAGAAATTGATAATGGTATAATAACGAAAGTCAGCTATATAATGTTAGATTCTTTAAGTAGTTTAGTAACTAAGTATTGGTGATAACCATTTTTCAGCTTCATCTAATGTCCAGTTTTTCTTAACAGCGTAGTCTTCAACTTGGTCTTTCTCAATTTTACCAATTGGGAAATACTTAGAGCTAGGATTGCAAATGTACCAACCACTTACACTGGCAGCAGGATACATTGCGCAACTTTCAGTTAGTTCTATACCAGTTAGTTCTGTAACATTTAGCAAATTAAATAATGACCTTTTTTCTGTGTGTTCAGGGCAGGCTGGGTAGCCTGGAGCAGGTCTGATACCCTGATATTTTTCGTGAATCAGCTCATAATTATTTAGTTTCTCATCCTTAGCATATCCCCAAATGTCAGTTCTCACTTTATGATGCAACCATTCGGCTCCTGCCTCTGCAAATCTATCAGCTAATGCTTTCACCATTATGGCATTGTAGTCGTCATTGTCTAATTTATAAGTCTCAGCTAATTCATCTGCACCTATGCCAGCAGTTACAGCAAATGCACCCATATAATCTTCATCAGCTAAATAATCTGCCAAGCTAAAGTTAGGTAAACCAACTGCCTTTTTACTTTGTTGGCGCAACATATGTAGGCTTTCTATTACATCATTTTCGTCTTCATTCAAAACTTGAATAGTGTCGTTACCTAAGTTCCGTACTTTGAATACTGAACATACAGCCTTAGCTTCTATTTGGTTGTTAGCTATTATAATGTCTAATAAAGAATTTGCTTCATCATAGAGTTTTTTGGCTTCTTCCCCTACAAATTTGTCATTGAATATTTCTGGATATTTCCCTTGTAATTCCCAGCTAGAGAAAAATGGCGTCCAGTCTATGTATTTCCTTAATTCGTTTAAATCTATATCTGTGAACCAATGTGTACCAGGTTTCTCTGGCTTTACAGCTACATAATCTTTAGGCAGTTGAAATTTATTAGCCCTAGCTACATCTAATTTTAGCATTGGTTTTATGCTCTTTTTGTTAGCGTAATCGTTTCTTATTTTATCATATTCTGTATGCAAGTCAGCACTAAACTTGTCTTTGTTCTGATCACTTATCAGGTTACTTACTACCGGTACACTGCGGCTAGCGTCTAATACGTGAACTACATTTCCACTATATACAACATCTATTTTTACAGCAGTGTGGGTTTTACTTGTAGTTGCTCCACCTATTAGTAGAGGAATTTTCATTCCTCTACGCTCCATTTCCTTAGCTACGTGTACCATTTCATCTAGGCTTGGTGTTATTAATCCGCTTAAGCCAATTACGTCAACTCCTTGCTCTATAGCTTGGGTTAATATGGTTTCTGCATTTACCATTACACCTAGATCTATTACTTCATAGTTATTGCAACCTAATACCACGCCAACTATGTTTTTGCCAATGTCGTGTACATCGCCTTTAACTGTGGCCATCAATATTTTACCAGCTGGTCCTTTAGCATTAGACAATAGTTTCTCCTCCTCAATGAAAGGGGTTAGTATGGCGACAGCTTTTTTCATTACTCTGGCACTTTTTACAACTTGAGGAAGGAACATTTTTCCAGCACCAAATAAATCTCCAACTACATTCATACCATCCATTAATGGACCCTCAATTACTTCTAGTGGTCTAGCAAATAGCTGTCTGGCCTCTTCTGTATCTGCCTCTATATATTCAACTATTCCTTTTATTAGGGCGTGTTTCAATCGTTCTTGTACACTGAATTCTCTCCATTGCTCTTCACGAATGTTTTCTTTGCCTTTTTCACCTTTAAACTGTTCGGCAAAATCAACTAATTTCTCTGTTGATTCTTCATTTCTATTAAGTAGTACATCTTCAACTAGTTCTAGTAGTTTAGGTTCTACTTGTTCATATATTTCTAATTGCCCTGCATTTACAATTCCCATATCCATACCAGCACTAATGGCGTGGTATAAAAATGCCGAATGTATAGCCTCTCTAACTTTATCATTTCCTCTAAATGAAAAGCTTACATTGCTAACACCACCACTTACCTTAGCTAGGGGCAAATTCTCCTTAATCCATTTAGTTGCATTTATATAGTCAACTGCATAGTTGTTATGCACCTCTATACCAGTAGCAACGGTTAAAATGTTTGGGTCAAATATGATATCTTGAGGTGGAAAGCCTACTTGATGTACCAATATGTCATAGGCTCTTTGGCAAATTTCGGTTTTTCGCTCTAGGCTATCTGCTTGTCCTTTTTCATCAAATGCCATAATAATAACTGCAAACCCGTATTTAAGAATCGTTTTAGCTTGATTAATAAATACTTCTTCACCTTCTTTTAGAGAAATAGAGTTTACTATACTTTTGCCTTGAAGGCATTTCATACCTGCCTCTAGTACAGTCCATTTACTGCTGTCTATCATCACGGGTAGGGTAGCTATGTCAGGGTCAGCGGCCATTAGCAACAGAAATTTCTCCATAGCTGCCTCACTGTCCAACATTCCCTCATCCATATTTACATCTAGTACCTGCGCACCATTCTCAGCTTGTTCACGTGCAACACTTAAAGCAGCCTCAAAGTCACCTGATATGATTAGTTTAGCAAATTTCTTCGAACCTGTTACGTTTGTACGTTCGCCAATATTTACAAAGTTGCTATCTGGTCTAATAACTACTGGCTCTAGTCCACTAAGTCTAAGTAAAGGCTCTACTTTAGGTTTTTGTCTTGGTTTTAATTCTTTGGCTAATTCTGCCATTGCGTGTATGTGGTCTGGGCCTGTACCACAACACCCACCCATAATGTTTAGGAAACCTTCTTCACCATATTCCTTTATTATTTCAGACATTTCCTCTGCTGTTTCATCATAACCACCAAAAGCATTTGGTAAACCAGCGTTGGGATATAAACTGATGTAAAACGGCGCTAGCTTAGATAATTCTGAGATGAAGCTCCTCATTTGTCCAGCACCTAGGGAACAATTTAGCCCCACACTTATTAAATTAGGACAATGAGAAATGCTGATTAAGAATGCCTCAGTGGTTTGGCCGCTTAGGGTTCTGCCACTCATATCTATCACTGTACCACTTATCATTACAGGTACTTGTCTGCCTGTGTTCTCTATATAATCACAAATGGCATATATTGCGGCCTTACAGTTTAATGTATCGAATATAGTCTCTATCAAGATAATATCTGCGCCACCATCCATTAGTCCTATTATTTGTTGGTAGTAGGCATCATACACTTGTTTCCAAGTTACAGCTCTATATCCAGGATCATTTACATCTGGACTTAAACTAAGACTTCTATTAGTTGGCCCTATTGCACCTGCTACATATCTTGGTTTATTAGGGTTAAGTGCCGTAAATTCATCACAAGCTTCTCTGGCTAATCTAGCCCCCTCTACATTTAGTTCATAAACCAAATGCTCCATACCATAGTCCGCCATAGCTATGGTAGTACAACTAAAGGTATTTGTTTCTAAAATGTCTGACCCCGCCTGTAAATATTCTCTGTGTATTTGTTTTATAATTTCAGGCCTGCTGAGTGACAATAAGTCATTGTTGCCTTTTAATTCTTGTCCCCAATCTGCAAAACGTTCACCTCTATAGTCTTCTTCAGTTAGATCATATCGCTGAATCATAGTACCCATAGCACCATCTAATATTAAAATTCTTTGCTTTAATATTTCGTCTAATTCAGCATAGCTTACATTTTGATTTGTAGTGCTAATGTTAGTCGAGTTTTGATTATTCATAAATAGCCTTAAGTAAGGCGAATTTAATTAATGTAATATGTATTTAAAAGGAGAAAAGTAGTAATTATAGGCGATAATTCAATTCAAGACCCAATCGAGGCATTAGGCTGAATTTATTCCATTTATCTTTATCTAATAATGGTGATTTAATCAGCCATTGATCGGTATTAATCCCAGTATTTAGACTTCTATAGCCTAGCCCCAGACCAGCATAAACATCGACATAAAATTTGGAACCAAGAGAACTAACCTTACCCAATATGAAAGCTGCACTAGCCTGATTAGAAATAGGATTAACATTAGAAATAATTAGCCCACCTGTTGCTAAGTTTTTGTCAACAATGGGAGCTTCCGTTATGTGCATTTTTCTGTAAGCATATCTTAGCTCTGGTGCAAAATAAGTAAATGACCCATTGCTAGATTGTCGTATTATGTTTCTATGTAAATAGCTAAGCTGAATACCAGAATATTTATAAACATTGTAAATCCCCTCAGCATCACGTAAAGGCTTTATACTGTTTACGGCTAGAATGAATCGCAATTGATTTGCAGATTTCCCCTTATTATGTTGGATTGAAAATCCAGCTTGATTTATAAAAAACCCGAAAGGATTTACACCAATCATCCAATATTTTGACTCCGACTGCAGGGCAGATTTAATTTTTTGGCTAAATACCATTTTCCCTGTACGGTCATCTAATTGCGTATAGGCACTATTAAATGAAGCATAGGTTTTTGAGTTTGCTTCAGGATATGTTTTGTATAGCTTTTTTTGCAAGCTGTCTAATTTTGCTAAATCACCCTTTGCGCCATAGGCTAATGCCAAGGCAGATAATGAACGTTGGGTAATGCAATTGGTATTAACATTTTGTGTAAATGCTGCAACGGTTTTATCAGCCTTAAAAGGAAGAGTCATACCAGAATATTGCCATTCTGTAGCCAATTCTATAATATCGCATCCAGAGTTAGCACTCGACAACAATAAATATGACTGAGCCAAATAATTGGTGAATTTACTGACAATAATTAATCTTAATTCTAGGCTAATTTCTACACCATTAATATTTTGAGACTTGGCGAGAGCCAATTTAAACATTGAAAAATCCTTATTAGATAGAGAGTCTGGTAACTGACATAAGTAAAACAATGTTTGCCATTCATTTGCAATGTCACTATGCAATAGTGGCCCTAATTTGTTGTTTTTCAATTCACTATTAGCCCATTGGTACATTGCTAGAAGTTTTATTCTAGTTTGTTGTTGTATGAATGTGTCACTAACTACAGATAAATGATAAGGTTTTGCATCAACAATGATGGTTTGACCTTGCCCTAAATTTACCAAAGTTTTATAATTTTTAACTAAGTCTTCGTCAAACCTAAGTAATTCGTAGATTGATTTTGCGGATGATTTCTTAAAATAAATAGATGCTTGCCCTTCTAAAGTTCTTAGGTACTGGTATCTAGCGATAAAGTATATCGGTGATTTTTGATTATATGCTAAAGACTTTAACGCAGATTGAGCACCACTATATTTTTCTAGAGCCAATTCTAAATTGTTAGATTTTACATTAAGATCTGCCTGAACTATTAAATCGGATGCATTATTAAATTCTAATATACTAATCTGTCCATAGGCGTGTTTACCTAACAACAAGACACATATGAACAAAATAATCTGTAACCTGAAATACATTTACCAGCAGTTTATATAATTGAACAGAGGAAAAAAATAACTTTATGCAAGATACTAATTTAATTTACAACAGTACATTAATGTTTGTAGTTCTACTAATTTTCCTATTAATATCTATATCATTAATTTACAATCAACTTTGCTGTGTAATAGCGATAGGAATCATTCAATTTAACTATGTACAACCCCGGTTTTAAATCAAATTCTAATTTCAATTCTTTCTTGCTACTAGAAATAAAAGATGTGGCAAAAGTTTTTCCTGTAATGTCTTGAATTGTAATAGTAATATTATTACTTAAATCATTAGGGATTTGAATGCTTGCCTTGCCTTGATTTGCAGGATTGGGGTAAATGTTAAGCTGAAACTTTTGAATTTTAGCTGATACATTTGGTATTCCAGCAATAATTTGCTTAAACTTAGTTCCCAATAATATTAAACCTCCCTTATAATTTCCCACTAAAATCTCTGGAATTTGGTCATTATTTAAATCAATTGTGGCTGGGGCTGATAGGCTTCCTAAGTTAATCCTACTACTTCTGTTCAGCATTTTATTCATTATTAAGCTATCTATTTTATTTACAATGCCAATTGTAATTGTCTGATAAATGTTACTCCACACAAATAGTTGCCCGTTGACACTTCCACTAACTAAGTCTAGCTTGCCATCGCCATTTATATCTGCAAGTGTTGGAGCACTGTAGCCATTAGGGTCTTTGCTAAGGGTGCTATCTATTATTTCACCTGTAACTTGATTATATACATATTCGTAGAAATAATAATTAGTTCTAATTCCGATAATACTGTCGGTTACATTGTTCCAACTAGGATTTGATTTGTTGCCAACATTCTGAATATAAGCAAATGTACCGTCTTTTTTCCCTAATATTAGGTCTTTATCACCGTCTACATCTATATCTCCTAAGCTGGGAACTGTAAAATTGTATTTCGGTAATCCGTTAGTCCAGTTGGTGTTGGCTGATAGTATTGGTATTTGATTTGATAAACCTGCATTCTTCCAAGCTGTCCAACTACCAGCTTGGTTTACTGCTATTAAATCTTGCTTCCCGTCATCATCCAAATCTACTGCTGTAAAGTGGTTGTATGAACCAGATAATACGCCTACTAAATTATTACTTACTTGCACAAAAACTGCTTCGGTTTGATTACCAACATTTTTGTACAACTTGACTACTTCAGTTTCAGTTTTGGAATTACAACCAAGCAACAAGTCTGTCAAACCATCAGCATTATAGTCCCAAAAACAAGGGTATGCTCTACCACCAGTCCATAATATATCTTTTAGCAAAAATGTATCAGTTGCAAAAGAGAATTTTGGATTTATATTTCCCGTTACATTTGGGTAGTACCATATATGTTTTTGGGCAAACGTGAGTACATCAGAGTTTTGACTTACTATCATATCCTTTTTACCATCCAAGTTTAGGTCTAGTAGGGCAGGTATAGGGTAGTTCTCCATCTTCACACCACGATTATAGGACGGGAAATTTCTAGATTGGCTAATTATGCTATCAGTGTTAATGATACTTTGCTTTTTACCATTTATCACTTGCAAAATATTATCAGAGAATAAATTGCAGTTTAATGCATCAAAATCTCCATCATTGTCAAGGTCTATTGCAACAATAGCACTACTGCCGTGGGCAGAATTTTTACCTTGTCTGCCACAGCCTCTGAATAATTCTACTGTGTCGCTAAATGTGGTTTGAAATTTACCCCAACATCTATCTACAAGCCTAAAGTTTAGCGAGTCTTTAGACTTACCGTTTATTTTTCTTTCATTTAAGTATAAGTTTACGCTTGATTGTGAAACATCATAGGTTAAAAGGTCTAGGTCTCCATCACCATTAATATCGCCAATCCAAGGTCTGTCATATCGTCCTGCAAATATGTTTGACTTAAAGTTAAAGTCTTGATAAAGAATACGAGTGTATATTTTTTTAAATTGATTTATTCCTTTGCCTATTCCAATATTAAGGTACACATCTATACCGCTACCTTCACTGCTGTAACATATTATATCGGACTTACCGTCAGTGTTATAGTCAATCAGAGTTGCCCATTCTATTAAAGTAGGGAAAAGGTCTGAATACTCTGGGCTATATTCATATTTGTCATCACCTTGATTTATAAAGCATAGTACAGAATTATCAGCCCCATCAAATGCAAATAAGTCTGGTCGATTATCACCATTTAAATCTATCTGACTAAAGCCAGGCCTCAACATACCATTAGTAAAGGGCATTAATAGCGTATCGCCAGGTAGAAATACCGTTCCTGCTAATACCTTAACTCCAGTACTACTAGTATAATATTTTGGAAATGCCTGACTATGAGTTTTTGCATAAGCAAATAATAGGATGAAACTAATTACTATCGTTCTCATTTCGAGATTTGAAATTTATTCGCAAAGTTTTCACCTGTATTTGAGTTAAACTGAATAAAATATAAACCAGATTTTAAAGACTCAGTATTTATTGATTGATTTCCAGACCTAATGTTATTAAATGACAAAATTAATTTTCCCTGAGTATCATAAATCGCGCACTGGTAGACGTTTGCTGTTTCTGGCAACCTTATGTTTATTTGAGAATTTGCAGGGTTAGGATACACTGAAATTGGCTTTGTATTAGTTGAAAATACTTTAGATATACCTACTGGTGAATATTCGTTTAGTGGATTTGAAACGCTTCCTAAATAAAATAGCCCGCCACGTTGATTACCGATGAGTAAATCAGCATCATTATCCCCGTCTATAAAACTTGCTATTGGCGAGGTATTATTGCCCAAAAGTGTATCTATAAAACTGCCCTTCACATTCACATTCATTGGTTTAGCTACTGGAGTAGTTGATGATAGTATATCATAATAGGCCATAATCTGACCAATATTATTGCCAAGAAGTAAATCAAGATTACCGTCTTTATTAAGGTCTATAAAACTAGGTGTCAAATTTTTAACTGAAATATTGTTGATTTGCGTTAAAACTATACCTCTAAATGTGTCTGTAATCTGATAGTACATCGGCACTTCGCCAAACAATTTTGAGAATCTATAATACCGTAAAGTTGGTCCTGCACCAGAACCAATAATTAAGTCCGACTTACCGTCACCATTTACATCTACCAAACTTGGATAGCTATAGCCACCTACATTTAATCTGTTGGTATTTACTCCATCTTTTTTATCTAACAATACGGCATCAGTAACAAACTGAAAACTAAGGTTAGTTCCAGTCCTTATGCCTTTATAATACATTACATTGCTAAAACTATTGCCAATAATTAAATCCTGAATTCCATCTCCATTTACATCGCCTACCATTGGTTTTAGGTGGGCATAATCTTGCTTCCCTATGTTTAGGTAATCCTTACTAATTCGCTGAAAGTAAGGTCTGCCAGCATTCGTTTTCTTTTGTTGAAATTGCCATATCTGTGCACTTATTTTATTTTCGATTGGATTAAAACCATATACACCAATTAACACATCTTGTAGACCATCACCATTTAAATCAACAAAACAAGGATGACTATTCCTTCCTAAGTCGAAGTTCTGTGACTCTAGAAGATTGGAGGTTTTAAATTCATAGACTGGTTTAAAACCATCAAACTTATTTTCATAGTACCAGCTATAATTAGTTAGTGCAGGGTTTGTTTGTTCATATGGGGTTAGTACTAGGTCATTGTCACCGTCGTTATCTATGTCAACTAATTGAGGTATTGGTTCTGCCTGAAGGTTTGCATAATTGTTGGGTGGAAAGAATGTATTTTGACTGATAAAAGAATCTCTAATCCAAGCTTTGGGACCATTTATTTTACCATTAATCATTACAGTAAGTTGTGGGGTACTTATATCGCCTATTACTAAATCAACATCTCCATCGCCATCTAGATCTTGGGCCATCAGTGTGCTACCAGCGTGTGCGGCCCCGTTTTTACCACTTACGGTTAGAAATTTAGGGCAATCCTTCATTCCTAATAAATAAGAAGATTCGTCTATACTTTCTTGAAATTTACCATAACAAGCATCTACAAATGCTAGTGCAATAGTGTCTTTACTAGGATATTTATCTGCATCGTTTCTGTAGAATAGCAATTGAGTACTAATTTGAGCATTCATCATTAGCATATCTACATCGCCATCGCCATCTACATCAGCAAAACAAGGGCGCTCTGATTGTATGGCGTATATTGGAGATATTCCCCTAGAAGTTCTAAACTGTAATTGACTTACCCAAGGTTCAAACTTTACTTTCCCAGTTGTAGATACATTTTTGAATACCCGAAGTGCAGTGTTGTCATTGGGTCGATTATATATAGCAGCGTGAGTTACTATATCTTGTTTCCCGTCTTTGTTTAGGTCAACTAAAAAATAGTAATAGGTACCTTTTGGGAAATATTGCTGATATTCAGGGGCGTATCTGAATGTAGTATTCCCTTTTTTGACAGCCAAATAAGTTAATAATCTATTCTCTAAGCCATCAAATATGACCAAGTCTAGCAGTCCATCTCCGTTTAAGTCAATGTTGTTTAGTTGAGGATTCTGCATCCCGCCACTAAAAGCATTTTGCAAGGTATCTTGATTATTATCTTGTAGTATTCTAGGGTAACTGCTTAAATACCTGTTAAAGACTGGTTGTGAATGCCCTTTTAGGCAACACATCAGTACCAATAGGATTATTGGGGCATTAACACGGGTAAATCTCATATTAAAACAATGTAGATTATATATAGACGTAATATAAGGTAAATTTGGATGCACCCAGTAATATATTAGTAATTGTTGAGAAATTTGCGACCAAATGCAAACAGCAGTATATACTATACATAAGAAATGAATATTGATTCCATATACACAGCATATTTAGATAGCAATGGCATTTGCACAAATAGTAAAGCACTTCAATTTGGGCAAATGTTTTGGGCAATTGTAGGTGAAAACTTTGATGGGAATGATTATGTTGAGAAAGCTATAAAAGATGGTGCAAAGTATGCTGTTACTAATAGAAAGGAGTTGGCTGATGTCTATTCTAATTGTTTTTATACTGCTGATACATTGCTGACTATACAAATGTTGGCAACAAAACACCGCAGAGCATTGGGAATTCCCATAATAGCTATAGCTGGAAGCAACGGCAAAACAACAACTAAAGAACTTCTATACTATACCTTAAAGCAAGTTTACAGCTGTCACGTTACACAAGGTAATCTAAATAATCATTTAGGTGTACCAATTACTCTATTACAATTAACAGAATCGATAGAAATAGCAGTAGTTGAACTTGGGGCAAACCATCAAGGAGAAAATAAGATACTATTAGAAATAGTAGAGCCCAATATCGTTATTATTACCAATACAGGTAAGGACCATTTAGAAGGATTTGGTGGAATAGAGGGGGTAGTTGCTGCAAATATGGAAGTGGTGAACTATGCAAAACAGCACCAACTGACTTGGATTAAGAACTTAGATGATATAGCTTTAGAACATACTATAGTTCCAAGTATAATCGCTTATGGTGATCGAGCAGAAATACACTGTGATGTTGTCGGGAATTACCCATATCTAAACTTAAATATATACCATAATGCTCTGCTAGAAATATTGGTAGAGACCAGGCTATTTGGTAGTTACAATAAATACAACGTGATGGCCTGTGTAGCTGTGTGCAAACACTTAGGTATAGATCTCAAATATTTACGAAATGCTGGTTTAGAATATTACCCAGATAACAATAGATCTCAACTAATTAAGCTAGGAAATTTGAATGTAATTATGGATGCCTATAATGCAAACCCGTCCAGTATGGAAAGTGCCATTATGGAATTTAGCAAATACTATCCTAAAGGGCAACGCACAGCAAAAGGCATTGTAATTGGCTTTATGGCTGAATTAGGGGCAGATGAAGCAAAATATCACGAAGAGATTGTACAGTTTATCCAGTCTTGTCGTTTTGATTTGGTCATATTTACTCATCCTGCTTATTCTTCATTTTCACATTTATGTGCTAATGGATTCTATTTAAATAACGCTGTTGATAATGTTGACAAGATTTTAGAATTGATAAAACTAAGAAATATTGAAATAATTCTATTTAAAGGAAGTAGAGTAAGTAAGTTAGAAATAGTGCTAGAAGCTCTAAAAAAATAAGTGCAACATTGTTGCATATACAAGGCTAATTTGTATATTTGTACTAGATACTAATGCATACTCATAAACACAAATCGGCAAATGGAAGCAAATGGGCAGGTATATTGTCTATGGCTTGTGCCGTACATTGTATAGCTACACCTGTAGTAGCTGCAAGTTTACCAATTATGGGTCAAGTTGCTCATAATGAAGTTTTAGAGATAGGTTTGCTAGTCTCTTGTGTAATTTTTAGTTTTTATAATTTAATTGGGCATTATAAATTTCATAAAAAGAATTTACCAATAATAGTTACTTGTTTAGGACTTAGTATCTCATTTATTTTAATGTTACTACAGGTTTCACACTTTGGAGAATTGTTAGCAGGTGTTACCCTATTTACAGGTTGGTGGCTTGATAAAAAAGAATTGGCGCTGAATAACAGTGCAGAATGCTGTTAAATCAACTTTAAAATTTATTAAACTTTCTTATTTCCTGTTAACCTTATTTGGCAAAGTTTTTGCAAATATTTTAATGATTTTAATTTTTTTTTAATCTAACTATAAACAAAATTTAGTCGTATTAGGTATTAACTACATCTGAATGAATCGAACAAATTCAACAGTTATTTTAAATTTTCACATTTCAATTTCTTAAAACAATATGAGCAATACTTCAAGAACATTAGTATCATTAGTAGCCGGTGCAGTAGCCGGTGCAGTAGCAGCACTTTTATTAGCACCTGGAGCAGGGGAAGAAACCCGTCGTAAGATTTCAGACTCAGCTTCAAAAGCACGTACTAACCTTAACGATACTTTGCAACAAGGTTTAGATCGCATTCAAAGTATGGGCAACAATGCACGTTCTGAGGCAGAAAACGGTTTTGACCATTTAGCTAATGCAGCCAATATGGCTAAAAACGATGGCAAACAACAGATAAAAAGAGGCGTAGATAGCATCTAATATTTGCTTAGCTTCAATACTATTATTTATTAAAATAGTAGTAAAAATTAATAGTAAGGGGAATGGGATTAAGTTCTCATTCCCTTATTTTTTAAAAAGTTGATTTTGATAAACGCTATTTTTACAACTGCAACTATAAACTTTAAAACTATGGAACAACATAAGAAAACAACTATGGCTGATGATTTAACTACCCTAAGAGAACTGCCGGCACAAATAAAAGTATGGATTGAAAGTACCATAGAGTATCAAAAAATGAAGATGATAGAGTTAATTGCTATCAATTCTGGTAAAACTGTTAGCATTTTGGTTTCTACCGTGTGTTGGGCAATTGCTGCATTATTCCTTTTAACATCAGCAGCTCTAGGTTTGGGAATACTGTTTAAGAGCAATTTTCTTGGTTTCTTGTCCATAACTATCTTACTATTCATTATGGGTGTATTAATGAAGTCTTTACGAGGAAACATCATTGAAAAACCTCTAATTAATAGCATAATTTCGAATCTTACTATATTAGATGAAGATGAAGAAGAAACTAATAATAATATAATTTAGATGGAAAATACATCAAATAATTTAGGAAACAATTTGCCATTAAGCGATGGTACAGTAATAAAATTATTGTTACCTAGACAAAAAATTACAGACCTAACAGAATTAAGGTTGAGAATAAAACACGCAGATAAAATAAGAAAAGAGTCTGCCGCATCTATTACCAGTCATTGGGATTATATAGACAATAAGTACTTTGGCAATAAATTTCATCCAGATGGTGGGAATTCGAATACCGATTTTACTCAAAATCCTCGTAGAGCTGCGCTAATTGCTAGTCCACTTAGACTGATAGCTGCAGGTATATTGAATTCTGTACTTCCAACCCCATTAGCCGCAGGAGGTAGCGGTCTCATATTAAGTGCATTGAAAATTGCAGGGTCGTACTACGCCCGTAGATTTATGAAAAACAAAATAGACGGCATTATTAACAGTATTACCGGGTCTAAAGGAGAAGTTGATTCTGTTAGAGAAACTAAGATAGCCATTAGGACAGCAGGTGAGCGTGTCAATGACTTAAGATTAAATATTAAGAGTCTATTTAACAGAAGAAAGAAATAGAACTATTTGTCCATATCTACTGCATAGGCTACTATGTAGTCATTTATTACATCATAACTAACTACCAACTCATTTAGATAGTTGGATTTTTCTATTCTAGCCCTTATTACACCACCTGGGTGCCACTCAAAGGGGTATATTTTTAAGTTTTGTTTGAAGTCAATTTTGCGCTTTCCATATAACTTATACAATGCTTCTTTTGCACTCCAATATAAGTATAATTTCTCCATACGAAATTCCTTCATATTGCAGTTGTCCAGTTCGTTCTCTGTCATATACTTTGTACATAACTTTTCAATGCGCTCTGGCTTCATATGCTCAATATCTAGACCACACTCGTGCTCACTGATAAGGACCCCAACTAAATTTTCGCTATGACTAATACTTAATTTAAGTTTGCTATCTTTTAAATACGGTTTGCCAAATTCGTCTATCTGTAGATTAATGAATTCTGATGTATTCATCATTTTGCGCAACAATACTCTGCTACTTAACCATTGCATACTTCTCTTTGGGTCATTCAAACTTTGATAAGCTTTTATGTCATCTTTACCCCATTGCAATTCCCATTTCAAAGAATCAGAGTTTTCTGTAATTTCCCACATTCCAAGACTGGTACCTGGACTGATTATTTTATTTGCGAGTAGTGGCATATAAAAATATAAATGCGGGTGCAAATGTCGGACAGAAACCAACACAAAAGTCAAAATACTTATTTTTCATTTATTTAAATTATAATCGTAAAGCATCGTGTTAAAATCCGTTCAACTAATTAATACCTTAGTAGGTCATAAGGATGCAGTGTATGCATTAGCTAAATACCCTGGTTACTCAAATAATGTAGAGATTATAAGTGGTGGTGGTGACGGTTATATAATAAGCTGGGATGTAAATAAGCCTGATCTACCTGGCAAAATGGTAGCCAAGGTGAATGAGACGATATATAGTCTGATATACGACGTCCACAATAGAATAATATGTGGTACACGGGGCGGGGGATTGTATGTATTAGATCCTTTAGCAGGTGCAGTTATTCAACAAATTCAGCTGATAGGTGATGTCTTTAAGCTGTATTCAGTAAATGCGAAAACCATTTGTGCATTAACTTCAGCTGGTGAATTCTATGTGTTTGATTCAGATTTGAATGGACTAACTACTAGAAAAGCACTTCTGCCCTGTAGAAAAAGTGGCAGAAGTATAGTCAGACTGGCAGGTAAACTTTACACTGGTTGGAGTGACGGATGTATAAGAATATTTAAAATAATAGATGAAGACGTAGTTGAAATTGATGTAGAAATAATAGAGCAAGCTGATAAAAACAGTGTTTTCGCCCTAACTACTCTGCAAGATTTCCTGATAAGTGGCGGCAGAGATGCTCAACTAAAACAATGGGCTATCAATGATGCTGGTTTAGACCATTTGCTAAATATTCCAGCACACTTATTTACCATTAATGATATGGTAAACTTAAGCGAGCCAAAACTAGTTAACCATATTGTAACAGCGTCTAGAGATAAGTCTATTAAAATTTGGGAAATGGAAGCTGGACAAATTCAATTAAGAAAAGTACTTGATAAGACAAAATATTTAGGAATGCACACACATTCTGTAAATAAACTGATGGCTTTGCAGAATGGGCTTTTAATAAGTGCCGGCGATGACAGGAAAATTTGCATTTGGAAAATAGAATCTGAATAAGTTGATAACTCAAATGGGTAAATTGAGATATTTCATAGAGATTTGAACACTTAGTTTAGTGAAGACCATTGCTAAATATAGAGCCAATAATATGATACTGTCAGATATTAAAATACTAGAAGAAATAGAAAAAGGGACAATACTAATAGAACCGTATGACAGAAACTGTTTAGGTACTAATAGTTATGACGTTCACTTAGGTAAACACCTAGCTACTTATGATTCTAACATATTAGACGCTAAAAGTCATAATACAATACTTCACTTTGACATACCAAATGAAGGCTTCGAATTACAACCAGGTGTACTTTACCTAGGTGTAACTGAGGAATATACTGAAACCCACAGTCACGTTCCCTTTCTTGAAGGTAAAAGCAGTGCGGGAAGACTGGGAATATTTATACACGCAACAGCTGGTAAAGGTGATGTTGGCTATTGCAACACTTGGACACTGGAAATAACTGTTGTACAACCCATACGAGTATATGCAGGTATGCCGATAGGACAATTAATATACTTTGTAGTTGACGGTGAGGTTGGTACTTCCTATAAAGATAAAGGCAACGCAAAATACAATGGCAGAACCACGAAGCCTATAGAAAGTATGATGTGGAAGAATAGGTTCTAAGCAAACTTACCCTGATACATTAAGCTAATACCTAATTCTCTATCAGTTAGATAATCTAACATTTTATGCACGGCAATGGCTCTGTGGCTTATTTTATTTTTAAAATCTTGCCCCAGTTCAGCTAATGATTTCTCTTGTCCAATGGGTATAAATATAGGATCATAGCCAAAACCAGAACTTCCAGAAGCAACAGTAGCTATTGTGCCACGCATAGTACCTTCAAACTCCCATTTTTTACCATTGTATATCAAGCTAATAATGGTTGTAAATTCGGCAGTACGGTCTTCTACGCCCTCTAGTTGTTGCAATAGTTTGGTTACATTCTCAGCGTCTGTAGCTTTTTCTCCAGCATATCGTGCAGAAAATACACCAGGGGCATTATTTAGCGCTTGCACAGACAATCCAGAATCTTCAGCAAACAAGTCTTCCTTAATTTCTCGCCACACATAGTAACTTTTATTTAATGCATTTTGCCTGAAGGTATCTCCAGTTTCTGGAATTTCCTTTTGATAGCCAGCTTCTATCAAACTGATTATTTTTAGCCACTCTGGTACCAATTGTTGTACCTCGTTTAGTTTATGTTGGTTATGGGTTGCGAATATTAGTTGTTTCATAGTGATAAATATAAATGCGAAAGTGAATATCTAAGTTGACTGTTGATGGATTTATTTATATGCTGATTGTACAGCCAATATGGTTTCATTGAGTAAATTGTTGTCTGTTAATATACTAGATAAGCTATTTAGCCTTAGAATTTTCTTGCCATTTATTAGCACCAGACTATGTAGGGGCATTTCACTATCGTCTATCCCGAAGGCTATTATATTTGGTCCAGTATAATGTAGAGACCAATTGTTTAAGGTATGGTTTGGGTTGTCTTTTTTTGTTGCAAATTGCCTTAGACTTTTATCTGTTTTGGTGTTTAAAAGTATCGAAATTAGCAATGATTTTAGTTCAGATTCCTTAGGTAACTCATTAAAAAGTATTAATACCTGAGAATTATTTATCAAATTAACATATTGAGGTTCAGGTAAATTTTTATTTTCTTCGATTTCAAGTCTTAAATTTGTAGTTTCTATATTTTGAGAAACACCTGTTTCAGTATTATCTTGCTTGGCATCTGGTATGTCAATTTGATAGATATTCTCTTGATATAAAGATTTAAGAAAGTTAAGTTTACTCATAGATTCTGTAGTAAAAACATTACAGGTAACATTCAAATTATATATTTCGGCATAATTGCCATTTCAAATGCGTCACGAAATTAAAATAGAACAGGTATCAAATAGCAAGTTACCTAATGTTGATATAGAAAATGCTCCATTTGGACGAACCTTCACAGACCATATGCTTATGGCAAGTTTCGATGGAGAAGCTTGGACTGATGTCAAAATAGTACCATATGGACCGCTAATGCTAAGTCCTGCAACAACTTCTCTGCACTATGGTCAAGAAATTTTTGAGGGTATGAAAGCCTATAGATGGGCAAATGGAGAGGTGAAATTATTTAGACCAGAAAAGAATATGCAGCGAATGAATAAAAGCGCTGTAAGAATGGCAATGCCACAAATAGATGAGGATATATTTCTAGATGGTATTCGCAAATTTGTAAGTTTAGATCAAGCTTGGGTTCCAGAACGTGAGGGCTCTTCACTATACTTAAGACCATTTATGATAGCTACTGATGAGTACGTTGGCGTAAAAGCCAGCGATACTTACCTATTTATGGTAATAGCCTGCCCTGTAGTTAGTTATTATGATGCTCCATTTAAAGTGAAGGTAGAGCAGTATTACTCTAGGGCTACTAATGGTGGTACTGGAGAAGCTAAATGCGGTGGTAATTACGCAGCATCGTTATACCCTGCTAATTTAGGTAATGAGGCAGGCTACAAACAATTGTTGTGGACAGATAGTAAAGAGCATAAGTATATAGAGGAGAGCGGTACTATGAACGTTTTCTTTGTAATAGATGGCATAGTTGTGACACCAGAACTAAATGGTAACGTGCTAGAAGGTGTAACTAGAGACAGCGTCATTACGCTACTTAAAGATAATAACTACACTGTAGAAGAGCGTAAAGTTAGTGTAGATGAATTGGTTGCAGCTCACTCTGCAGGGACATTGCAAGAGATGTTTGGTGCGGGCACAGCTGCTACTATTGCAATTATATCTGCTATCGGATATAATGGAGTGGACTTAGAATTACCTTCGGTTGATGACAGACCAGTTAGCAAATGGGTGCTAAACACTATATCAGATATAAGAATGGGCAGACTTCCAGATAAATATAACTGGATGGTAAGCATAGACTAAGTGTAAAGTATAACTAGTTAAATTTATTTCTTTTTATTAAGTCTATTTAACTTTACTGGTGGAAAGTAGGCTGGGTTTTGTATTTGAGTAATAGCTTGCTTTAGTTTAGGTGCTTTACTTACATACTTGTTTCCTTTAATCCAAAATCGCCAAGGTTGTAACACATCTGGACCTGATTCACCAATCCCAATTCTTGGCCCTGTTTCAAGTTCAATATGTTCAAATTCTGAATATTTCTCATCTGTAACCCATATTACCTCTCCACTAGTTAAATCTTCCCCGTAGTGATCTTTATTTATAGATAGGGCTTGAGTTAATCTGCCAGGACCAGCTGTGAGATCTGAACTTACTTTAGATTGTTTTCGCCTCTCCTTCATAGTTTCTTCACCAATTATCGGTTGTATGCCTCGTATTAATATACAATTTGCGTTTTCTAAATAGCCAGTCGTGAAATTAAGCATATAGTGCATTCCGTAAGTAAAATACACATATGCTAGGCCTCCTTGTCTATATAGTATTTCAGTTCGCTTAGTTTTTCTACCATTCCAAGCGTGACAAGCAGTGTCAATTGTTCCAAGATAAGCCTCAACCTCAACTATGATTCCAGCTGTATGTTGATCATCTATATTGGTATGTAGGGTTTTGCCTAGCAATTGTTTTGACAGGCTTAATACGTCGTTACTTTCATAAAATGATTTTGGTAAGATTCCCATTTTAAGAAATATCAGTTAATTAAGTTTGTAAAGTATAAACAATTTTATGCAGAGGCTATTAAACTATGTACACTACCAGCTACCAGTTCATTTCCGACCATTTGTGGTACTTTAGTCCATTGGTCTATTTGTAAACAATATTCTAAATCTTCGTCCAAACCTAAATGGCCCAATCTAAGTTGATGTGATGATCCGACCAAATAACCTGCAATATCAGACTCAGCCTGTAGATAGTTTCTAGAAGCCATAATTGCAGCATCGCAACGGGTCTTAAGTCCTCTGTCTAATAGTCTATTTACTATGGCACCAGCACATAGGGTGTCTTCTAGGCTTACGTGATTTTTCCAGCCTGCACACAGTAATAGCACGTTTGTGTTTAGCTCAATTATTCTGTCTACAGTAGCAGATAGATTTACAAATGATGATATAATTATGTTATTGACACCAGCTTTTTCTGCCTTGTTTATAGCTTTTGTACAATTACTTGTAGTCAATACTATTTTCTTACCAATTAATTCAGGTTTTTGAAAGGCAAAGGGTGAATTTCCAAATTCGAAGCCAGCTACTACCTCTCCATTTCGTTCTGCTGCAGTAATATACCCTTTATCTTGCCAAGTTAATGCCTCATCTACTGTTGCTACTGGTATAATGCTTTGAATACCATAACCTATTGCAGTACATATTGCAGTACTTGCTCTAAAAACATCAATTACGACCACTAACTTATCATTGGCGTGATAAGAATCTAGTAGAGCAGGTGAGACACATACCTCTACATAATTCATTTCATTAATAGAGTTATGAAGCAGTTTTAATTCGCTATCTACCACAATATTTGGTATTCTGTTTTTGATTAAATAACAAAATAAAGCTATTTTTTAAACGACCGAAAATAATAAATAATATTAATCAGTTTAATATATTTCTAAAAATAGAACAAAAAAACTATTTTTTCAAAACTATACCTTGTAGAATGGAAATTTAACAACCTCGCAATTCGCAAGTTTCTCTCTTATCTTTACCTGTAATTGTGCACCAGATTTTGCTGTTTCAGCATTAACATAAGCCATAGCTATTGGGTAATTTAAACTAGGTGACATTGTACCACTGGTTATGGTTCCAACTGTTTCACCAGCATCATTTACCACATCAAAGCCTTGTCTAGGTATAATTTTAGAGTCAAACTTAAGCCCGACTAATTTTCTAGCTGAACCATGTTGTTTCTCTGCTTCAAATTCAACTTTATTTACAAACTCTTTGTTGAATTTTGTTATCCAACCTAATCCAGCTGCAATTGGACTGGTTGTATCGTCAATGTCATTCCCATACAGACAATATCCCATTTCAAGCCTTAAAGTATCTCTGCAACCTAAACCAGTGGGCTTTATGCCAAATTCTTCACCAGCCTCCATCACTGCATCCCACACTTGTTCTGCCACATCATTAGGCATATATAATTCAAAACCACCTGAACCAGTATAACCAGTGCAAGAGATTATAACGTTGTCAACCCCAGCCAAAGTATTTATTTTGAAGTGGTAGTAAGGTATTTGAGTTAGATCTTCAGTTGTTAACTTGCTTAGGGTTGCTATTGCCTTAGGTCCTTGAACTGCTAATAGACTCATACCGTCACTTAGGTCGGTTAGAGTACAATTATATTTCTCATTGTGTTTATTCACCCAAGCCCAATCTTTTGCTATGTTACCAGCATTTACCACTAATAGGTATTTATTTTCATCCATTTGATATACTAATAAATCGTCCACTATGCCTTTGTTTCCATTAGGAAAACAACTGTATTGAACCCTGCCAGCAAACAATTGAGTAACATCATTGGTGGTTATTTCTTGTAATAAAGCTAAAGCGTGCTCACCCTCAACTATAAATTCACCCATATGTGATACATCAAACATTCCTACTGCATTTCTCACAGCATTATGTTCATCTACAATTCCAGTATAAGATACCGGCATATCAAAGCCAGCAAATGGGACTATTTTAGCATTAAGTGATTGATGCTTACTGAATAAAGCTGTGTGGGCCATATAGAATTATTATTTATGTAACTATTATAATTGCACAAATATAATCTGATGAAGAGTTTGAATTTGACACTATAGTTAGTAAATTAAGTAAAAAATAAGTTTATAGTATTAGACTAATTTCAAATCTGGGTTCAGCTGGGCTAATAATAATTGGTAATAGCTTAATTTTTGTAATCTGCTTTGAATCCACAGTTTATAATCGACGTGTCTGTTAGACCCAACTTCTAAATCGTGACTAGCCTCTACAAATTGATTCATTTGCTTTACCAATAGTTTGTCTCTGAATGGAAAAGGTCTGTCAATTAAACCTGACAATATTTTTATAAAATTTTTATCCTCCAGCATTTCAGGTTTTGCAATTGTCTTTCTAAACACCCTTTTAAATTCATTTAGTTTATACTCTGCAAAGTCCTTATTCGCATTTTCAAAATGTAAAATTACTTCTAGCAAACTGATACTGTATTGCAAATCAGGGGTTAATTTAGGATACATATCCTTAGACAATAGACTACTTAGGGTCCTGATGGACATTCCAATCTTGCCCATAAAATAATAGCATAAAGTTAAGTTTAAAAATATAGCATAGTCGTAAAACATTTGCCCACGGTGTGTAGCTAAATCTTTAATTTCCTCTAATTTCTGTACAGCTTCAGACAACTTATTTGTAGACATAAAGTTAGTTACTAAACTCTGGTTATAAGTCCAAATGAAACTATCATAGTGTAACTTATTATATTTTAGCAACTCACTATGTAAATTTTCAGTGTAGGTTAATGCCTTATCCCATTGCTTATTTATGTTTAGCACATTAACTAACCAAGACAACATTTTAATTTTTTGTGTATGATTGTTTTTATTAAACAGTTCATCCTTTTCAAATTCGTGAAAAGTGATGGTTAAATACTCTTGTAATTGTTGGAAATCTTTCTTTTGCAAATAGATATCTCTAATGCATTGGTAGATTATAAATCGAATAGAAGGCGACTTTTTCGCACTACCAGATAGATTCAATTCATTTAAAGTTTCTGTTAGCGATTCAAATACGTCTTCCTCTTCTGGATTATACTTACTACGGCGAAGCTTGTAGCTAATGATGGCAATGGTATGGTTTGCCTGATTAATTAGCTCTAATTGTATCTTATTGTCTTCTATTTTTTTTACGTACACCTCTGGGTCTATTTCATCAAGCGTATGTCCAAAAGCAATTATATGATTATAAACAAGATCTAATAAATCATAAAACTCGTTTTTTACCGCCAATTTTTCAGCCTTTCTTAGGTAGTAAAGTGCTAATTCATACTCTGATCTATATCCAAATAGCGTGCTTAGAGTAATTAGATTCATTGTTACAACACGGTCGTCTACGTCGTTGTGAAGATTAATTAAACTTTTTTCTAATTCAGTCTTAAGTCTATTTTTTAATCTGTAATACGCGTTATGTTTTTCATTGTGGTCAAGAGTATCTTTATCAAATAATTCTGCTATAACACCATCCAGATCTGTTATATGTTTTTTCTCTCTAACTAGGTCAAATAATTTCGAAATTTTGACTTCTTCAACTTTAGAATATCTATTGCTGAACACCTTAAAGTGTCTAATCTCTTCTTTCTTTAGGCACTTAACAATTTTATATACTAGCATTATCTATTATTATCTGTAGGTAGTAAGTGTGATATAAGTGCATAAAATAGAACTTTTTTTTAAATATTTCGTATATTTGAATATATATAAAATTTATATGAGTAAACTGTTTACACTGCTTCTCTCTGTATTGGTAACATCCTCTGCTTGTTATGCTGGTGGAAATTATGATATTCGATTTAAGATATCTTTTCCAGATACATTGAGTCTAAATGCACCTGTTACGGTGATTGATACATTTTATAATGACGGACCTGATGATTTTCCAGGGGGAACTTATGATTTTTATTACTCTATAAATACACTCAGCAACTCTGAAAAAAGAGACAGTGGTAAGAAATTTACCATAGTAATTCCGGCAATTCCTAAAGGTGGTTATGCGGCTACCAAAACTAAAATTAGCAAATTGGAAGGTTCTGATTATACTCATAAGGATGGTTCAAACATTGTAATAGTTTGGCCAACAGGAAATACCTTTTTTGACGTTGATAAATCAAACGACTATTATTTTGATTTAAATAAATTTGTAAATAAATCAAGTGCTCTAACCAATATAGCTAAGCTTTTTGGCAGGTCTACTACAATCAGCGTATACCCAAATCCTTCTACTAACAATTCTTACATTCAATTAGTTGTACCAAGCAATGTAACTGGTAAATTGAACATAACTAATATGTTAGGCCAACCTATTAGTAGCAGAAGTATAAGCGTTGCGAAGGGTACCCCTTTGAATATTGATATTACAACCTTACCAATAGGTAATTACATATTAACAATCACTTCGCAAACTGGTGAGGTTTATAATGGTAAAATAGTTAAGCAATAGTTAGAATAACATTTAGCTCAACTTTCTAAGTGCACTAAGCCATCTATCAGGTATCACGTCTTGACTGGCTTGTAGATAGTCTTCATAGCTGCAAGGCAAATAGAATTTTACATTATTCTCTGTTTCTTGGTCAACTATAGGTACTTCCATCCACCATCTATCTGTCCGTTTACTTTTATAGAATACTATTTGGTATTCGTGGTTATTTAAATGAGATATATATTTTAAGAAATCCTCTATGTTCTCATTTGGACTTTCAGCGTACCTATTTAGATGACCCTCTATAAAATACCAAATCATTTGTGCTACTAAATGGGTAGTTTGACCATTATTATCGGATTCACTACCATAATTGTAAAAACCTATCGATCTCATATTGCTTCCCTGACCAGCATATCTACTCAGTTGGCAGGCTTCCTCTCCGTGAAGGCCATTAGGACTAGGATTAAAAGCACCGGGTGCATCACTTTGCCTAACAATGGCTAAATCCCAACTGGCTAAATGAGCTGATCGTAAGTAAGGCTCTATTTCTATACTATTCTTTCTTAAATCGCCTAGCCTTATCAAATCGAAATTTAGTTTACCTAGAAAATCAGTGTTGCTAAAGTCAACAAAATGACCCTGATAACCCAGTATAGAAAGGTTAAATAGATAATTTGGCTCAGCTATCAGCATAGCTTGCAAATAGTTGTCTGTAGATATAAAATTTTGCTCTTGCAGATCAAAATCTATATTACTATCAAAAACCGCTAAGTTGGTATATTGCCTTAAGTAAGCGAAACACAAATATTGCGCATAAGTCAATTCCTGCATACCATTTATTATGACAGGTGTCATATTGTTCGCTATTATCTCACTTAATGTAAACCCTAAAGATTCAAATGATTTCTGTTGATAATCCATTGTGAAATCACCAAAATCAACTACTTCAGCTGCATTTTCTTTGCGTTTTAGCCTATACAGGTAATTTCTTACTTCGTAACCTATTTCATTATCTTCATTAGGTTTTTTTATGCCTATCACTGCAATTTTTCTATCTTCAAAATCTTCATTTAGTCCATCATAAAACATAATGCTCTGATAAAAGCTATCCTCGTGAAAAACAGGGTGATTTCTAAATTTAGAATGATCAACAGGAGTGAAAAAATGGAGAATTTCCATAGAAGATGTGATAGTGTTAAGCTATGATTTTGCTAAGTCAATAGTAATTAGGCAAAGATATTTGAATAAGAACAGCGATAGTGTGTATTTTAGCCTGTAATTATATGATGTTATTAACAGGTGCAGGTGGATTCTTAAGTAGTTATCTACTATGGTACTTGCAAAATTCTACAGATGATATTGTTTGTCTATATCATAATACAGGAAAAGAATCTGCAGAGAAAATTTGGAATCACTTAGCTCGTTTTGAGAAAAAAACTCACTCATCCTTTTTTGAAAGGCTCATTTGGGTGAAGGGTGACATTACCAATGGTCAATTTCTAGACGAGTTGATGCTAGAATATCAGATTACTAAAATATATCATACGGCAGGTCGTGTTAATTTTGAAAATAGAAATCGAGATGAAATTTTAACAATAAATGTAAATGGTACAACAGCATTAGTAAATGCTGCAATGAACAATGGGGTATTGCGGATAGCCCACGTTAGTAGTGTAGCAGCAATAGGTAGGGTAGATGGAGAAATAGCGACAGAAGAAAACTTTATAGAATCGATGAAGTTTGAAAATCCATATACTGAAAGTAAATATCTAAGTGAAGTAGAAATATATAGAGCACAAGCTGAAGGTATTTCAACTATTATAATTAATCCAAGTATCATACTTGGCTGGGGCAACTGGGAATCCGGCTCAGCAGAAATATTTAATACTGTAGCTAATGGACTAAAATATTACACAGCCGGGGGCAATGCATTTGTAGATGCTAGAGATGTTGCAAAGGTTTTAATCTTGTTAATGGATAGCAATATAGAGGGGCAAAGGTTTCTAAGTGCTGGGCATAATGCTTTATTCAAAGATTTATTTACAACTATAGCTAAAGAATTAGGAGTAAAATCACCTTATAAATTGGTTGGACGAAATGCAAGTATGGCAGTAGCCTTTATGGCAGAATTAAAAGCAAAAATATTTGGTGGTAAGGTATTTATTTCGAGAGAATTAGCAAGTAATGCACAAAAAGTATTTCAATATTCAAATGCTAAATTTTTAAATGAATTTCCTGATTTTACATTCAGGCCTTTAAACGAAAGTATCAAAGAGATAGCTGAAGTATATAAGTCAGAGCACTCTACAAGATAAAATAAATTCGCTGTTTGTAACATTTAATGTGGATAGATAGTTATCAAGGTTATGGATTTTGAATTAGTTAGTGACTATAAACCGATGGGCGATCAGCCTCAAGCTATTCAGAAACTGGTAGGGGGTCTAAATAATGGCGATAAACATCAGATACTGATGGGGGTAACTGGTTCTGGAAAAACATTTACTATGGCTAATGTGATCCAAGAAATAAATGCACCGACTCTAGTTCTTACCCACAATAAGACTCTTGTAGCACAGTTATACGGAGAATTCAGACAGTTTTTTCCAAATAATGCAGTTGAGTATTTTGTTAGTTATTACGATTATTATCAGCCAGAGGCTTATCTTCCTACTTCCGATACTTATATAGAGAAAGATTTAAGTATTAATGAGCAAATAGAAAGATTGCGACTACGTGCAACTACCAGCCTGTTAAGTGGTAGAAGAGATGTAATAGTTGTTGCCTCAGTGAGTTGTATATATGGTATGGGTAATCCTCTTACTTTTAGCAATGCCAGTACTTTAATTAGGAAAGGCGAAACAATGACCAGAAATAAATTATTATTTAGATTGGTAGATGGCTTGTATTCACGAACTAATGCACTGTTAAACCCTGGTACATTTAGAGTAAGTGGTGACACTGTCGATATTTACCCCCCATATCTTGATACTGCTATAAGAATATACTTCTTTGGTGACGATGTTGAAGCTATTGAAATAATAGATCCTGAATCAGGCAAACGCTTGAATAAAACAGATTCAGCTGCCATATTTCCAGCCAATTTATTCGTTACTGCGCCTGAAACCTTGCAAGATGCAATGTCTGAAATAAAGCACGATATGTATGAACAGACTAAATACTTTACAGAAATTGGTAAATTCTTAGAAAGCAAGCGACTTGAAGAGCGTGTAAATTTCGATTTAGAGATGATTAAGGAATTGGGATATTGTAATGGCATTGAGAATTACAGTAGATACTTTGATAGAAGAGACCCCGGTATGCGTCCCTTTTGCTTAATAGATTATTTCCCTAAAGACTACATTATGTTTCTAGATGAAAGCCACCAAACGGTTCCTCAGGTTAGGGCTATGTATAGTGGTGATAGGGCTAGAAAGTCAGTTTTAGTAGATTATGGATTTAGGTTGCCTGCTGCTTTAGATAATAGGCCGCTAGAGTTCAATGAGTTTGATGCAATGGCCAATCAGATAGTCTATGTGAGTGCTACACCAAGTGACTACGAGTTGTCCAAAACAGAAGGAGTAGTTGTAGAGCAAGTTATTAGACCGACTGGACTATTAGATCCGATAATTGAAGTACGCCCTTGTACTAACCAAATAGATGATTTATTAGATGAAATAGACGAAAGGGTTAAGAATGGCGATCGTGTATTAGTCACCACGTTAAGTAAAAAATTTAGTGAGGAACTAGCTGAGTATTTTACAAAACTGGGTATTAAATGTCGATACATACATAGTGAAGTTCTTACTATAGAACGTGTGGAAATATTAAGAGATTTAAGGCTAGGAGTGTTTGATGTTTTAATTGGAATCAATTTATTAAGAGAAGGACTTGACTTGCCAGAAGTGAGTTTAGTTGCAATTTTAGATGCTGATAAAGAGGGATTTTTGAGAAGTGAAACTTCATTAACTCAGACAGCAGGTCGTGCTGCAAGAAATGTAAACGGCAAAGTATTGATGTATGCTGATAAGATAACTAATAGTATGCAAAAGACCATAGACGAAACAAATAGACGTAGAGATAAACAAATAGCACATAATATTGAATATGGCATAACTCCAACTACCATAACAAAAACAAAAGAGCAAATAATGCTACAAACAAGTGTTGCAGATTCTAAAATGCAAAAGGAGCATAAATATAAGAGCTATGAGGAAGAAACTAAATTAGCGATGGTAGCAGACCCTATAGTTGAGTATATGAGTAAACCTGCCATAGAAAAGGCCATACAAGCTACTCAAAACAGAATGCTAAAAGCTGCCAAAGAAATGGAATTTACAGAGGCAGCCAAACTAAGAGATGAAATGTATGCATTGCAAGAGATTATGAAAGAGAAGTTTGGTATTTAGTCATTGTTTTTTATTTTGAGATTGTATCATTTCATTAAGAACATAGTTATTCTTATTGCAATTAATAGATATTGCAACCTTTCTTAGCTTTATTTCGTCGATATTCTTATCGGGTAAGGCTATCTTTTTGCCAATTTATAGCTAAATAAACACGTTAAAAATGTTTATCTTTGAAAATTGGGAATTAATCATCTATAACTGCTATTATAATTTTTAGAGGAAATATGTACAGAATATTCACGGCAAGGCTCTTAATGCTAAGTCTGTTTAGTCTGTTTGCAACTACAACTTGGGCTGCGGTTACACCCAGTTTCACCATTACTAAGTCGCAACAGTGTTCAGATTCATCATTTACATTTACCAGTACATCTACTACTACAGTTGGTACCATTACCAGTTTAACTTGGGATTTTGGCGATGCAACTAGTACAACTGGTACTTCAGCATCTAGAACTTACGCCGCACAAGGTACCTACACTGTGAGGTTGACTGTACTTGCTAGCGATGGCAGTACAGGTAGTATAACAAGAAATGTAATTGCTAGAAGACCCCCACCGTCTACTTTTACGTTTGCAAATCCAGTATGTGCAAGATCTGAGAAATTATTTACACCCACATTTAATAAAACTACTGATAGCGTAGAATTTTTCAGTTTTGACTGGGGAGATGGAACTTCTACTACCAATAATGGACAATCCACCAAAACTTGGACTACAGCAGGCACCTACAATGTAACATTAACAGTCAGAAATAATAGAGGCTGCGAATCTAAAACTATAGTAGCAGTTGTCGTTAATAACAAAGTAACAGCAAAAGCAAATGTGGTAAATAAGTGTCAAGATAGTACTATATTTTTTGATGCTCGACCATCTAATGCATCAGGTTCATCTATACAATCATATCAATGGAGATTTCCTGACGGTACTGTTGTAAATAGAGATACTGTAACAAAGCGACTAAGTCCTGGATCTAATCAAGTCAAGTTAATTGTAACAAACAATGTAGCCGGCGGTTGTGGTGACAGCTTGATTTTAAACAACGTTATTCAATATGATAATCCAAAAGCTAGAATTACCTACTTTAATAATTGTGAAGACTCTCTTGCAATCTTTTACGATGCAAGTTCAGCAGCATTTTCTTTAAATTCTTGGAAATGGAATTTTGGTCACGGTGGTGCTGGCAATACAGAAACATATACTAAGAGAAAAGATACTTTAAAGCACGCATTCCCTGGAGCAGGGACTTACACAGTGACACTTACACTTGAAACAAAATTTGGGTGTAAGACTGTATGGAAAAGCGATATAACTATACATTCACTTCCTAAACCAGATTTTACATTTAGAAATGCTTGTAAAGACACTGCAATTCAATTTACAGATGTTACGCCTGGATCTATAACTAATAGATTCTGGTATTTTGGTGACAGTACTAACAATGTACCAAATACTAGCACACTTACTAATCCCAATCATAAATATAATAAGACTGGGAACTTTAAGGTAAAATTGATTACAAGAAATACTAATGGATGTCAAGACAGTATTACTAAGATACTAACTGTTTATCCCGCACCTAAGGCGAATTTTTCGTTTACTGATGATTGTGAGGATACTCTAATTAAATTTACAGATTTAGGTAGATCGAATTCTGGTCAACCAGCTGACACTTTGAACAGATGGTTTTGGAATTTTGGGGACGGAGGAACAAGTACATTACAAAACCCTTCGCACCAATTTGCAAATTCTGGTAGTTATACGGTTAGGCAAGCTGTATTTAATGGATATGGTTGTTCTGACACTACTTCCAAATCAATAACAATATATCAAAAGGCGGCAAGTAATTTTACTTATCCATTAACAGCTTATGAAAATGATACAGTAACTATAACCTCAACTAGTACAGTTTTGCTAGGAGATACTGTAAACACATATTTTTGGTTCTTAGGGAATGGTAATCAAAATAATGGTAAAGTCATTAAAGACGTTTACACTCAGGCAGGTACATTTAATATTACTCAGATAAATTATACCCAAAGAGGTTGCGTTTCAACTTCAGTGAAATCTATCGAAATATTACCTGCACCGCAAGTTACTTTTACCTACGCACCTGTATGTTTTGGTAGAGATGTTCAATTTACTAGTAATGTAATTTTTTCTAAACCAGCTACCGTCCAAAGTTACCTATGGGACTTTGGCGATACTTCGACATCTACATTAGCTAATCCAATTCATAGATACTCGGTTTCTAGAAACTATACAGTAAAATTGACAGTAACTGCAACTAATGGTTCTGTTTCTTCATATTCAGATGTTGTTATTGTACAACCTAATCCAAAATCTCAATTTAGTGTCAATAACAATTGTTTCGATAGCACTTTGATATTCATTAGTACTAGCAATGTTATTACTGGAAATATAGTTAGTTGGAACTGGAACTTTGGTGATAGTACCACAGGAAATGGTAGTTCAGTAACTAAAAAATATAGTCGTGCTGGAAATTGGAATGTAATATTAAAAACTACAACTGATAAGGGTTGTGTAGATTCTATCGTAAAGCTAGTTAGGACCTTTCCTTTACCTAAAACTAGAATTGGATATTTTCAAACCTGTGGTGATAGCTTGGTTCAATTTACAGATTTTTCTACTATAGATACCCCAGGTTCGATAGTGAAGTGGAAGTGGGAAGTAAATGGGGATACTAGTTCACTGCAAAACCCAAAATTCAAATTCCCTAGAGTAGGAGGTACATATCCTATTAAAGTCACAGTATATAGTGATAGAGGTTGTCCTGTAACTTTTGATTCTACTATTTATATTAATCCATTACCTAGAATTGCATTTAACGCACCTGAGCGGTGTGAAAAGAATACTTATAATTTCTTTGACATCTCTCCTGCATTGCCAAATGCTAGACCAATCTCTTGGAATTGGAAATTTGGTGACGGTCGAACTGCATCAGGTAAAAATGTATCAAATATATTCGATACTGCTGGTAACTACAGGGTAGTATTAACCGTAAAATCAGAACGTGGTTGTGTTGATAGTTTGGTGAGAATAGTTGTCGTTTATCCGTTGCCTAAAGTAAAATTCTATTACAACGGATCTTGCTTCAACGAAGAATTTAATTTTGTAGATAGTAGCGAAGTTCCTGGTGGCATACAAACTCGTTTATGGCAATTTGGTGATGCTTCTGCAACTACTTCTAGTTCTGCAACACCAACTATGACTTATACTGATACACCTGGTGTATATCGTGTTAGGTTGACCATTACAGCAGCTAATGGAGGATGTTCTGCCTTCTTAGACTCATTTATTAGGGTATTTCCATTACCTGTTGCTAAATTCACTACCAACCCAGTATGTCAAGGTAATATAACAATTTTTACAGATGCCACCCAATTGGAATTTGGCACTATATCGGAATATAGATACGATTTCGGAGATGGAACTAGGGCAACTTACTCTTCAGGACAAAGAGTAGTTCACAGATATGATGTATCAGGCAGTTATCCAATTAAAATGACTGTATATACAGATAAAGGTTGTTTTGATGATTTTGATACAATAGTAGAAGTGAAAGTTGTTCCTATAGCATCATTTACTGCTGACCCAAGATTGGTTGACATATTAAACCCAACTGTAACATTTAAAAATACTTCTAAAGGCGCAATTCAATATTTATGGGATTTTGGTGACAATGAAACTTCAATAGAGATTAATCCTAAACACATTTATGAAGATACTGGTGACTACATAATTACGCTTGCTGTTATTAATAGTAAAGGCTGTACAGATACATTTAGAATGAAATACACAGTTTACGAGGTATACTCTTTGTTTGCACCTAACGCGTTCACCCCAAATGATGATGGAACTAACGATGAGTGGAAACCAATTGGTGCTGGCTACAATAGATACAAAATAATAATTACTGACAGCTGGGGGCAAAAAGTTTTTGAATCTAATAATATAGAGGAAGCTTGGAAAGGAACTTATCTAAAAAGTGATAAACGATGTCCTATTGGCACATATGTTTACAAAATAGAAACTACAGACGTCTATGATATTGATTTTAAAGAATTAAAAGGTGTTATACATCTGCTGTATTAATAGAACTATTTTAATAATAAATTTAAAGCCCTTAAAATTTTTAAGGGCTTTTTTTATGAAAGACTTTTTGATATTTAAAAGCTTTTTTATCTATTTAAATCAAATTTTTTCTCACCAAATATTACATTTTTTACGCTATCTGTACTTACGAAATCGTGCGGAAAACCCATACTTATTTTGCTTACTTCGTTTAATTTGTCAATGTGATTTTGATCTAAAACAAGTTCAACAGCCTTTGTGTTACTTGCTATTTGTGCCCCAGTTCTTGCACCTATAATTGGTATATACGAGTTGTTTTGTTGTAATATCCAAGCTAAAGCTACGTTGGCAGGTTCTTCGGTTATTTCATTTGCTACATCAACTACTGCCTGCTCTACAGCAACATTTCTGTTTTTTATTCTATTGCTGTCTTCTGCTATTCTGCTATTCTCTTCTCTATTAGTTAAATATTTACCTGTTAATAATCCAGCAGCTAATGGAGACCAAGCAGTTACTCCCATATTGAATGTTTTAGCCATTGGTAAAAGGTCACGTTCTGGAGTTCTTTGCAATAGACTGTACTCTACCTGTATAGCGCTGAACTGTTCCCACGCATTACACTCAGCTAAAGTATTGCAAGTTGCCATAATCCAAGCTGGCGTATCACTTATACCGATATGTAATACTTTACTAGTTGCAGTCAAATCATTAAGCCAACGCATTAATTCTTGTGGTCTAACTGTGAAATCCCATACGTGAACCCATAATATATCAATGTAATCCAGTTTCATATTATTAAGACTAGACTCAACAGCTTGTACCAAATTCTTCTTATGGTTACCACCAGTATTTAGATTTGCGGCATTTGTATTCAGAGTGTACTTGGTAGCAATAACCAGCTCCTCTCTATTACTGTGTAAAAATTCACCCAGATACTTTTCACTAGTGCCTTTAGTGTAATAGTTTGCGGTATCTATAAAGTTACCACCTGCCCTGACAAAGGCATCAAATTGGTTTTTACTTTCTTCTCTATCAGCGCCATATCCCCACTCAGTACCAAATGTCATAGTTCCTAGACAAAGTCTTGATACTCTTAGACCGCTATTACCTAAAAGCGTGTATTTCATAATATTTCAATTGACGTTAGTTATTGCCAGCTCTTACTATTAAACCTTGTTCTGTAGCAGAGTCTAATGCTTTATATAAATAGTATAAATCCTGCTTGCTGTGTAATGCAATATCTACTAATGTATTTATACCGTCGCACATATTTAACAACCACATTAGGCTATCAACTACTTGTAAATTACTAGTTTGAGATCCTAAACTGGGATATAGACCTCTTTTACCTAATTGAGGTTCGCAAAAAGGGTTTGTATTTATGTA
>Ga0163144_10001226_pt1 | contig 60430 bp, 53 predicted proteins | sample OliLak19BULKMAT1_FD_123175 | JGI IMG/M metagenome (GOLD analysis project Ga0163144, IMG submission 123175) | Freshwater microbial mat bacterial communities from Lake Vanda, McMurdo Dry Valleys, Antarctica - Oligotrophic Lake LV.19.BULKMAT1 | ecosystem: Environmental > Aquatic > Freshwater >...
GCGAAGCCCCACCCTCAACTGAAAACTCAACACTGAAAACTCAAAACCAATCACTGCTGCGGCAAGTGCAGCTCCAGCATGCGCCGGGCAAAGACGTGCAGCACTCCGTCGATCTTCTGTAGCGGCCCCTCGATCCGCAGCAGCGCTGCCGTGTGGACCAGCGCTCGGTACTGCGCGAAGACCTGTGGGGTCACCGCCGCGTTGGCGATCCCGGTTTCGTCCTCCACCGTCAGGAAACACATCCCCTTCGCCGTGCCCGGACGCTGGCGCACGATCACCAGGCCGCCGATTCGCACCCACTGGCCATGGCGCGCCCGGGCCAACTCCGCCGCGCTCGAGACTCCTTGCTCGCGCAACTCCGTACGCAAATAACCAACGACATGCGGGCCGACGGTGAGGCCGACCTCCGCATAATCGGCGAGCGAACGTTCGAGCGGGGTCATCTCCGGGAGAGTTCTCTCGACGTGGGAAGGCGGCGGCTCCGAGCACGCCTCGGCCTGGCGCAACAGGGGTTCCTTCGGCAGCGCGCCGGCCTGCCACAGGGCTTCGCGACGAGTGAGGCCGAAGGCGGCAAAGGCACCGGCATGGGCAAGGGTTTGCACTTCGTCGGCACGCAACTCGCAGCGCGCGGCGACAGCGGCGACGGAGACGAACGGCGTCCGCGCGCGCTCGGTCTCGATGCACCGGCCGGCCTCGGCGCGCAGCCCACGCACGTATTTCAACCCCAAGCGCACCGCCAAGCCAGGGGTCGATTCCAAGCTGCACTTCCAGGCAGATCTCGTCACATCGACCGGCAGCATGCGAACGCCGTGGCGCTGGGCATCCTTCACCAGCGTCGCCGGATGGTAGAATCCCATCGGCCAGTTGTTGAGCAGAGCGCAGACGAAGGCAGCATGATGGTGTGCGCGCAAGTACGCCGAGGCGTAGGCGAGCAAGGCAAAGCTGGCGGCGTGGCTCTCGGGGAAACCGTAGAGCGCAAACGAGGTGATGCTGCGGACGATCTCATCCTGCGTCGCTGCGCCGATCCCACGCCGTGCCATGCCCGCGCGCAGGCGCTTCTCGATCTCGTCCATGCGCTCGACCGAACGCTTGAAGCCCATCGCCCGCCGCAACTCCTCCGCCTCGCCGCCGCTGAAGCCGGCGAGCACCATGGCCATGCGCAAGAGCTGCTCCTGGAACAGCGGCACGCCGAGAGTGCGCGCGAGGATCGGCTGCAGATCGGGATGCGCATAGGTCACCGGCTCACGCCCGTTGCGCCGGTTCAAGTACGGATGCACCATCTGCCCGACGATCGGCCCCGGGCGGATCAGTGCCACCTCGACGACCAGGTCATAGAAGCGCTCCGGCTTGAGCCGCGGCAGCGTCGCCATCTGCGCCCGGCTCTCGACCTGAAAGACGCCGACCGTGTCGGCACGGCGCAACATGGCGTAGGTCTTCGCGTCGTCCGGCGGCAGCTGCGCCAGATCGATCTCCACCCCCTCGTGCGCGCGGATCAGCGGGATCGTCTCCGCGAGCACCGCCATCATGCCGAGGCCGAGCAGGTCGACCTTGATGATGCCGAGGTCGGCGCAATCATCCTTGTCCCACTGCACCACGACACGCCCGGGCATGCTCGCCGGCTCGAGCGGCACGACTTCGTCGAGACGCCCGGCAGCGATCACCATGCCGCCGGAGTGCTGGCCGAGATGACGCGGCAGGCCCTTGATCTGGCCGACGAGGTCGACGAGCAGGCGAACGCGCGGCGCCGCCGGGTCGACACCACCGGCGCGGAGTTGCACCTCTAGTTCGTCGCTATCGTCGCGGAACTCGAAGCGGCGCAGCAATTTGGAGAGGCGGTCGACGTGTTCGAGCGCAAAGCCGAGCGCCTTGCCGACCTCGCGGATCGCACTGCGGGTGCGGTAGGTGATGACGTTGGCGGTCATCGCCGCGCCGCGCTCGCCGTAGCGCTGGTAGACGTACTGGATGACCCGCTCGCGCTGCTCTCCGCTCGGCAAGTCGATGTCGATGTCGGGCCATTCACTGCGCTCCTCCGACAGGAAGCGCTCGAACAGCAGTTCCATGCCGACGGCGTCGACGGCCGTGATGCCGAGCGAGTAGCACACCGCGGAGTTGGCGGCGGAGCCGCGGCCCTGGGCGAGGATCCCCTGCTCGCGGCAGAAGCGGACGATGTCCCAGACGATGAGGAAGTAGCCGGCGAGATCGAGCTTGGCGATGATCTGCAGCTCGTGCTCGAGCTGGCGGCGCACGCGTTCGCTCAGCTTGCCGTAGCGGCCGCGGGCACCCGCATAGGTGAGTTCGCGGAGGTGGCCACTGGCAGTTTCGCCGGCTGGCAGCGGGTACTCGGGAAAGCGGTAGCCGAGGTTGGCGAGGGTGAACTCGCATTGGTCGGCGACGCGCCGGGTGTTGCAGAGCGCCTCCGGCAGATCGCGGAAGAGTGCCGCCATCTCGCGCGCCGGACGCAGAAAGCGCTCGGCGTTCTTGTCGAGGCGGCGACCGGCGGCGTCGAGGTTGGCCTTCTCGCGGATGCAGGTGAGCACGTCGAACAGCGGCCGCTGAGCGCGAGTCGCGAAGGCGACGTCGTTGCTCGCCAGCAGCGGCAGGTCGTGGTGCCGCGCGAGGTCGACGAGAAAGCGATTGAATCGTTCCTGCCGTGGGTCGAGGTGACGCTGCAGGTCGATATAGAGACGGCCGGGGAACAAGCGTTGCAGGCGCGGCAACACCGCCGCAGCGCGGGCGAGCGGCCCGGTCGCGCCGCCGGCGAGGCAGATCAGTCCAGCGGTGCGGTCTTCGAGATCGTCCCAGGTATGGACGCCCTCGCCCTTGGCGGCGCGCAGCTTGGCGGCGGTGATCAAGCGGCAGAGATCGCGGTATCCCTGGCGACTGGCGACGAGCAGATACAGACAACTTTCGGGAACGCGCTCGGTCGCGGCGATGCGGACCTCGGCGCCGACGATCGCCCGCAAGCCGGCTTTGACGGCAGCCTGATGGAAGCGCGGCGCGCCGTAGAGCCCGTCGCGATCGCCGAGAGCGAGCGCGGGGTAATCGAGCGCCGCCGCCCGCGCAACCAACTCCTCCGGCAAGGCAGCACCGCGCAGAAAGCTGAACGCACTATGCGCCCGCAACTCGATGTAGTCGGTACTCTGGGTTGCAGTCATTCAGCAGCCACGGAGAACACGCAAGGGGCCCTTCGACGGGCTCAGGGCGAACGGAGGGATCTCTCCAAAATCAGACCGGCGTCTCTCTCCTCCTCCGTTCGTGCTGCGCCTGTCGAAGCACGCCAAAGCATCAATGCGAGTCTGGCAACGAACCATCAGTCGTAGGTGCCTTCGAGGAACCACTTGGCGGACTCCAAATCGCAGTAGAGGCGGTACACCCCGCCGTCGCTGAGCTGGGCGTCGTAGTAGTCGCGGGTATAGCGCGACTCGTCCCACCAGCTGCCGTGGTGACGCCACGGGCCGGCGGCATGCACCACCCGGCCGGAGATGCTCGCGCCGCGCACCAGCTGCGGCCGGTCGCGGTGGCACAACACCTCGACCTCGCGCGCCGGCCGGAAGGCGCGCAGCGCGAGCGACGCGAAAAGCTCCCCTCCCGCTTCGCCGAAAAAGCTGCCGACAGAAACCGCAGCCGCCTCCCTGACGACGAACTCCCCCACTCCATAGCCATCGGGACGGTGACCTCGAGACACTTCGGGAATGCCCACGCGGTCGGCGCCGCACAACGCCGTCAGCCGCGCCAGCGTCGTCGCCAGCCGTGCCGGCGCCGGACCGCTCGGACGGAACAGGTCCAGCTGTGCCGGGCGCAAGCGCTCGGGCACCGCATACAAGCGCAGGCCCTCGACCGCTGCTGCCGGCGGATGGGTTTCGAGATGGACCCGCACCAGCGTCAGCAGCGCCTTGCGGTCGTTGCTCGGCGCGGCGACCGCAACCGTGCGCTCGTCGCGACCGCAGGTCGCCAGGCGCAAGCCCAAGCGCAGGTCGCCGCACACCAGGCCGCGCACCTCGAGACGGGCGATTAGCCGGTCGAGCAGACCGCGCAGCACGAACAGAAACGGCTCGACCGTTTCGATGCCGTAGTCGATCTCGATGCCCTCTTCGAAGTGCAGCGGTGCCGGGCGCGGCTGCAGCGGCAAAGGATCATCGCCGCGCGCCAGTGCCAGCAGGCGTTGGCCTTCGGGACCGAGCCGCGTCGCCACTGCGGCGGCAGGCAGCGCTGCCAGTTCGCCGATGGTGCGAATCCCCCAGCGCCGCAAGGTGCCGGCGAGGTCGCGGCTCGGCCCGAGCAGATCGATCGAAATCGGCGCCAGAAAGCTCCACTCCTCGCCGGGCGGGATGACCGCGACGCCGCCGCCGTCGCGCGCCGCGAGGTAGGCGGCGACCTTCGAGCCGCCGACGCCGACCTGCGCCGGCAGTCCGAGTGTCTCGGCGCGCCGAGCCGCGGCGTTGGCGAGATGGGCTTCGCTTGCGAACAGCGACGCGAGTCCAGAAGCATCGAGGTAAGCGACGCCGGCGTTTGCGCTGGTGACGCCGGCGTCCTCGACGCGCGGCGAGAACGACTCGGCCGCATCGCATAGAGCAGCCTGCGCCGCGCGCAGCAGGTCGGGCGAGACCGTGCGCAGAGTGAGCCCCGCGAGCCGTGCTTGCGCTTGGGCCGCGCTCAGACCGACGCTGATGCCGTGGCGCTCCGCCGCGGGCGACACCGCCAGAACGTGGCCTCGCGGCCCCGGTGCATCCGTGGCCGCGAGCGCGACGCCGTGCAGATCGGGCTCGGCGCGCAGCAGGGCGGCGAGCGGCAGGGCAGGAACGTAGAGACAGACGAAGCGCATGATGGCATGGGCGTTTCAGCCTGCGATCGCACCCGGGGAGGAGCCGAGATCTCCCATCGGCTCGCAGCGAATCCCGAATTCCAGCGCACGCCCCGGAGCGCCGAGCTTGTTGCGGAAGACGAGCGCTCGAACGTCGAGACCGTCGAGCAGGCTCCAGAGACCGGGCTGCCAGCGGACGCGGCGGGGCTGCAGGGCGATGCCGAGGGCGGAGCCACTGCCGCAGATCTGCTGCGAGCAGACGACGACGAACGCGGCGTTCGACTGTTCGGTGACGCGGGCGAGGCGTGGCCAAGTATGGCCGCGCAGGTGCCGCGGGAGTTCGTCGCCGAAGTCGAGAACGACGACGCCGAAGCCGCCCGCCTGGAGGACCAGTTCGGCGCAGCGCAGCGCCTCGGCCGAAGCAGGCGGCCGAACCCAGAGCAGGCGACCGAGGTCGACGCCCGCGCGCTGCAACGACTCGGGGTGCAAAGCGTCGGCGACATCGATGCAGGCGACGACTTCGCCACGCCGGGTAGCAGCGGCGAGGCAGGCGAGCAGGATGGATGTCTTGCCGGAGGAGCGGGCGCCGACGATCTCGCTGACCCGGCCGCGCGGCCAGCCGCCGTCGAGCAGGGAGTCGAAAGCGACGCGGTCGCTCGGCAGGCGGCGCACTGGCTCGAGCATCGTCCGGCCGAGATGAATCGTCCCGGGCAGATCGAGTTCGGCCAGCCGCGCCGCCGCCGAGAGGGGCTGTGTGGTGGTGGACAGCACGCCCCTTACTTTCGCTAAATTTTCGCTCCTGTCAACCAAGGTGCAGCGGCTGCTCGTTCACGAAAAACGCACCGCCATGTCGCCGGGCTCATGTTCAGAGCGTTGTCGACGACGTTGCCAAAACCAGTTCGGACGGCTGCGGGTTCTTCACCCTGGCGAACAGTCCACTCTGTCTGTTCGCTGCGAATGCGGAGTCCGCCGCCATAAGCCTTCGACGTCCGCCGCCGGCACACCGAAGGCATCAGCTGCGATCAGCTTCATATTGCGTTCGGCATACGCCTTGGAAACCTCGATCTGCGCGAGGCGTTGGCACGCACCGACGCGGATGTCGTCACGCTCCCCTTCTGCCTGGAAAGTCGCGAAGGTGACGACCCCCTTGGAGCCGTCGACGTAGAATTCGATCAGCATCCGTCTCTGCCGATCCACCTTCGGTCCGCCTGCGCGCACCCGGGGGATCGCCTCCTCCGCCGCACGCAGCGCTTCGAGGTAACGCTCGGCGTCGGCGCGGCCTGCGAGCGAACCCGGCCAGTTCGCCTCTTCTTTGGCGGTGATCTCGCGCACGACGCGCTCGAGCAGTTTCGTGTAGAGCAGCGTCTGCACGACCGGCACGTCATCGCGCCACAGCAACCGCACCTCACCTACCCGCTGCGTCGCTGAAGGCACGAACACCCGCGTCACGACCGTCTCGGCCGCCGACTGGGCCAAACCCGGGCAAACAAGCGCGACGAGGCTCCCTGCGAGGATCGCGGCAGACTGGCTCCAAACCACGAATCTCATAGCGCTGCACCGATGAACGTCTTTTGCCCATGCTTCCGGGCCTCTACGTGCAAACCCCTTCCGCCACCTCGCGAGGGACCGAACAGCAGCAGGCATGCCGGCGTCACCAAGAGGTCGCACAACAGGGCAGAGATCATCGTCACGCCCGAGAACAGTGAAAAATAGACCGTCGGCTTGAAACTGCCGAAGCAGCCGACCCAAAACCCGAGTACCAGCACCAGATTGTTCATCACCAGTGCACGACCGACGCCCCGCATCGTGCCGCGCACCGCGGCCGCGCTGTCTCCGTCGTAGAGCCGCTGGTACTGGGTCAGGAAGTGGATGGTGTCATCCACCACCAGCCCGAGCACCGCAGAGGCGATCATCACCGTGCCGGTGCTCAGGTCGATGCCGAGCACGCCCATCAGGCCACCGGTCCACAGAATCGGCGCGGTGTTGGGCACCAGCGACAGCAAAGTGAGCCGCAGCGACCGGAACAGGGCGCCGACCGCGAGGAACACCAGCAGCAGAGCCAAGGAGAAGCTCTCGATCTGCCTGATCACCAAGCGGTTCGAATCCTGGACGATGTGGTAGAAGGCGCCGGTTGGCACCAATGTGTATTCGTCGCCGAGAATCGCGCGGCCCTCGGTCACGAGCCGCTCGACCATCGTCGCTGCGTCGGCCGTTCCCATCGTGGTCAGACGCACGCTCAAGCGGGCACGGGTCAGATCCGGCGCCATCACCTTGCGCACGAGCGGTTGGTCGCCGCCGGCCTCGAGCAGATCGAACGTCGTCGCCACGTCGCTCTCCGACACCGGCAAGCGCAACTCGCTACCGCCCTGCTCGGCGCGGTGGATCTGGCGCAGCACCGGCAGCACGCTGAGGACGACGTCGACCTGCGGACGCTCCAAGACGGCAGCTTCGAGCGCGGCCAGCCGGCGCAGCGCGTCGCCGCTGGCGAGCGTTGCGCCGTCGCGCCGCTCGACCATCAACTCGATGGCGTTCGCCCCCATCAGCTCACGATCAATGAACATCGTGTCTTGGAACAACGGCTCATCTTCATAGAGGAACCGCACCAGATCGGTGTTGTTCCGCACCAGCGGGAGCGCCGCAACGGCAGCCACGGTCAACACGACGAACACCGCCAGGATCGTCCGCGGCCAGCCGGTGGCGAGTGCGCTGCAGCCCGCCAACAAGCGGTCGAGAAACCCGGGACCCGAGGTTCGCCGCGGTCGCAGCGCGACGCGAGCCAGGCCGATCGGGACCAGGGTCATCGCCGCCCCGAAAGCCACGGCTACGCCGATCGCGGCGAAGATCCCGAACTGCCGTACGGCCGGGGTATCGCTGATGGCGAGCGATGCGAACCCGAGCCCGGTCGTCATCGAGCAGAACAGGCATGGCGCCCAGAGGTGCCGGACGGTCGCGGCGATCGTCGTCGCGTTATCGACTCCGGGGGCCGTCCGCGCGACCCATCCCTGGACGAGATGGACGCTGATCGTCACCGACAACACCATCAACACGGGGGGCAGCAAGGCGGTGATGGCGTTCACCTCCAGCCCCGCGATGCCGAAGAGGCCAAGCGTCCATACGACGCTGATCGCGGTGACGACGAGCGGAAGGACGACGCCGGCGACGCGACGGAAGAACAGGGCGAGCACCGCGGCGAGGATGACGACCGCCAGCGGGATGAGACGCTTCTGGTCGCGATCGACGAGGCGCGAGACGTCGAACTTCTGCACGGCGATCCCGCTCATATGGATCTCGACCGCGCCGTCGGCGGCCGCAGCCGCAAGCCGGCGGAGTGCCTCGATCACCGGCGCCGGATCGCCGTCGCCTCCGAACGAATCCTCCAGCTCGACGAGCAGGCCGGCGGTGCGCCGGTCCGACGATATCAGCAGGTGCTCATACTGCGGATTGCGATCGAGGGAAGCGGCCGCTGCAGCCGGATCCACCGGCCGTTCGATCAGCGGTGCGGGCTCGGCGCCAAAGTCGCCGGCGACGATCTGGTCGGCGTTGGCGAGGCTATAGACGTGACGCACGCCGGGAATGTCGGCGATGCGTTGCGTCAGATCGGCAATCAGGGAGAGTCCCGTCTCGCTCAACAGACGCGGCGCACGCACGGCGACGATGATGTCTTCGTCGTTGCCAAACGTCGCGTGCAGCGCGTCATAGGAGGCGCGCTGCTCGGGGTCTTGGCTATTGAGGGAGACATTGTCCTTCTCGACCCCGACCTGCAGCGCCTGCCAGCCGAGAAGTACGGTGATGGTGCCGATGAAGAGCAGGTACGGAACGTGCCAGCGCGGTGGAGCGAGCGACGGAGAATGGGGCGCGCAGCGATCGATTCGCTCCGATGAGCCGGACCCGTCGCGCGAAGAGCCTTTACCAGGTTCGATCTCGTCAACCATGAGCTGCCACGAATCCTCCCGCCACGCAGAGCTTCCCCAACGAGCGCTGCCTCGAGCCCGAGACGGGGTGTGTTGCGGCCCGTCTCACGCCGACGAACCCAATCGAAAGAAGTCTAAGCCCGTCGCGACCTCGCTGCAATTCGAAGCGGACTTGGCAGCCAACCAAGGACACGAACACCCGCCGGGTCCCCGGTCGCATGAACGGTCGCATGCGTGGAGTGCTGTCCAGGTAGCCCTTTCGACCGGTCACGCACTTCGACGCCAACAGCGCCTTGCGTCGTCGCCCAGAGGTGCCAAGTTCATCGTGAACCAAATTGGTGCTTCGCGATCGAACCCTGGGGCACGGGGCGGTCGCAATCGGAGACGAGATATGACGCAAGCTCAGATGAACCACGCGATCCCGGTGCGCAAGCCGGGGCTGACGTTCGACGCATCGATCCCGCGCTACTGGTTCAACGGCAACATTGCTTCGACGCACGGCTTCAACGGCTTGAACCTCCTCTTCCCGGAGGGCGAGCGCTTCTTCGTCAAGTCGGTCTACGACCAACTCGACAAGATCGTCGATCCCGTGCTGCGCGAACAAGTGCGAGCCTTCGCCGGGCAGGAGGGCCAACACGCCAACCAGCACGAGAAGTACTTCGACGTTCTGCGTGCACACGGCTACGAGATCGAGACGTTCCTGCGCCGCTTCCACTGGTTCATCCGCTTCAGCAGTCGCTGGCTACCGGCGCCGCTGCGTCTGTCAGCGACCGCGGGCGCCGAGCACTACACCGCGATCTTCGGCTCGAACGCCCTCGAAGAGTACGACGAGGTGTTCGCCAACCTTCACCCGACCATGCGTAAACTCATCGTCTGGCATGCGACGGAAGAGGTCGAGCACCGCTCGGTCGCCTTCGACGTGTTGCAGGCCACGTACCCGAGCTACGTGTTGCGCATCGTGGGCTTCCTCATCGCCACCGTCACGCTTTTCGGCTGGTCGGCCTACGCCACGAGGATGTTCGTCCGCCAGGACCGCGTCCCCCGCAAGGTCATCGCCGAGCACCGCCAGCAGATGTTCAAGCGGATGGAGAAGGGCGGCATCAAGCGCCTGAAGGAAGGGCTGCGTGCCTACTTCAGGCGCGATTTCCACCCCAGCCAGTACGGCGAGTCGATCGAACTCGGGCACCGCCGTCTGGAGCAGGTCGGCCTGCCGATCGACGCCTGACCGGCCAATCCGGCCGGCGTCGGTCCAGGCCGAGAATCCCCACGGCGGTGCCCGCGGCCGGTATCGAATCCGTCGCGAACTCCGCGTAGTGCTGCCGTCACGAGGCCGAGACCGGGGATCACGGCGCGCCAGCGGTCCAGTTCCGGCTCCCACCAACGGGGAGCGGTGCCCCGGTCCAAATTTCCAGCGCCCCGCTCCCCGTTGGGTGGCTGCAGGAGAACTCGTCCGAGTTGACGACCGATTCCAAGCTTATCAGCCTGGCGAACTTCTCAAACTTCCGTCGCCCTCGCGGACGCGGGGGCCCAGAACCCCGCACCGATCGTAGCTTCCCGCGCCCTGCGTGCCGGGCTCGACAAGCTCGACCCGCAACGACCGAAGAGCACCTATCGCTCGCCGACCTTCGCAATGGGATTCCCGCCGATTCCCGATCTCCACAAGGCGCTGCAACTCGCGGCGCGCCTCGAGGACGAGGAAACCATCCACAAACTCCAACTGAGGAAATGATGAAGCTCGTCGACCTGAATCTCCTTCTCTACGCGGTCAACGAGGACGCTCCCCATCACGTAACCGCGCGAAAATGGTGGGAGGAGCCGGTCGCCGCGGACGAACCTCACGAGCGACGCCCATCTCGCCGCACTCGCAATCGAACATGACGCAACCTTGTGCTCGGCGGACCGGGACTTTCTCCGCTGCGCCGCCCTGCGATTCGAAAATCCGCTGGCCGCCGCGTGAAGCTCTTCGCGACGCAGAGGTGCACGTCTTGCGTGCCGTCTGGGCGAACAGCGATCGGCTGTCGAGCCGGGGGCAGAGCCGGCGCTCAATCCGGATCGACTTCCCGCCGACCGCCGGCAATCGAGTTGCGGATCATGTCGGCGAACTTGCCGCCGGTGAGACAAAGGGTCCGTTCGATCCGACCCGCGATCCGCCAGCCGTCGCCGACGCGCCGGTAGGTGTCGTCGTAGACCGCGGAGACGTCGAAGATCTCGGCGGCCCCCTCCCACTCCACGCCGTTGCGGTTGAACACGTGCACCCGGCCGGTCGCGGCGTCGGCCCCGGTGAAACGGATCTCGTGGGTGGCAGCGGTGTGCAATGTGAAGGTGAATATCGCCATGGCGCCGGGCAGCCACGCACGGACCTCGGCCGGCGTGCCGGCGATGCCGCCCGCGGCGGTGTAGTCGATGCGGGCGTCGGGGGTGAACAGCGCCTCCCAACGGACCCAGTCACGGTCGTCCAGGGCATGGGAGTAGGCGGTCGCCAAATCCTGGATCGCGAGGTGGTCGGCCACACGGGCCGGCTCCAGGACGACACCGTCTCCGGAGCCGCCGGTACCAGCGCTATCGGCTGCGGGCTTGCTCGTCACGACAACTCCTCGATGGCGGCGAAGGTTCCGAAGTCCTGCACTGCGGTAGCGGTGCGGGAGATGTTGGCCTTGGTGATCGGCTGGCCGTAGTTCTCGGGCGGGCAGATGAGCCACCCGATCACCAAGCCCCACAGCGCCGCCGCGCGGCACTGGTCGAACGCGGCGTCCGGGGCCGGGGCGTCGCGCACGCCGGCCGCGCCGAGACGATCGAGGTACTCGCCGAGCAGGTCGTGTTGGTGGGCCCGCCGGACCTCGGGGGCGAGGGCGGTGACGATCAGGTACACGACGTCGTGCGCCCAGCTGCCGCGCATCATCAGCTGCCAGTCGAGCAGCCCCCCGCGGCCGCCCGGCAGCACATAGGTGTTCCCCAGGTGAGGGTCGCCGTGCAGCAACGTGGATGGCGCCGCGCAGTGCCGGCGCTGGACTCGCCACAGCAGCTCCCACATCTCGGCCACGCTCCGCCCGAGCGGCGCGATGAGATCCCGCTTGAACGGATGCCGCTCGACCTGGTCCTCGATCAGCTCGAGGCCGATCATCTGGAACACATCGGACATGCCGCCAGCCAGCGGTGTGCCCAGCCAGGCGAGCTCATCATCGAAGCGCGGGCTGGCCCAGAAGCGCGCGTGGACGGTGGCGAGGTGGCCGAGGATCGACCGCACCTCGTCGACGCTGACCGGGTCGAGTGCCGACGGGAAGCGCGCCCCGCGCTCGGTGAGATCCTCGAGCAGGATCCCGAAGCGCCCAGTGGCGGGGTCGAAGCTGCTCGCGTAAACCGCCGGGGTCTCGATGTCGAGGTCATTGCGGAGATCCCGGTAGAAGCGGACCTCGTTCTCGTACATCGCCGCGGGTGCGTGCGGCGACGCGAGCATGGTCTTCAGGATCAGCCGACGGGGCAGACGTGCGGCGGTGCCGGGTCCGTACGACAGGTCGAGCACCAGCCGATCGGCGGTCGAGGCGACGCCGTCGCCGCACCGCATTGCGGCGACGACCTCGACGTGGTCGACCAAGACGCCCGGGTGCCGCTCCGCCAGCGCGGCACCGAGGACAGCCGGCGTCAGCTCGTCGACGTTTGAGGGGAACACCGTTGCCGGGGTGGGTTCGTTCATGAGCCGACACCTCCGGACCGTGGGGAGTCGGCACCGTCCGTGCGCACGATTGCGACCCCCCGGCGGAACAGGTCCACGGTGGTGGCGAAGGTCCGGGGGTCGGCCAGGGCGCCGAGCTGGGCGAGGCCGAGCGCGAACGAGATCCACAGCCACATCGAGCTCTCGGAGTCGGCACCCGGCGCGGTGGGCGCGGGCTCCGCTGCTAGCTTGCGGAACGTAGCGAGGATCGGGAACGGTTCACCGCCCTGGAAGACCTGGCGGAGCTCGGGGTGTCGGCGCACCTCGACGTACATCGACGCAAGGAACTCGACGTAGCTGGGATCTGCCGCGCGGAGGGCTTCGATGGCATCGAGCAGCGCGCGCGGCAGCGGCGGCTCGGTCGGCGCGGCGCGGGCGGATCGTTCCAGCTCGTCGACGAGCAGATCCTGCACATCGACGAACACGGCGGTGAAGAGCCGGGCCTTGGACCCGAAGTGGTTGTAGATCGCTGTGTGTGCGAGCCCGGCGGCAGCGGCGACCGTCCGGTTGGAGGTTCCGGCGTAGCCGTGTGCCGCGAATTGCCGCCGAGCAGCGGCGAGAACCACGGCCACCGTCTCGTCGGTGGAGCTGTTCGCCGGGCGGCCCGGTCGCCGCTTCGCGCGCCCGGGCGACGAGCGGTCGGCAGCGGTCACGCTGGCGGCTCGGCCGGTGGTCATTGGTTTCGGAAGGCCGTGTCGACTTGGTGGGCGAGGTTGGCGAAGTCGGCGCCGCCGGCGGCTTCGACCACCAGACGATCGAGTGTGCCGTTGAAGGCGACGGTCGGGTCGTAGCCGTCGTAGACGGGGAGAGGCCGCCCGACCCCAGCCAGCAGCGACGCCGAGGAGTTGGGGGTCCACAAGCCCGGCCACTCGTGCGGTAGCCGCGCGCTGCCGATCACGCCTCCGTCGGCGAGGATCGCAAGCCCCATCCCGCCGTCGGTGGGTCGGCCGAGCACCTGCAACGTCTTCGCGCCGACCGGCAGGGGGGCGGCCAGCTCGGTCAGGTGCTCGCTCACGAAGCTGACCGCGAAACGCACCTGCCCGCCGCTCAGGTGCCAGACCCAGCCACCGTTGTAGTCGCCCTGTTCGGCGAGCACGCCGAGCGCGGCTGCCTCGAGCGGCGCGCCGAGGTGGGCGGTGATCGTGAAGCCATTGCACAGGCTGGGGGTGTTGTCCTCGAAAACGCGTTCGCCGGGGCGCAGTTCGACGCGTGACGCTCCGCTTGGCCACGGGAGGAAGAGGTGTGCGAGGCGGTCCGCAACGCCGTCGCTGAGCGGCAGGACGCCGTTGCGCGCGGCCTCCTCGTGCCAGCGGGCGACGAGCCGGTCGCGGATCTCGGGGTGCTCGTCGCCGACGTCGTGGTTCTCGGCGGTATCCGCTCGGGTGTCGAACAGGTGCCAGTGGTCGGTGTGGAAGTCGTCGCTGCCGGCGATGAGGTCGCGCTCGGCGTGGGTGAGCTGGTTGATGTGGTTGGTGACGACCTTCCAACCGTCCTCGTACATGGCCCTGCTGCCCCAGCACTCGTAGTACTGGCTGTTCCGGGGATCGGGAGCGGCGGCGGAGTCGAGCATGGGGCGCAGCGTGACGCCGTCGAGGCTCATCTGCTCGACCCCGCCGATCCGCTCCGGGGGGTTGATGTCGAGCAGGTCGAGCAGCGTCGGCAGCACGTCGACGGCGTGGCAGTACTGGTGCCGGATCTCACCCATGGCGGCGAGCCCCGCCGGCCACGAGATGACGAACGGGGTGCGCACGCCGCCCTCGAAGGTGTACCGCTTGAACCGTCGGACCGGGGTGTTGCCGGCCTCGGCCCAGCCCCAGGGGTAGTGGTTGTAGGTCCGCCGGCCGCCGAGCTCGTCGATCAGACGCAGGTTCAGGGCCACGTCCTCGTCCCGCCCCTGGGCGAAGCGGAACTCGCTCACCGAGCCGTGGGGCCCCGCCTCGCCGGACGCGCCGTTGTCCGACATGACCACGACGATGGTGTTCTCGCGCTCGCCGAGCTGGTCGAGCGCAGCCAGCACGCGTCCGATCTGGGCGTCGGCGTGGGTGAGGAAGCCGGCGTAGACCTCCATCATGCGGGCGTAGAGGCGTCGGTGGTCAGGGTCCAGAATGTCCCAGTCAGGCACATAGTCCGACGGCGTCGGCAGCTCCGTGCCCGGCTCGACGATGCCGCGCTCGATCTGGCGATTCAGGGTCGCTCGACGCCAGGCTTCCCAGCCGGCATCGAAGCGACCGGCATACCGGTCGCTCCACTCGGGGCTGACTTGGTGCGGGGCATGGGTCGCCCCGAGCGCCAGCCAGAGCAGGAACGGGCGCTCCGGCTGGTTGCGGCGGAGCTCGCGCACCCGGGCGATCGTCTCGTCAGCCAGATCCTCGGTCAGGTGGTAGCCCTCGTCCGGCGTGCGGGGCGGGTCGACGTAGGTATTATCGCGGACCAGCTCGGGCGCCCAGTGATTGGCGTCGCCACCGAGGAACCCGTAGAAGTGCTCGAAGCCCTTGCCGAGGGGCCAGTTCTGGAAGGGACCCGACGGGGACCGCTCGTCCCTGGGGGTCAGATGCCACTTGCCGACGGCGAAGGTGGCGTAGCCCTCGGCGCGCAGGATCTGCGCCAGCGTGCCGGCCTCGTCGGGGATGCGCGCGTTGTACCCGGGGAAGTTCATCGGCAGGTCCGGCAGCATGCCGACCCCGACGCGGTGGTGGTTGCGCCCGGTCAGCAGGCAGGCGCGGGTCGGCGAGCACACCGCAGTGGTGTGGAAGTTCGTCAGCCGCACCCCCCGCGTCGCCAGCGCGTCGATGGCCGTGGTGTCGATGTCGGAGCCGTAGCAGCCCAGCTGCGCGAAGCCGGTGTCGTCGAGGACCACGACGACGACGTTGGGCGTTCCCGCTCGGAACGGGGGCGTGGCGCGAGCCGATGTGGACTCTGCTGTCGTCAGTGCAGCCGTCGCGCTACCGCGCTCGTCATCATCCGAATGAAGCATCCGGTGTCCCCCTGCGGCACTGGAAAGTATCGCTCAGTCCCTTTGGCGCGAATATGCCGAGGAGCAACCGGATCGTCAACCGCCCGACACCAAGGGTCCTCCGACTCCGCCGCGTTGGTGGGACCGGGCGTTGAGTAGGACCTCCCATCAACGCGCAGAATGTAAATGGCCTCTGCCTCGGTCACCCCTGCTCGCTACCCGCGAGCCGCCGTGGCGCGGCAGCCGAGTTTCCACACGCACTCTCATTTTTGGGCTATGCGACGATGCGTTCATCCCATACCATGGTGTGCCAGTGGCTGCAGCGAGGCTGTTGCGCCGTAACAGAATAGAGAGGGAACGACCATGAATTCTCGACTGCTGGTGCTTGTACCCCTGGCCGCATTCCTGTTGTCCGTGCCGAGCAGCTTGCTCGCCACCACCTGAAACGTCCCCGGAGACATGTCGAACACTTGCACGGTTGGCGTGCCTAGTTGCGACACGATCACGGCTGCGGTAGCGGCTGCGAGCCCGGGCGATGACATTCAAGTCGCCGCCGGAACTTACAATGAGAACAGCATTGTCGTCGACGACCAACTGACGATCAACGGCGCTGACGCCATGACCACGGTCGTCGACGCCGCCAGCGCAATCGGGTTTTTCATCCGGGCCGACGGCGTCGTCATCAGCAATCTGACGATCCAGAATGGCCTCGACGGTGTGCGGCTCGACGCCCCGAGCGTAGATGATCTCGAACTCAATACGGTGCGCATCCTCGCAAATTCTTCGGACGGAGTGCAGATCGGCGACAATCCAGGAACGTACACGAACATCGCGGTCATCGACTCGACTTTCTCCGGCAACGGTTTCGGCATCCGCATGAATTCGACTTCGGTCGTCGACGGCCTGTCCGTCAGCGGATCGACCTTCTCCAATACGGGGATCGGAATCTACCAGGCGAACGAGGGAGTCGCTCCGCCTTCGTCACAACTCGCCAACCTGCAGGTGAGCGACAGCCGCTTCGAGAACAACGCGAGCACCGCGGCGATCTTCGCCGAGGAGCTGCGCGACTCGGTGATCGAAACCTCGAGCTTCGAGGACAATCAACGCGATGTCCTGCTCTTCAAGGCCTATACGACGTCGGGTGTCGATGCCGGCAACATCACGATTCGCAACAACGAATTCATCGACTCGCGCTTCTATTCCGTGGGCATCGTCGTCCAGGCGCAGGGGTTGGGAAATCCGGTCAACATCGAGGGCAATGACTTCAATCAGGATGTCGGCGTACTCACCGGAGCCGACGCACGTATCGAGATCCGCCTCGGCAGCGGCTTCACCCACGCGGCCGTCAATGTGACCGACAACCGGATCGCGCTCTCCGGCACCCTAGTGGTGGCAGCCGCGCACGGTGTGGCGGTACGCGGCAACGGCCCGGTGACGATCACCGGCAACGCGATCGACGGCGGTGGCGTCGGCGGGGCCGGCGGCGGTGCCGTTCCCCCGAGCTCGGGCGTATTCATTCGGTCGATCAATTCGCTGGCGAACTTCGCCGCCATTCCGTCCGGCGCCTCGATCACGGGCTCCTGCAACCGCATCACCGAGTTTCAGAATGGTGTCAGCATCTTCGACTCCGTCGGCATGGTGTTGGGCGGGCTGAATCCCGGCGCCACGGTCGCGATCAACGATAGCGTGATCGCCGGCAATGCGCTCTTTGGAGTTGCCAACGGCGGCGTTCCGTCCATCGATGCCGAGAACAACTTCTGGGGTTGCGCTGCGGGGCCGGGCAATCCGGGGTGCGACTTGGTGATCGGCGCCGTCGACTTCATGCCGTTTGCGGCCAGCGCTCCCGACTGCGTGCCGAGCGCGCTGGGCGAAGAATGCCTGGCGCCGACAGACTGCGTGTCGGGATTCTGCGCCGACGGCGTCTGCTGCGACGACGCCTGCACCGCCCCGGGAGCCCGCTGCGACACGCCGGCGGCGCCTGGCATGTGTATCGAGGATCTCGGCGAGCCTTGCATCGACGGCTCGACTTGCGAGCTTGGCTTCTGTGTCGACGGCGTGTGCTGCGTCTCCGATATGTGCCCGAACGGCTGCATGACCAATGGTTTGTGCGGAGTAGCGGCGCCGGTTCCGTTGCTCTCGACCTGGTCGCTGGTGGCTTCAATCGGCCTCTTGCTCGCGGTCGCCGGCTTCGCCGTGCGGCGGCGCGAGGCGTGATCCGATCCGCGTGATCCGATCCAATTGACCAGGACCGAGTCCTCTCGGTCCTGGTCAATCTCTGGCCCAGAGCTCCCGCTCGATCTCCAGACATCTCGATAGAGCCCGTCCCACGCCCAAGATCGATTGGCTTGGGGCGGCCGAATTTCGTCCCCGGCGTTCGCCGTCGACGTTTGCCGCACTACGTTTCGCTCGCGTCAGCGGATGCACGTCCGCGTCCGCCTGCGCTCGAGAGCACGGCTTCGATCTGCAGGTTGGCTTGCCTCTTCGCCAAGCGAGCCGCTGCTCCCCCGTGGAAATAATCGGAAGTACCACGCACGTAGCGGTGCTCGCGTAGAACTCCGAGCTTATCCGAGCTCCGGCAATTCCCTAAAGAGAACGTACGTAGCGATGAACCAGACCAATCATTTGGCGAACGACCAGCGAGCGCGACGTGAATCAGCGTCGGCCTCCTTCCTCTGTTCGTATCGTCGCAGAAAGATGTGCACAGCGGTGTGTCGGCAACCGACAGAACGCCTTGCACACTCAGCCCCGGCGGCACACCCGGACTCCCCCTTCCGGTGCCGCCGGGGTCCCCTCTACCACGGGGAAACCGCAGCGTTACGAAAGGACTCCGCCATGAAAACACTCAACCGGATCACCGCACTTTGCGCTACGGCGGTTCTCCTCTCTCTCCTGGGTTGCGCATCGACCGCGAAGAGTTCGAGCACCGGGGAATACGTCGACGATTCCGTCATCACCGCGAAGGTGAAGGCTGCGGTGTTCGCCGATCCGACGCTGAAGTCGAGCGAGATCAACGTCGAAACCTACAAGGGCATCGTGCAGTTGAGCGGCTTCGTCGGATCCGAAGCCGATATCAACCAGGCAGTCGTGGTGGCCCGCAATGTCAACGGGGTCACCTCCGTGAGGAATGACATGCGGATCAAGAGGCAATAGCGAGCGTGTACGGAATGTAGTCGATGAAGTCCGGCAACAGGTACGCAATCACGCATGTGTCCCTGTTGCCCAAGCACACGAGCGCATGTCGCGCCCTGGGAGGAACCCATGAAAAAGTTAGTAGTCGCGGTTTTGTTGATCAGTGGACTGAGTGTGGTGTGGGGCTGCGATAGCCAGCAAGCCGACAACTCGGCGCAGAACGCCGCCGATCGGCAAGGCGGAGTTGCGGTGACCAGCGGCGATCAGTCCAACGCACAGGGTGATCTCGACATCACCCAGAAGATTCGCCAGGCAGTTGTCGCCGACGACAGCCTTTCGACCAACGCCCAAAACGTCAAGATCATCACGTCAATGGGCGTCGTCACCCTCCGTGGCCCTGTCGCAACCACCGAGGAGAGGGCGAAGATCGGCGCGACGGCGCAGACCGTCGCCGGCGTCAAGCGCGTCGACAACCAGATCGAAATTGCGAACTAGGAACTCGAAAACTGGCCGGCCTTCGCGGCGCGGCTGGAGAAAAGGAAGTCACCATGTCTGAAAATTCAGTGATTTGCATTGCGAAGACCGAGCCCCAGGTGGTGCGGATCGCGAACGAGCTCAAGACGGCGGGATTCTCCCCGAACGATATCTCGGTGTTGTTCCCGGACAAAACGGGAACCCGCGACTTCGCCCATGAGCAGCACACCAAGGCACCCGAGGGTGCCGCGACAGGAGCGGGAACCGGCGCTGTGGTGGGTGGCGGGTTGGGATGGCTCGTCGGAATCGGCGCCCTCGCGATTCCTGGCGTCGGTCCGTTCATCGCCGCCGGTCCGATCATGGCGGCTCTCGCCGGCTCCGCGGTCGGTGCGGCAGCCGGTGGAATCACCGGCGCGCTCGTCGGTCTCGGGATTCCCGAGTACGAAGTCAGGCAGTACGAAGGCAAGATCCGTGGCGGCAGCATTTTGATCTCCGTCCACGTCGCGGACGGCGATGAGGCCGACCGTGCGACCGAGATATTCAAGCGCGAAGGCGCCGAGGACATCTCGACCACGGGAATGACAGGGGTCAAGAACGCTGCAAACGCCTGACGGCCATCACCGACACAAGTTCAGTGGCGTGTGCGGCCGTCCGGCGAGTCGTCGGCCGGCCGCACACGCCATTCGGCTTCTGGAGCGAGGTTACGAAATGAAACCCACTTTGAATCAGCGCGGTGCGATTGGCTGGGCGTTCCTGTGGATTTTGGGGATTCCCATCCCGATCCTGCTCGGACTCTTCTTGCTGCGTGGCTGCACGTGAACGAGTCGGCCGGTGCACGCATGTGTCCTTGGACACGTGCGTGTAGCGGCCGGGGCGCTGCATTTGGCCGCGGCCTCCTATCGCCGGCGGGATCCTGCTCGGTCTGAGCATCGCCACCCCTGCAGGCTGTTGAACAGCCCTGCATACCCAGATCCCCGCGTCCCGCGGGCGACAGAAATTTGAAAAGTTCGAAAAGGCGGCTCCTCTTTCGTTCCATGGATTCGCGCTTCCGCAGGGATCCACCGAGTTTGGATCCTCACTAGGACGGGAACCGGGCCTGGCTGCGGAAGCGTTCGATGAAGGGTGCGTAGTCCGTCGGCTGCTGTTCGGCTCGGAGCCGGTCACCGGACAGGACGATCCACGGCTGCGCGCTCCGCGTCCAGATATCGCCGACAGGCTCGACCCAGGTGGTATCGTCGAGCGTTCCGGTGCGCACGCTGAGGATGCCGTTGGTCGGGATCTGGCCATGGGCGATGCGACTGCCGCAACCCCCGCAGAACCAGCCGAAGCGCCGCGTTCCGGCATCTGACGTCCATTCGAAAATGTGGGGCTCGCCCTGGCTGAAGGCGAAGCCCGCCGCGAAGACCGTCGCCGGTGTCGAGAAGGCCCCCCCGCCGATCCTCTGACAATTGGTGCAGTGGCAATTGTAAATCATCAGCGGCGGCTGCGTGATCTCGTAGCGCAACGCCCCGCATTGGCACCCGCCGACCAGTGGAAGTGGAACCATGGCAATACCTCCCGACGCGTGCCTACCGCTTGCCGCCGACAACCTCAAGCCGAGCGGCTCGACCTAGCCGAGCAACCTGAAATGAGATTGCCCCGACCGCGAAAATTATTGTACGAGGGTCAACTCGAATTCGCGGGGGGCAAGCGGCGCGCGGCGCTGCTGAAATGCGATGGTCAACGCACTCATTGGACGCAACCGGGGTACCACGGTCGCGCGCCTCGAAGCCGAGGATCGGCGCCAGGTCGTTCTCGCCAATGCACGCCCTGCCCTACTCGTGTTCTTCCCGGTGGTGGCGACTGTCGGCGTCATGGAATGGCTGACGCGGCCGGGGCACCGCAGCGCCGTCCTCATCGTCGGCACCCTCTACGTCGCGATCGCCAGCCTATCTATTGCCGCCCTGCGCCTGCGCCCGCAGGCAGCGGTGGCGATCGCCGTCGGCGGCGTGAGTGCCCTCTGCGCGGCGATGTTGGGCTACTCGCCCATGGTACGCGGCGGGGCCGAACTCTGCGTATTGGCGATCACCGTGCTTCTCGGCGGGTTCGCGTTGGCCTTCCCTCTCGGACTGCGCAACCAACTCCTCGCCAGCATCGTCCCGCTCGCAGGCTTCGCTATCGTCCTCCAGCTCGGCACACAGTCCGCCTACCCCGTGTGGTATAGCGCCTCTTCACTCGTCGCCTTCCTATTCGTTGTCGCCGTGGGCGCGCGCTCGGCCGACCAGCATCGCGCGCGCCTCCTGCAAGACGCCTTCCTCCAGGGCGAGCTCGCCGCAGAGAACGCACGCTTGCGCGACGAAGCGCAAGCCGCCGACCGGGCAAAGAGCGACCTGGTGTCGATCCTCTCGCACGAACTGCGCACACCGTTACACAACGTCCACCTGCTGGCACAGGTATTGATCGAAGGCGCCTTGGACGACGCGGCTGAACGAAAGGAGATGTTGCGCGTGATCAGTGACCAGTCGCAGTGCGCAAACGACCTGGTGAATACGATGCTCGCGTTCGGCAGCATCGAAACGGGCGGCCTGCGCACCGTCATCGAAGAGTTCGACGCCGCCCAGATGATCGAGCGCATCCGCGCGGGGATACCGCCATCATGGTGCCCCGCCGGCGTCGCGATCGCTTGGCCGACGATGGCGCCCGGCGTTCGCCTGCGCACCGACCGGAGCAAGTTCGAGGCAATCGTACGCAATCTCCTCCACAACGCCCTCAAGCATACGACGTCCGGATCGGTGACCCTCGCGGTCGAAGCCGACCCCGTTCGCGGCGCCGTGAGCATTGCGGTCACCGACACCGGCGAGGGCATTCCGAGCGCGGCTGTCCCCCACATCTTCGACCGCTTCGCCCGCGCCACGCAGGACGGCACCGGCTTCGGTCTCGGCCTGTACATCGTCAAGCGGTTCACCGAGGCGCTCGGCGGCGAAGTCCGCGTCGAGTCCGCGCCCGGCTCCGGCAGCTGCTTCGAAGTGGTCTTACCTGCGGCGATCGCCGCGTCGGCAACGGCGCCGCGCGCCGCCTGACGCGCTGAGGCCCGAACCCGGCCTCGGAAGAACAAGCGGACTTCGGCGAGGATCTCGCTGCGGCTGAGAGCGGGCTGTGAGCGAATGCCGTTGCGGACGCGATAGAAGAGGCGCGGCTGCAGGAGGACTTGGCGAGGCACCCGACTTCAGGGCTGGAGGGCGCTGCGGGAAGAGCATCGCGACCGGGTCGGAAACTCCTCGTGAAACGCCGCAAGGCTGAACGGTTTCCGGTCGTCGGGAAATGGATGTCCCACGAATTCTTGCGACTCTCCCAGCCACCGCCCCGCAAGCGCAAAGATAGGAACGTTGTTCGTGCAGGAGAATAGGTTACCCGTTCGCCCTGAGCCCGTCGAAGGGCCTGTCCTGAGCCTGTCGAAGGGCTGCTGGTTTCAGGAGACCGTGCATCGACAAGCGCATTACGAACGGGACACGAGGGGCGTCGGCCAGAGGCCGGCAATTCGCGCCCCACCGTTCGGCTCGAACGCGTCGCGCCATGGCTTCTTGCGGCTGCACAACTTCGCGCTCGCTGGCTTCGGATTCGTCTCGAAGCTCGGCACCAAGCGCCGCCCGACACGCCGGGACGAGAACCCGGTCTCAGAAGAACAAGTGGACTTCGGCGAGGATCTCGCTGCGGTTGAGAGCGGGCTGTGAGCGGATGCCGTTGCTGACGCGATAGAAGAGACGCGGCTGCAAGAAGCGATTGATGAACGGCTCCAAGCCGAAGCTGAAGCGGTGCTTGGCGTCGTCGACGAAGTCCGAGGTGCGGCTCGCATTGTCCGCGTAGTCGGCGGCGAACTTGAGGTTCAGCCAATCGAAGAACAGATAGTCCGCCTCGCCATAGGCGACGAAATGGCCGCGGCCCGCATCGTCGCGGAAGTCGACCTCGCCGAGCAGCGTGAGCCTCTCGACGTTGGTGCCGGCGAAGAAGCCGTAGGCGATCTGGTCGCCGAGCGACGAGCCGACGCGCGTGAACGAGGTGCCGAGCAGCACGTTGCGCACGACCGGCACGTCCGTCACCATCGTGTACGCCGTCGTCGTGAAGCGAACGTCGCGATCGCCGCCGGAGCCGTCGGAAACCGCCGCGATCACCGTGAACGGCTCGGGCTCGAAGCCGACCTCGAAGGCCGTCTCGCGCGCGTTGAAGTTGAACGTGTCCTGGCGAATGAACGCGTCGTCGTCCTGCAACTGCAACCCGTAAGGCAGGAACATCCGGCCCGCTTTGACGAAGCCGTTCCACGGCAGCAGCCCTTGCACCAGCGCGAACGCCTCGCGCGCGTCGGTATTGACCACATCGTGGTCGACGTAGAGCGTCAGATAGCCGGGCACCAACCGCACCTCACCATACAGGTATGCTTCGGTGTCGAGATCGTTGCGTTCGAGCCGGTCGCGGAAGAACACGTCGTTGTCGACTTGGCCGTTGGCGTCGGGCTTGTCCTGAAACTCGGCACGGTAGTTGGTGCGCAGGTTCGCGCCGAGCCCGAGATACTCGTTGATGTCGCCGGTGAAGAACTCGGGCGGCCGCGACACCGGACCGAACAGCTTCGACGTATGGAGCAGGTCGTTGACGTGGGTATTGACGAGATCGGTGCGTTTGCCGCCGCCGGTGATATTGACGTGGCAGGCACTGCAAGGCAGGCCTTCGCGCACGGCGAAATAAGGCTCCGCCCGCGCTTCGGGAAATGAGATCGCGATCAGAGCACAGGCCGTCAACACCAATCGCGCCAGCCGACGCGGCGCGCTTCGTCTACTCCATCGGGCGGCTGTCATCGCGGCGAACGATGGCCGAATCGGCCACGAGGGTCAAGGAAGATTCGCGCCCACCGTCCCGTTGAAATTGCCCATATCCCCGTCACGCCGCGTCGCCCTGATGGACGACGATGTCCCGATCGGGTGCGATCGCGTGCAGCAGCTCGTCCAGCTTTTCAACCGTCGGCACCGACAGTCCCTGCTCGTAGCGCGCATACGCGTTCCTCGACTTTGCGCCGAGTCGCTCGGCCGCCTGGGCCAATGACAAACCACTCTTCAGCCGCTGGCGCCGCAGCAGGAGGCTGATCATCGTACGGACGTCGTCCGAGCCGACGTCGAATCTACTGCCTCCGACTGGATGGACCTTCACCGAGAATCGGTCCCGATCGGCCATGACGACAAACCAGTCGGCAATCATGGTCAACGCTTCCTTGCGGGTCCGACCTTGCGTCATCGCGTCGAACACGGGCACTTCCGCCAACCACCACTTCCCGCCCCGCGAAAGGTTCCCTTGGAATCGCATCTTCAGTCCTTTCTTCCCGCGCGAGCCAGAATCACCTGCGCAAGCCGTTCATTGATATCGACATGGCGCGGCACCGCTTCTTCACGTACTCCGTCCGTCCACACGTCGTGCTTGCGACCGTGACGCGGGAATCTCCAACCCAGAGTGCGCAATGCACGCTCCAGATCCCGTCGCTTCATGTACGACACCGTACACCCATGCGTGTGCACAGACAATTCGTCGCTGGCGCATCTCAGCGGTGCTTCTCGAGCAGGCGCTCTACCACCCCGTCGACACCGATCGCCTGCATGCACACGCGACCGATCGGACACCTCTTCTTGAAGCACGGCATGCAGGCGGCGACGCCTTGGATCACGCCGTCCTCGTTGGCCCACGGCGACGAGCGGCCGGCGCTCGTCGCTCCCCAGAGCGATACCACCGGCGCGCCTACCGCGGCGGCGATGTGCATCGGCCCCGAGTCGGGCCCGAACGCGACCGCAGCGCGCGCGAAGATCCCGAACAGGTCGCGCAGCCCTGTCTTGCCGGCGAGGTTGCGCAGCGCGACTCGACTCTGGGCCTCCACGTCGGCGGCGAACGCGACGTCGCCCGGCCCGCCGACGAGCACGGTGTCCATTCCGCGCTCGGCAAGCACTTCGATTGCGCGCGCGGTGCGATCGGGAAACCACAAGCGACTCTCACAACTGGAGCCTACGAACGCCGCCATGAACGGGCGCTCGATGCCGGCGAGCAGCTGCGCGGCGCGCGCATCTTCTTCGTCCGAGAGGCGCAGGCCGAACTCGACCGGCGCGTCGGGCAGATCGAGCCAGTCGGCAAAGCTGAGGAAATAGGCGAGTTTCGAGCTGTAGTGCGCCCGTGCCGGGACATGTGCGTTGTTGAACCACCAATTGCCCTCGCGCGAACTCGCACGCGGGAACCCGAGCCGCAGCGGCGCTCCCGACCAGCGGCTGCTGACGCCGCTCTTGAGGTGGCGCTGCAGGTCGAGCGTGAGATCGGGGCGCAGTGCGCGAATCTGGCGGAGGAAGGGGAAAAACGACTTCACTCCGCCTCGCCGCTGAAAGACGATCACGTCGTCGAGGGCGGGATGTGCGCGGACGATCGGCTCCGACAACGGCTCGACCGCCCAGGTGATGTGCGCCTCCGGGTACGCACGACGCAACCGCATCAACAGGGGCAAGCCGCGCACGACGTCGCCGATCGCGCCGAGCAGGACGATGAGAATGCGATCAGGCGCTAGGCGGGGCATCGGCGCCATTCACCGCACCGGGGCATGCGCGCGGCCCGTCGCCTCGATCAGGTCGAGTTCGGCGGCGGCGACGACGACACCGGCGGGGTCGAGCTTGCGCGCCGACCGGCGCAGACGCCCGAAGTCCGCAGCCCCGTCGACCGACGCCGTCGGCGGCCGCGCGCGATCGAAGTCGAGCAGCAGAATCTCGGGCCTACCGTCGCGTTCGCGCACGAGGATGTTGTTCAAATTGAGATCGGGATGGGTCGCTCCCGCATCGTGGAGCGCCAGCAACGCACGACCGATGGCGACGAAGACACTCTCACGACGCATGCGGTCGCGCTCGAAAGCAGCCCAAGCCCAAAGCGTGCGCGCGTCCTCGACCCAACGTGTCACCAGCCAACTCCGGTACACGCCCGGCAGCACCCAACGAACCGCCGCCGCGCAAGGCTCGACGACGGGAACCCCGTGCTTATGCAACTCCGCCGTGACGGCGATCTCACGAAACGGACGTGGGTCGAAACCGAAGTACAACGACGATACCAGTCGCCCCGGCAGACCACCGCGGCGACCGGCGCGAATGGCGAAGTGCTCTCCTTCCGCCCGCACGGCGACCGTCGCGCCGCGACCCCCGGGAACGCGCACGACGGCGGCGTCGGCGAAATCGTCGCCGGCGGCACGCAACAACGGCAGCAGTTTCGCGCGCAGTTCGGCGCGCACGAGCACCTCGAGGCGACCGTCACGGACGTGCTCGAAATGCGCCACACTCAGCACGCTCACGACTCTAGCGGCAACGCCTCGTCGATCAGCATGACCGGGATCTCCTCCCGAATCGGGTACTTCAGCTTGCACGCGGCGCAGACGAGGCCGTCTTCGTTCGCCGTCAGCGTCACCTCGCCCTTGCATTGCGGGCAGGCGAGGATGTCGAGGAGTTCTTTGCTCAAGGGCATGGTTGGTTCTCCAGAAGTAGTTCAATCGACGTGCGAACGCGCGGTCTGCGCCTCCGACGTGTTGGTAGTCGGTTTGTCCGCTTGCGTCCAGGAAGCGACGCGGGCAGCGAGACGCCGTTCGATCAAGGCGACCAGGGCGGCTGCGTCATCGACCTCGGGCTCGATGCGCACCGCTACCAACTTGTCCTTGGCGAACGGAAAGCGCTCGAGCTTGATCAGGTCCTTTTCCGTCGTCACGACGAAGTCCACCGCTTGGGTCTGGCGATTGATGCGCTGCCAGTCGTCCGGGGTGTAGCGGTGGTGGTCCGGGTATTCGAAGATCTCCTGCACGTTGGCGCCCCAGCCGCGCAGCGTCTGGTAGAACGACACCGGCTCAGCGATCCCCGAAACGACGGTCACCCGGGCTCCCGAGATCGCGGCAATCGGTAGTTCCTGCCAAAGCCCGCCCACCGACCCGACGAGGGAATTCGGCCGGAAACGCACGACGAAGGTCGGCAGACCCAGCGCCGCGACGCCCGCGGGCAGGGGCTCCGCTGCCTCTTCCTCGCCGCGAATGGCCAGCGCCACAGCGTCGGCACGGCGCAACGCGCCCCAGCGCTCGCGCATCGGCCCGGCGGGGAGCATTCCGCCGCGACGGCTACTGACCACGACGAGATCGAAGTCGCGCGCCAAGGCGCGGTGCTGGAATCCATCGTCGAGCAGAACCAGGTCACAGCCCAGACTCTGCGCGAGCCGCACCCCGCCGATGCGCTTGCGCGCCGTCAATACCGTCCCCGCGAAGCACTTCGCCAGCATCGCCGCCTCGTCGCCGACGAGTTCGACCGGCGCCTCCAACCCCTGCCCGCGCGAGACGATCGTCGCTTCCCGCGCGCTGCCGCTATAGCCGCGCAGTAGGATGGCAACGTTGTATCCCTTGGTGGTGAGCCGCCGCGCGAGCCACAGCGTCAACGGGGTCTTGCCGGTGCCGCCGACCGTGAGGTTGCCGACGCTGACCACCGGGATCGCCGCACGCTCGGACTGCAGAACGCCGAGGCGATAGCCCGCGTCGCGCAGCTCGACCCCAAGTGCAAACAACGCGCTCAGCGGCTGCAGTCCGAGCCACCCGGCCCAGCCGCCCGGGCCACGTCGCGCCCAGACGACGTCACGAATTGTCTGGCTCAGCGTCGACATCATCTACATCCAGAAATGGCAGCAGCGCCTCGGCCGTGCGCTCAGCAACGGCAGACTGCTGGTCGACGACCGCACGCGCCGCCTGCCCCATGCGCTCTGCTCGTTGGGGGTCGTCGAGCAAGCTCAACCAATCCGCGCCCAGCCCATTCGCGTCCAGCACCCGGGTCGCCGCACCGGCTGCGAGCAAAGCGTGCGCAGCGGGCTCCACGTTATGAGTGTCCGGGCCGAAGCTCACCGGCCGCGCAAACACTGCGGGCTCGAGCACATTGTGTCCACCGACGGATCCCATGCTCCCACCAACGTACACCGCCCGCGCCGCGGGAAAAGCGTCGGCGAGCTCGCCGAGCGTGTCGAGAAGAAACACCTGCGTCGCTGCGGCGACGCTCTTGCCGCGCGCACTGCGTCGCTCGCAGGCGAGACCGCGCGCCGCGATCAACCCAGCGACCTCGTCGAAACGGGCCGGGCGCCTCGGCGCGATCAGCAACAATGCATTCGGATTCCGCTCCCAAACCCGCTGACAGGCGTCGAGTACCATTTCCTCTTCGCGCGGCTGCGTGCTTGCGGCGACGAAGATCGGCCGTTCGCGCGGCAACGCCAGCCGCGCGCCACGCGCCCGCGGCGGTCCCGTCGCCGTATCACGCGCGAACTTGAGACTGCCGAGAACACTCATCCGGTCTTCGGGTCCGCCGAGTTCGCGCATGCGCTGCGCGTCAGCCTCGCCTTGCATGGCGATCATCGTCAATTGGCGCAAGACGCGCCGAATGAACCAGCCCACAGGGCGATAGCGGCGTGCACCGGCCTCCGACAGCCGCCCGCTGACCAACGCCACCGGCGCACCGGTCCGTGCGACCTCGCGAATCAGCGATGGCCAGATTTCGGTTTCGACGATGACCAGCATGCGCGGCCGCAGCGCGTGCACGCAGCGACGCACCGCCCAGAAGAAGTCGAGCGGCACCAACATCACGGCATCGGCGCCGAGACGCTCGGCCGCAGTGTTACGGCCCGTCCAAGACGTCGTCGACACGACGATCGGCAGATCCGGGCGATGACGGCGCAACTCTTGAATGAGGGGCTCCGTCGACAGCACCTCACCGACCGAAGCCGCATGGAGCCAGAGCGGCCGAGCAAGACCCCGGGCACCGGCGGGAATGCGGCCGAGACGCTCATCGATACCCTGCCCGTGGCGGCCGCGCCGCAGCAGCGGCAACAGCGGCGCACCGAGCACGGTAGCGACCAGGCAAACCGTGTCGTAGACGAGGTAGCCGACGGTAAGCAGACCGCTACCGTTATCGGGTACGGGCGCCAACGCGCACCTCCGCCGCAACCGTCGCCGCGTTCAGCCGTCGCTCGAGTTCGTCGCGCGCCGCCTCGATCATCATTTCGTCGGCGTCGCGTTGGATCTGCAGCGGTTCCCCGACCACGAAGCAGACGCGCGCGAAGGGCAACGGCACGACGAGCCCATCCCAGCTGCGCACCTGCCAACAGCGCGACGCGCCGTAGCTCAGGGGAATGATCGGCACGCCGACCATGCGGCCGAGATGCACGACACCGTGCTTGGCCACATAGCGCGGCCCGCGCGGCCCGTCCGGGACGACCGCGAGATCAGCACCGCCACGGAAGGCGCGCAACAACGCGAGGAAGCCCTTGGCACCGCCACGCGTCGCCGAGCCGCGCACCGATCGCACGCCCCACCGCGCCGCAGCGCGCGTGGCGATCTCGCCGTCGCGCGATTCACTGTTGAGCACGCACATATCGCGGCCGCAATAGACGAGTGGCATCATCACGAGCCGGTTGTGCCAGAACGCGATGACCGTCTGCTCGCCGGCGCGCCAGCGCCGAAACAGTTCATCGGCGCCGACGTACTCGCAGCGCACCGTCCAGTGCAAGACCTGCAGCGCCGCGCTGATCAAGCGTGGCGCCAACGTCGACACGGCGCGCTCTGCGAACGAATCCTTGCGCAACCCCACCTCGGATCTCCTCTGCCCGGCTCAGACTTCGTCCGCGCCACGCGCTTGCGGCGGGTCGCGGAATTGCAGGTCATAGAGCTTACGGTACTCCGCGTCGAGAGCCAGCAACTCGTCGTGCGTGCCCTGCTCGATGACCCGCCCACCGACCAGAACGACAATGCGATCCGCCCGGCGCACGGTCGATAGCCGGTGGGCGATGACCAGCGTAGTGCGGTCGCGCATCAGGTTTTCGAGGGCGCGTTGGACGAGACGCTCGGACTCGGTGTCGAGCGCCGACGTCGCCTCGTCGAGAACCAGAATCGGCGCGTCCTTGAGAATCGCGCGGGCAATCGCGAGGCGTTGGCGTTGGCCGCCGGAGAGCTTGACCCCGAGTTCACCGATGACGGTAGCGTATCCTTCCGGCAAGGCCTGGATGAACTCGTCGGCATGCGCCGCCTGCGCCGCGGCGACGATGGCGTCCATCGCCTCGTCGCCGCGACCGTAGGCGATGTTGTTGCGGACGGAATCATTGAACAGAAAGGTATGCTGGGTGACGATGGCGATCTGGGCGCGCAGGCTGACGAGGGTATAATCGCGCACATCGACGCCGTCGACGAGGATCCGCCCTCGAGTGACATCGTAGAAGCGAGGGATGAGATCGGCGATCGTGCTCTTGCCCCCGCCGCTCATGCCGACGAGGGCGATCACCTCGCCTGCAGGAATATGCAGGTCGACGTCGTGCAGGACGTCTTCCTGTTCGTAGCGGAACGACACCTGCTCGAAACGAATGCCCTCGTGCAAACCGGCGAATACGCGTGCGTCCGCCCGGTCGCACACGTCGGGCTCGGTGTCGAGTATCTCGATCACGCGATCTGCAGCCCCGAGCCCCTGCTGCACCGCGGTATTCGAACGCGCCAGATTCTTGAAGGGCTCGTACAGCAGAAACAGTGCCGTCAGGAATCCGAGAAACGCCCCCTGCGTGCGGCCGCCGACGATCACACTGTAGCCGCCGTAGGCGACGACACCGGCGATACCGAAGGCCGCGAGCACTTCCATCATCGGCGTGGTGAACGAGCGAATGCGCGCGGTCTTCATATGCAGGACGAAGAGCCGTTCGTTCTCTTCACGCGAGCGCTGCGACTCGTAGGCCTCCATGCCGAACGCCTTGACGACCCGGTTGCCTTGGATGCTCTCCTGGAGCAGCGCGGTCAGGTTGCCGATCGAAACTTGACCGCGGCGGGAGAACTTGCGCAGCCGCTGCGACAGGCGAATCACGGGGAACACCGACACCGGGAAGACGACGAAGGCGATGAGCGCGAGCAGCCAGTCCTGATAGAACGCCACCGCGATGAGGATCAGCAACGAGAAGGCGTCCTTGAGCACCGCCGCAACCGCCTCGGTCAGCGCCGCACGAACTTGCGACACGTCGTTGGTCGCGCGCGAGACGATCGCGCCGCTCGAGTGCTTGTTGAAGAAGGCCAGCGAAAGACGCTGCAAGTGGTCGGTGACGTCGTTGCGCAGGTCGGCGACGATGCGTTGGCCGACCCAGGCGGTGAGATAGTTGCTGCCGTAGCCGACGAGGCCGCGCACCAGAAACACCGCGATGATCACCCCGGGCAGCACCTTGAGCGCGAGCATGTCCTTCGCGCTGAAGACGTCGTCGAAGATATGGCGCACGAGGAACGGCATCGCGCCATTGGTCGCGCTGAACACGATCATGCAGAGAATGGCGACCGCGAAGTGGGGCCAGATGTAGGGCCGCAGGTAGGCGAGCAGCCGGATATAGACCGATCCTTTGCTCACGCGATCAACTCCTGCGCGAGATCGGCGGCGCGCCCGGCCGCACCGGGTGCGCCGAGCTTCTGGTGCAACTCTTCGAGCGCGCTCTGCATTTCGGCCCGACGCGCGTGCACGTCGCGGACGGCAGCCACCAGATTGTCCGGCGTCACCGCGTCCTGCACCAGTTCCGGGAACACGCCGCGGCCGAGGATCAGGTTCGGCATGCCGATGAAGTCGACCCGGATCATCCGCCGCGCAATCGCGTATGTCAGCGGGGAGACGCGATACATGATGACCATCGGCCGGCCGAGCAGAGCCGTCTCCAGCGTGGCTGTTCCGGAGGCGACGAGCGCCGCGTCGGCAGCATGGACGACGTCGTAGGTATCGCCGGCAACGACGGGCACGCCGAGCGGCGCACCATCGAGGGCTTCGCTGAGGTCGGTCTCGGTGAGCGTGTGGGCAAGTGCGATGACCGCTTGCCAGCCCTCGGCACGCAGCAGCCGCGCCGCCGCGAGCGCCGGCTCGAGCAACAGGCCAATCTCCTTCTTGCGGCTGCCCGGCAAGATGGCCAGCAGCGGACGATCCGGATCGAGCCCGTGCAGGCGTCGCGTCGCCGCCGCGTCGCGCTGTGGACGCACCGACTCGACGAGCGGGTTGCCGACGAACACGGCGAGCGGGCGCGCCCGTGGGGCGCGATTCATCGCGTCGACCTGGTTATACAGTTCGGCCTCGAACGGGAAGACAACGCCGAGACGGTCGACGCGATCGGCGATCTTGCGTACACGTCCGCGGCGCCACGCCCAGACCTGCGGGCTGATGTAGTAGAAGACCGGCACCCCGAGTTTCTTCGCCTGCTTGGCCAACAGCATGTTGAACTCGGGGTAATCGATCAGCACGACCAAGTTCGGCCGCTCCTCGCGCAGGAACCGTTTGACGGTGCGGTAGGCCGCCAGCAGGCGTCCGGCGGATCCGAGAATCTCGGTGAACCCCATGGTCGCCACCGTCGCGGTGTCGACGAGGGTGTGCATCCCCTCGCGGCGCAAGTAGTCGCCGCCGATGCCGAATACCTCGAGTTCCGGCAGGCGGCGACGCAGCTCCCGCACGAGCCCGGCGCCGTGGATGTCGCCGGACGCCTCCCCTGCAATCAGCAGGATGCGCGGTGGCGCGGATCTCATACCGACTCCAGGCAGGCACGAATCTGGTGGGCGACCTCGAGCGCGCGTAGCCCGGCGCTGCCATCGACGAGCGGCGCATGGCGCGTGCGAACGCAGTCGACGAATTGCTCGATCTCAGCGAACAACGCATCGCCGGCACCAAGGTCGAGTTCCTCTACATCGACGTGGGGCTGGCCATCCACGAGCCGCCGGCGAACGACCTGAATGTGCTTCTTGCTGTAGTCGACCGAGACATAGGTGTCGCTCTGGAAGAGACGCAGCTTGCGTTCACGCTTGAGCGTGACCCGGCTCGCGGTGACGTTGGCGATACAACCGTTGTCGAAGCGCAGGCGCGCGTTGGCGATATCGGTGCTCTCGGAAAGCACGGGGATGCCGACCGCCTCGACGGCCACGACCTCGCCGCGCACGATACTGAGGATGATGTCGAGGTCGTGGATCATCAGATCGAGGATGACGTCGACGTCCGTGCCGCGCTCGACGAACGGCGCCAGGCGGTGGCATTCGATGAAGCGCGGCTGGGTGACGATGTCGCCGAGAGCGCGAATCGCCGGATTGAAGCGCTCGAGGTGGCCGACTTGCAGGATGCGACCCGTGCGCGCAGCGATGTCGACGAGTTCCCGACCCTCGGCGACCGTCTCGGTCATCGGCTTCTCGACGAGGACGTCGATCCCGCTCTCGAGCAGTTGTCGGGCGAGGCGGTAGTGCAGCGACGTGGGCACCGCGAGGCTGACACAGTCGACTCTGCCGGGCAGCGCGTCGAGGCCGGGCAATACCTCGCTCCCGCGGGCCGCGGCGATCTCCGCGGCCCGCAGCGGGTCGGCGTCGATGATGCCGATCAGATCGACGTCGTCGAGATTGGCATACTTCTCGGCATGGAAGGCACCGAGGTAGCCAACTCCGACGACAGCGGCACGAACTCGCTTGGACATGAACACACCCTACCTTGGGAGACAGGTGCGGGTCACGCGCTGGTGTCGACACCAACGATGCGCAAACCGGATGCGGCCGCCCGCCGGAGAGTCTCTTCCTTGTCGAGCAGCAGTGTCTTGCCGGCCTCCAGCGCGAGCAACGCCACCCCCTTGGCAGCGCAGCGCTCGACGGTTTCGGGACCGACGGCGGGAACGTCGAAGCGCATGTCCTGGCTGGGCTTGCTGACCTTGACGACGACGGCGTCGCGAGTCGGGATGCGGTCGATGGTTGCGTCAGTGCCCTCGATCGCTTCGACAGCGAGGACCATGCCGGATTTGACGACGACGCTCTGGCCGACATCCCACGCGCCGAGGGCCTTGGCGACGGCGATACCGAGTTGGACATCGCGCCATTGCGCTGCGTCGGGTTCACCGCCGACGATGGGTCCGGCCTTGGTGAGGATCTTGCCGAGGAACAGGGTCGATTCGACCACGCGGATGCCCTCGGCCTCGAGTTCACCGGCGACGCCGCGGAGAATCGCATCGTCGCCCCACGCGCCGAGCGTGGCGAGCATCTGCATCGCGCGCTCGTCCGGGTCGAAGTTTTCGAGCAGCGCGGTCTTGTGAATGCCGCCGGCCATGACCGCCTCGGCGATGCCGCGGTCCTTGAAGATGCGGATGATCCGCTCGAGCTGCCCGACCTTGATCCAGGTAAGGTCATCGATCTCGTGCTCGATGTCGCGCAGCGATTCCCCCTCGTGGGCAACCGCAACGATCGCGACGCCTTCCTCCCTCGCAGTACGCGCGAACAGGATCGGCAGGCGTCCGTTGCCGGCGATGAGTCCGACCTTCCTCATGGATCTCGCGCGGGGCTTGGACAGAGATGGGATCCGTCCCAGACCCTAGCTGCTCCGTTCGCGAGCGACGCCGCGCTCGGACGACTCGATGAAAGCGAGGAAGCGATCGACCTCCGGGCAGACGGCAATCTCGGCGCGCGCGGTGGCGATGGCATCGGCGAGCTTGCCCGGCGAGCGAAAGACCACGCGGTAGGCGTGTTTCAGCTTGGCGATGACTTCGGCCGACTTGCCCATCCGCTCGAGACCTTCGTTATTGAGGCCGAAGAGGCGGGCGCGATCGCCGTTCGCGGTGCAAAACGGCGCGATGTCCTGCGATACCATGGCGCCGGCGCCGATGATCGCGCCTTCGCCGAGGCGGGCGAATTGGTGCACTCCGGCGAGGGCGCCGACGCGGACGAAATCCTGGACCGTCACGTGGCCGCCGAGTTGCGCGCCGTTGGCGAGGATGTTGCCATTGCCGAGAATGCAGTCGTGGCCGACATGGGCGTAGTTCATCACCAGGTTCGCGTGACCGAGGCGGGTGACCATGCCACCGTTCTCCGTGCCGAGGTGGAGGGTGGCGAACTCGCGGATGATGTTGCGGTCGCCGATTTCGAGAACACTGTCCTCGCCATGAAACTTGAGGTCCTGCGGCACGGCGCCGACCGACGCATGGTGAAAGATGGTGTTGTCGGCGCCGATCGTCGTGTTGCCCTCGACGACCGTGTGCGCGCCGATGCGCGTGTTCCTGCCCACGCGCACCTGTGGACCGACGATCGCGTAGGCGTCGACGACGACGCCGTCGTCGAGCGCGGCCGTTGCGGCGACGATCGCGGTCGGGTGGATCTGCGGGCTCACTCGAGTCTCGCGGTATCGGCGCGGGTTTCCGTCAAAGAGAAATCCGCCTCGGCGACGAGCTTGCCGGCGACTAGCACGCGGCCCTGCATCTTCCACAGCGGCCGGCGGCTGCGGACGAGGCTGACGTCGAGGTGGAGTTGGTCGCCTGGCAGCACCGGGCGGCGGAAGCGGGCGTGTTCGATGCCGGTGAGCGCGACCAACGTGCCCGCGGGCAAACCGCCCTTGGAGCGGTAGACGAGCAGCCCGCCGGCTTGGGCCAGTGCCTCGCAGATCAGCACTCCGGGCATGACCGGTAGGTCGGGGAAATGCCCGCTGAAATAGGGTTCGTTCAAGCTGACGTTCTTGAGCGCCAGAATGCGAACGCCGTCTTCGAACTCGAGGACGCGATCGACGAACTGAAAGGGGAAGCGGTGCGGCAGCAGCGCCGCGATCTCGCGGTGATCGAAGCCGCTCATCGCCAGGGGACCGGGAGCCTCAACGGGAGGACCGGTCGTACTCCTTCAAGATGACTGCCGTGAGGTCGGCGCTCTCGGAGCCATAGAGTACCGCGCTGCTCGTGGTTTCGAGAATGAGGGTATAGCCATCGCGCTCGCCATACTTGACGACGATCTGCTGCAGCTCGCTGAGGATGCTCGCGGTGAGTTCGTTGTCCTTGCGCTGCAGATCGGCCTGCGAATCCTTGTAGGCGCGTTCGAAGTCGCGCAGCTTGCGCCGGTAGTCGTCTTCGAGGCTGACGCGCTCGGACTCCTTCATGACGCTCGCCTTCTTTTCGATCTGCGACTTGAGCGATTCGATTTCGTCGCGTTGGCTTTCGAGACCCTTTTGCAGCTTCTCGACTTCCTTCTTGAACTGTTCCTTGGCTACCTTGCCTTTGGACGACTCGTTCAAGGCAACCTGTAGGTTGACGTAGCCGATCTTGGGGCTCTGGGCCCACGCGACATTGGCGAGCAAAGACGACACAGCGATCGCCAGGAGCACTCTCATGACTCGATACCTCCAGGGGTGGGTAGGACTGTCCGAAGCTCCGAGTTTGAGCACAATCGAAGCAGGGGCACAACGCAGCATGCCGACTCGCGATCCGGCGCCCGCAGCGCCGGATTCGGGTTTGCCTTGACCGCCCTCGTAAAGCTCTATAATTGCTCAGGCTAGCTGTTTAAGGAGGGCGGAGCATGCGGCGGAATCCCGAGATACAGAGGTTCACCATCTTCATAAATGGATGGCTATGCCGGGCGTGCGCAGCCTTGGGCGTCGTTGTCATGGTTGCGGCGCCTGCCCTTGCCCAGTGGCAGGTCGACGCTTATCTCGGCGCGCCGTTCTTCCGCGGCGAGGACATCCGCGTCCACGGCGACGACGGGTCGGCAGTGCAGCTCTTCGGGGACATCGATGACTCGGGCGAGGTCGCCGGCGGTACCCGCGTCGGTTACTGGTGGTCGCTGGACGCGCCGCTCGACCTCGGCCTTGCCGTCGACGCCTCGGGTGTCTTCGGCGAACTCGGCAACGCCGACCACAACTTCGTCCCGGTGACCGCCCTGATCATGGCGCGCTTGCGGCTCGTTGCCTCGGAGGAATTCCCCGGTGGCCGGCTGCAGCCCTATGTGGGTGCCGGCCCGAGCGTGGTTTGGAGCGAACTCGACCTGGGCTTGTTCGAGGATTCTCAGGTCGATATCGGCGCCGACGTCCGTGGCGGCGTGCGCTTCGGCCTGATCGGCGGACTCGGCATCTTCGGCGAATACCGCTACACCTACTTCGCGCCCGAGTATGAAGATGATCTTTTCGGGCTCGACGCGAGCGCACGCGTCTCGCTCGACTCCTCGACGCACCACATGAACTTCGGCTTCTCCTGGGCGTTCTGAGTCGGAAGAATCAGACTGGTCAGACTTGTCCGACCAGTCTGATTCATCCGCCTCGGCCGCTTCAGTGGCCGAGGGCCATGCCGGTGTCTTGCCAACTACCCTCGTTGACCCACTTGACATAGGCCATCAGGGCCGCGAGCTGCTCTTCGTCGACGAGGTCGCGATAAGCGGGCATCTTGATGCGTTGGCCCTCGGTGAAGTACGGCGCGATCGGGTGGTCATCGAGCCGCTGGATGCGTCCCGCCACGATCCACGCACGCAGTTCGGCGTCGTCGCGCACCAGGTCGCGATAGTCGTGCCCCCACCAACCGGGGATGTAGCCTTTCAGCGAGCCCGGATTCTTGACGCCGCCGGCGCCCATCGGGCCGTGGCAGTCGAAACAACCCAGTTCGTAGGCTAGTTCCTGCCCCAGCGCCGTAGCGTCGTCCGGCGGCATGATCAGTCCAGATACCGCGCCGATGTAGGCGACGAGATCATCGACGTCGCGGCCGCTCAGGTAGTCGCGGTACGCCGGCATGACCAGCAACCACCCGGCGATTTCGTCGCGATACTTGGGATCGTCGAGCTTGCGCTGCGGCGCGCCGTCGAGGATGTAGTCGCGGATCTCCTGTTCGCTGCTCGCCCACATCATCGGCATGCCCTCGGCAAACCCGGGCACGTCGCCATCTTCGTTGCCGGGGTTGTTCACGCCACCGATCCCGTTCGGCCCATGGCAACTGAAGCAGCCCGCTTCGAGCGCAACGTAGTAGCCGCGCTCCGCCGGCGTCACCTCGACCTGGAGCAGTAGATTGCGGGCGTGCGGGTAGCCGAAGACCAGCAGGCCGGCCACAGCCAACACGAACCACAGAGGCGAGCGTAACAGCGACATCATCAATCCCTAGACCGCGCGAGTATCCACAGGTCGGACGGATCGGACAAGTCAGACGCGTCGGACCGGTCCGACGCGTCTGACTTATCGGACCTGTCTGACTTGTCCGATCCTTCCGACAGCTTGGCACCCGCGCGCGCGCTGTGTATGGATCCGAGCCATGAGCAAGCTCTGTGAAGGAAGAGTCGTCATCGTCACCGGCGCCGGGCGCGGCATCGGGCGTGAACACGCCCTCATGCTCGCCGCCCACGGCGCCAAGGTCATCGTCAACGATCTCGGCGGCGCCCGCGACGGCACCGGCACCGACCTCAGCCCCGCCGAGGAAGTCGTCGCCGCGATCGAGGCGGCTGGCGGCCAAGCCGTTGCCAATGCCAACGACGTCAGCGATTGGGACGGCGCCCAGGCCATGATCCAGCAGGCGGTCGACACGTTCGGCACACTCGACGCTGTGGTCAACAATGCCGGCATCCTGCGCGATCGCATGCTCGTGAACATGTCCGAAGCGGAGTGGGATGCGGTCATCAAGGTCCACCTCAAGGGCACCTTCGCGCCGGCCCGCCATGCGGCCGCCTACTGGCGCGAACGCAGCAAGGAAACCGGCAAGCCGGTCGACGCGCGCATCATCAATACGACTTCCGTATCGGGCATCTACGGCAACGCAGGCCAGACCAACTACGGCGCCGCCAAGGCCGGCATTGCGTCGTTCACGATCATCGCGGCGCGCGAACTGCGCCGCTACGGCATCACCGTCAACGCCGTCGCCCCGGCGGCGCTCACCCGCATGACCGAGGATCTCGGCATGGGCAAGGGCAGCGACGAGCAGAGGGAACAGATGTCGCCGAAGTGGATCGCGCCGATCGTCACCTGGCTCGCCAGCGCGCAGTCTGCCGGCATCACCGGGCGCATCTTCGAGGCCTCCGGCCGCGTCCTCGCGGTCGCCGAAGGCTGGCACCGCGGGCCGACGCACGCGCCGGTCGACGATCCGGTCGCGATCGGCCCGATCGCCGTGGAACTCGTCCGCCAGGCACGCAAGAACGCCGGCATGGACGGCAGCGACCTCGACTGATCCTGCGCATTGAACTCCCGGCGCGACCGAATGACGACCCATGGCTGCTGACCTCAACCTCGCCGACTGCCTCGACCTCGCAGCCGAATTGCGCGGCCCACACGAAGCGCTCGTGCAAGGCTCGCGACGGTTGCTGTGGTCGGACCTGCGCCGGCGCGCTCACAACCTCGGACGCGCGATGCTGCAGGCGGGCGCAACGCGGCAAGCGAAGGTCGCCCTCTACACCTACAACCACCCGGCTTACATGGAGGGCTGTTACGCCGCCATGGCAGCCGGGCTGGTGCCGTTCAATGTGAACTACCGCTACCGCGAAGAAGAGCTCCAGTACCTGCTCGCCAACGCGGACGCGGAATTCGTCGTCGTGCACGAGGAGTTCGTGCCGCGCCTCGAACACGTTGCGCCCCACCTACCCAAGCTGCGCGGCATCTTGGTCGCCGGCGAGGGCGAGCAGCCGGATCTCGGCACGCTCGCCGGCGCCCGCGCGTATGAGGACGCGGCGCAAGCCGACGGCGAACCGCTTTCCAGCGGCCGTTCCGCCGACGACCGCCTCTTCCTCTACACCGGCGGCACGACCGGGTTGCCCAAGGGCGTGATGTGGCGGCAGGGAGATCTCTACTTCCGCCTCGCCGGCGGCGGCGTCGGCGCGGCACCGGGGTCGCTCGAAGATCTACGCAGTTTCATTGCAGAGCAGCGTGTACCGCTGCGGACCCTCATCGGACCGCCGCTGATGCACGGCACCGGCTGGTTCACGGCGCTGATCGCCTGGCTCGCCGGCGGCGCGGTGGTGTTGCTCGAAGACCCGCACCACTTTTCGCCGCAACAGCTCTGGTCGACGGTGGAGCGCGATCGCCCGACGGCGCTGACGATCGTCGGCGATTCGTTTGCCAAGCCGATGCTGCGCGAACTGCGCGACGGTGGGCGCACGTACGACCTGAGTTCGATCCGCCTGGTCTCGTCCTCCGGAGTGATCTGGAGCGAGGAGGCAAAGCAGGGGCTGCTCGAGTACTGCCCCGAGGCGATGCTGATCGACTCGTTCAGCTCATCGGAGGCGATCGGCATGGGCGCCTCGATCATGACGGCAAACGGCCTGGTGCGCACCGGCAAATTCCAGCTCGGCGACCGCACGCGCCTATTCGACGAAAACCTGCAGCCGCTCGTGACCGCACCGGGAGTGAAGGGACTCGTGGGCGTGGGCGGGCAGCAGCCGTTGGGGTACTACAAGGATCCGGAGAAGACGGCGCGAACGTTCGTGGAGGCCGAGGGCAAGCGCTACTCGATCCCCGGGGACTGGGCACAGGTGAACGACGACGGAACCACGTTGACGCTGCTCGGACGCGGCTCGGTGTGCATCAACACCGGCGGCGAAAAGGTATTCCCCGAGGAGGTCGAGGAGGTTCTGAAGAAGTTCGCCGACGTCCGTGACGCGGTGGTCGTCGGCGTTCCGGACGAAAAGTGGGGCGAGGCGATCGTGGCGGTCGTATCGACGTACGCGCCGATCGACGGCAGCGCACTGATCGCTTTCGTCAAAGAGCACCTCGCCAGTTACAAGGCGCCGAAGCACATCGTCTTCGTCGCACAGGTCTTCCGCAGCCCATCGGGCAAGGCGGACTACAAGCACACCAAACAAGTCGCGCTCGACAAGCTGGCAGCGGCGTCGTAGCGCGGGGCAAATTGGCAAGAGGGACCCGGGACGGATCCGACGAATCCGACCGATCCGTCGGATTCGCTCCTCGATGCCAGCAACGTCCCGCGTGCGCCACGCACAGCGCATGGCACCGCCCGCATCACCTGAGATGATGCGCCACCAATTTTGATTCTGCGGCCGGTCGCTACAGAATTCACTTGAGATACTACAGAATCCGCGAGCACACTCCCGCCAAATCAAACTCGGCCTTCGGGCCATCACATGGGAGGGTCCAATGAAACACTCGGCAATTCGCAGTTCGCTGTTTGCGGCAACAACATTCGCCGTCGTGACCGGAGCCGGCCTGGCCGCCGCACACGCGCAAGTGGCCTGTGGCGACACCATTTCAGATAAGGTCGCGATGACGATCGATCTGGCATGCGGCACCGATCCCGGCTTCACCATTGCCGCCAAGGGCAAGGTCGATATGGCCGGCCATTCGCTCACTGCTTGCGGCGGCTGCACCGGCGTCGCCTTCACCGGCCAGGGCGGCAAATTGAGCAACGGCTCGATCAGCGGCAGCGGCCCCGGCTCGATCGGCGTCGAGATCGGCGGCGGCGGCGTACATCAACTCGAGAACGTTGCCGTCATCGGCACCGAAGGCGGCTTCGATATCACGTCGGATGGCTGCAAGATGAAGAATCTTTCCGCTACCAACGTCAGCGAATACGGATTCCGCAGCACCGGCGACAAGACATCGATCTCGCGCAGCCACGCCAGTGGCGGCGCCGGCGCCGAAGGATTCGTGATCACCGCGGACAACTGCTTCTTGAACGAAAACACCACGGCCAACGTTGGCGACGCGGGATTTCTCGTGAGTGGCACCGCCAACAAGCTGACGCGCAACAGCAGCGTAAGCAGCATCGCTTGCATCACCGTGCTCGGCAACAGCAACAAGCTCACGCAGAATACCGCGACAGGGTGCAGCGCCAATGGCATCGAAGTCATCGGCGACAACAACAAGGTGAGCAAGTCGGTTGCGGCCGACAACGGCGACGACGGCCTGGTCATCACCGGCGCCAACAACAAGCTGACCAAGAATACGGCCAGCGACAACGGCAGCAATGGCCTGCGCATCGCTGGCAACGGCAACAATGTCGGCGCCGGCAACACCAGCAACAACGCCAATGCCGGCATCCTCATCGGCAACGGCAGCGACAACGGCTTGAAGTCCAACGTCTCGATGGGCAACGGCCAGAACGCCGTGTTGGTCGCCCTGGGCGCGACCGGCAACGAAATGAGCAAGACCGTCGGCCTCGGCAGCGGCGTCACGGACCTTCAAGACGACAACGCCAACTGCGGCGGCAACGTCTGGGCGAAGAGCATCTTCGGCACCAGCGACGCCGGCGGCATGGCCTCGCACATTTGCATTGAGTAGGCCGTAACCGGTAGTTGGTGGCCGTCGCGGAGCGGCCACCAACTGCCGGCCGACGACGTTGCAACAGAGAACCAGCCATCGAGGGGGCACCTTCCGCAAATGACTGCTGTCGATCTCCGGCGCGAAGGCGCCGTCTTCGTTCTCACCATGCAAAATGGCGAGAATCGCTTCCATCCGCCGTTTCTCACTGCGCTCAACGAGGCGCTCGACACCATCGAAGCCTCGACCGGCCCAGCCGCACTCGTGACCACCGGCGGCACCGAGAAGTTTTATTCGAATGGCCTCGATCTGGAGTGGATCGGCGGCGCGGGGCCGAGCGAAGGCGCAGCATTCGTCAGCGACGTCATGCGCTTTCTCGGGCGCCTGATGGCATTCCCCGTACCCACGGTCGCCGCCATCAACGGCCACGCCTTCGCTGCCGGCGCCATGATGGCATTGGCACACGACTTCCGGGTCATGCGCAGCGATCGCGGCTTTCTCTGCCTCAACGAGATCGACATCCACATCCCGCTCGCACCCGGCATGGCCGCGCTGGTGAAAAGCCGCCTCCCCGCGCCGACCTTGCGCGACATGGTTCTGACGGGGGCACGGATCGGCGGCGAGGACGGCCGTGCGCGCGGCATCGTCGACGAAGCCGTTGCTCTGGCTGATGTCGTGCCCCGTGCCGTAGCGCTGGCTGCAACTCTGACCGACAAGGATCGCGCCACCTACGGAGCACTCAAGCGTGGGCTGTACGGCACGACGCTGGCAGTCCTTGCAGAGGCCTCGCTCGGCGACTTCACCGCGTGATCGAGAGATGACTCGAGTTCATCGTGGCCAGCAGCTGACCATCTGATCGAGCCCGATCCCCCCTTCCTTCGTCGTCGAATTCGCAGCGCTGGTTGCACGCGCTACGTTCGACGAGTCCGAGACGCCCCGCAACGTCGGCGTCACGAGCCTCCTTCCAGCGCCGGCGTCCCACCAGACTGCAACGGACCGTTTCCGCTCCCGTGCCCCTGTGGTACTGGTCGCGGCATGCGGACCGTCGGTGTCGTCGTCAAACAGGGAAGCCCCGAGGCGGTTGCTTTCGCCCGTGAAGTCGTCGCGTGGCTCGACGCGCGCGGCATCGCGGTGGTTGCCGAACGCGGGGGTGGCGGCGCGGCAGGCCCAGCCGAACTCGTCGACGGTCGCGACGAGCTGGCGCAGCGCGCCGATCTGTTGATCGTCCTCGGCGGCGACGGCACTCTACTCAACGTCGCGCGCAGCCTGCGCGGCCAACCGGTTCCGATCCTCGGCGCCAACTTCGGGCACCTCGGCTTCCTGACCGTGTTTTCGAGCGCCGAGGTGCTGCCGATGCTCGAACGCATCTTCGCCGGCGACTACTCCGTCTCCGAACGTATGTTGCTCGCCGTTCGCGCCCTGCGCCGCGATGAAGTGGTCGCGAACGATGTCGTTTTCAATGACGTCGTCATCTCGAAGGGCGGAGCCATCGCCCGCATGATCGACCTCGACACGTCGATCGACGACAACTTCGTCTGCTCCTACCGCGCCGACGGACTCATCGCCACGACGCCCAGCGGCTCGACCGCATACTCGCTCTCGGCCGGCGGGCCCATCATCCACCCCGCGGTCGACGTCATCACCCTGTCGCCGATCTGCCCGCACATGCTGACCAACCGCCCGATCGTCCTTCCCGACTCCGTCGTCGTCCGGGTTTGCGTCCGCTCGCCCGACAACGACGTCGTCCTCTCGTTCGACGGCCAGGCGAGTTGCAAGCTCGAGAACGACGACATCGTCGAGATCGTCCGCGCCGCCGCGCCCGCGCGGCTGGTGCAATGTCCGGACCGCAGCTTCTACGACGTGTTGCGGAACAAGCTCCATTGGGGGCATCGATAGGCGAGGGCCAAGGGCCAAGGTGCAGGGACCAAGGGCCAAGGGCTGACTTGCGGGGGGCTGGGATGCTGCGGGAGTTGCGGATCAACAATGTCGCGATCATCGACCAGATGGCGCTCGGCTTCGCGCCTGGCCTCAATGTTCTCACCGGCGAGACCGGCGCGGGCAAGTCGATCATCACCCGCGCCATCGGCCTGCTGTGCGGTGGCCGCGCCAGCGCCGACCTGATCCGCACCGAAGCCGACGAGGCCGAGATCGAAGGTCTCTTCGACGCCGACCCGGCCGCGCGCGCCATGCTCAGCGAGTCCGGTTTGCCGGCCGACGACGAACTCGTCGTTCGTCGCGTCATCGCACGTGGCGGCAAGGGCCGCATCTTCATCAATGGCAGCCTGTCGACCGCGACGGTCCTCGCCCGCCTCGGTGAGCGCCTGATCCACGTGTACGGTCAGCACGACTACGCGCTGCTGCTGAAGCCGGAGAGCCACCTCGATTTCTTGGATCAGTTCGGCGGCCATGATCACGAGTTGCGCGCCATGCGCGCCGCGCACGCCGCGTTTCGCGAGGCGGCGGACCGGCTCGCCAGCGCGCAGGCCGGCGTCGCCAACCGCGCCCAACGTCTCGAACTCGTGCGCTTCCAGGCCGAAGAACTCACCAAAGCCCAGCCCACTGCCGGAGAAGAGGACGAGCTGCGCCGCGAGCGCGAACGCCAGCGGCACGCCGAAAAGCTCGCGCGCGTCTGCCAGGAGACCGACGACGCGCTGTCGTCGGGTGAGCAGCCGATCGCCAATGCCTTGTCACGACTCGCCGCAACCCTAGAAGACGCCGGCCGCATCGACCCGGACATCGGCGCCCGCGCGACGACGCTACGCGACGCGATCGCCCAGCTCGAGGACGTCGCACTCGACCTGCGCCGCGCCGGCGAGCAGATCGAAGGCGACCCCGCACGTCTCGAAGAGATCGAAGAACGATTGGCGCTGTACGGACGGTTGAAGCGCAAGTACGACTGCGACGCCGACACCCTGGCCGCCAAGCTCGAAGCCTTCGAACGCGAACTCCAGATGCTCGAGGGCTCGGACGCCGACACCGACGCACTGCGCGCAGAGTGCGAGCGGCATGGCGCCACTGCGTGGCAGGCAGCCCGCGTGCTATCGAGCCGAAGGACGAAGGCGGCCCGCGACCTGGAGAAACGCCTGATCGAAGAGATCGCCTCCCTAGGCATGCATGGCGCGACCTTCCGCGTCGTTTTCCACGAGGAAGCTGACGGCAAGGATGACACGCGGCTGAGTGCCACCGGCGCCGATTCCATCGAGTTCTATCTCTCGGCCAACCCGGGCGAAGAGGTCCGCCCACTGGCACGCATCGCCTCGGGCGGCGAACTGTCACGCATCATGCTCGCGCTCAAAGCCCTGACTGCCGGCGCAGGCGAGGTCGGAACGCTGATCTTCGACGAGGTCGACACGGGAATTGGCGGCGCCACCGCAGAGGCGGTCGGACAACGGCTGCACAGCCTCGGACGCCACCGGCAGATTCTCAGCATTACCCATCTGCCGCAGATCGCCGCGCTCGCCGATCACCACCTGGCGATCGCCAAAGAGGTGCGCCGCGGACGCACGGTGACGAGCGCACGCGAGTTGAGCGTCGACGAGCGCATCGCCGAGATCGGTCGCATGCTCGGTGCCGCCGGCAGCGACGAATCGGAGCGCTACGCGCGGAGATTGATGGCGAATAAGCAGGGATGAAGGATGGCTAGGGCCAAGGTGCAAGTGCCAAGGGCCAAGGTGCAAGGGCCAAGGGCCAAGGCGTTGGACCGTCTGCGACCCCTTGGCCCTTGGCACTTGCACCTTAGCCCTCTCTTTTCTTGACATCTTCGTTTTCACCGACGTATCGTCCGCCACGCCAACACCGGCACAACACGAGCGACGCAACCGCCAGGCGACCTGGCGCGAAGGAGGAGCGATGAAGGGTGCAGCTCAGAGGTGGACGATCGCCAGTCTTGCCGGGCTATCATTGCTCGCGGTTTCCGCGGGCGCTCGGGCACAACAAGACGACAAACCCGTCGTGGTCACCGACGCCGACCGCGTCTGGCGGAACTACACGCGTGAAGCCGCGACCGTCGAAGCAGGCCAGGTCCGCCTGGAGGTCCGTGCCTTCCGAGTCGAGGAGAGCGAGGACGGCGGCACCCCCGAGTGTCGCGGGCCGCTCCGCAAGAAGTGCGCCCGGCTCAACGGCATCGGCCAGCGCATCATCGGCGTCAAGGAAGTTCGCAGCGGCACGTTCGACCTGATCGCCTCCTACGGCGTCGCCGACAACGCCGAGATCGGCTTGATCATTCCCGGGATCGTCGAGGAAATCGTCCGCGACGACGACACGAAAGCGAACTACGAGGATCTCGGCGATCTGACGGCATACGGCAAGTTCACCTATCCCGTCGCCACCAATTGCTCCGTCGGCGGCGGTCTCGAACTTTCGTTCCCGCCGTGGAAGGGCCTCGACGACAAAGCCAAGACAATCACCTCCGGCGCCGGCTTCGGCAACGAAGGCAGCGTCACCGGCACCAGCACCGGCGAACTCGGGATCAACCCATTCATCTCCAGCCGCTACCAGTACGGGAAGGTCGCCGTCGGCGGCCACCTCGGCTACAACTTCTACACCAGCAGCGACGTCGAAGAGGTGCTCAACTACAGCGCCCATGCGATCCTTCGCGGCAGTGTATACTACGCCCTCCGGCTCGAACTCAGCGGCCGTATGTGGGATCAGTTCGGCGAGAAGTGGCACGACGTCGTGCTGATGCCCGGCATCGATTATCCGATCACCTACAACGTTTCCTTCCGGCCCACCGGGCTCGTCGGCTTGACGGATACCGCGATGGATTGGGGCATCGGCGCCGGCGTCGCCGCAACCTTCTGAAAGAACGTCGCCAAGACGCATCGAAAAAAGGGCGTGGCCGTCGCATCGGCCGCGCCCTTTTTTTCACCGCGGCAACGGCGACGCGGCGCCGCGCTTCCCGGCGTAGCGCACCTCTTCCAAACTGAGCCCGCGTGGCGGCGCGGTCGCCGCAGCAAGCTTGCGGTCGCGCGCCGACAATAGCGCCGGCATATCACCCGCAGCGCGCGCCCCCCGCCCCACCTCGACCAACGTGCCCACCACGTTGCGCACCATATGGCGCAAGAACGCGGTCGCCTCCACCGTGTATTCGATGAGTTCGCCGCTGCCGCTGCGGGCGATCTCGCTGCGATAGATCCGCCGAACCGGCGTCTCTGCATCACATTGAGAAGCCCGAAACGAGGTAAAATCGTGCTCGCCAATGAGGTGGAGCGCGGCTGCGTGCATCGCCTCGACGTCGAGCTCGTGGCTGAGTCGCCAGGCGTAGCGCCGCAGGAATGGCGAATCCCAGGTAGCGTTCCAGATGCGATAGACATAGCGCCTGCTCGTCGCCCAACGGCGCGGGTCGAAGCCGTCCGCCACGATCTCAACGGATTTGACCGAGACGTCCCCGGCTGTCACCGCGTTGAGACCGAGATGCAGCTTGCGCGGCTCCCAGGGGCGCGCGAGATCGAATGCCACCACCTGGCCGTCGGCATGCACACCTGCGTCGGTGCGGCCTGAGGCATTCACCCGCGGCGTCTCTCCGGTGAGCCGGGCGACGCCGGCCTCGAGCACCGCCTGCACGGTGCGGCGCTGCGGCTGCAGCTGCCAACCGTGAAACGCGGTGCCGTCGTAGGCGATCGTCAACTTGTAGCGCACGGCGACGCAGTCGTTGGCCGGCTCAGAAGTGATCGCGAACGAGAAGTTCGGCGATCTGCACCGCATTGACCGCCGCGCCCTTGCGCACGCTGTCGATCACCGCCCAGAGATCGAGCGTGCCGAGAGCGGCATCGCACCGCAGCCGACCGATCGAGGTGGCGTCGTCGCCGACGACATCGGCCGGCGTCGGGTAGCGTCCCTCCTCGACCGTTTCGGGGTACAGGATGCCGGGAGCCGCACGCAAGAGTTCGACCGCATCCTCGAGCACCAGCGGTTCGAGCGTCTCGACACTGATCGACAACGCGTGGCCGAAGAACAGCGGTGCGCGCACGCGGGTGATGCTGACCGGCAGGTCGGCTTGGTCGAGCACGCGACGCAAGCCATTGATCGTGATCGCCTCGTCCTTCGTTACACCGCCGGCGAGCAGCTCGCCGATCTGCGGAAAGAGGTTGAAGGCGGCGCGGCGGGGAAAGCTGCTGGGCTCGACGCTGCGCCCTTGCATCAGGTCGAGCGTCTGGCGATGCAACTCGTCGATGCCGGCTTGGCCGATTCCAGAGGCGGACTCGATCGAGGTGACCACGACGCGGCGAATCCCGACACTCTCGCGAATCGGGTTGAGCACGACCGCGAGCGCGATCGTGGCCGGGTCGGGACTCGCAACGATGCCGCGCAGACGGAAGTCTTCGAGGTCCGCGCCATTGACCTCGGGAACGACCAGCGGCACGTCGGGATCGGTAGCAAAAAGTTGGGAAGTGTCGATAACGACGGCCTTGCTCTCCTCGAGTCGGCTGATCCACGTCGCGCTGACCTGTTCGCCGGCGACGAGGAAGACGATGTCGACATCGTTGAACGACGCGCTGTCGAGGAGTTCAACTGCCGGCGTCCTCCCGCCGCACGAGAGCACCTCGCCAGCAGAGCGCAACGATGCGTACAGGCGCAGTCCGCCGAGCGGAAATTGGCGTTGCTCGAGCACGTCGATCAGCTCGCGGCCGACGAGGCCGGTTGCGCCGATGACGGCAATGGTCGGAGTGAGCGGCGGCACTCAGGCACCCAACCTTTCGAGCACTGCAGCGCCCATCGCCGCGCAGCCGAGCGTCGTGGTGCCTGTCTGGACGATGTCGGCCGTGCGCAAGCCGTCGCGCATGGTCTGGGCGACGGCCGCCTCGATCATCGCCGCGGCAGTGGACTGACCGAGCGAGTAACGCAACATCATCGCTGCCGACAGAATCGCAGCGAGCGGGTTGGCAAGGTCCTTCCCGGCGATATCGGGCGCACTCCCGTGGATCGGCTCATAGAGACCGCGGGGCAGGCCGAGACCGTTCTTCTCGTCGCCGATCGAGGCCGAAGGCAGCATGCCCATCGAGCCCGCGAGCATCGAGGCTTCGTCGGTGAGGATGTCGCCGAACATGTTCTCGGTGGCGATGACGTCGAAATCACGCGGTCGGCGCAACAGGTGCATGGCCATCGCGTCGACGAGGACGTTCTCGTACGCGACGTCGGGATAGTCGCGGCGCACCTCCTCGGCGACTTCGCGCCAGAGGCGGGACGTGGAGAGGATATTCGCCTTGTCGACCGAGGTGACCTTATTGCGGCGCTGCCGGGCGAGTTCGAATGCCGAGCGCATCAGCCGTTCGACCTCGTGCTCCGCGTAGACGAGCGTATCGACAGCCGAACGATCGCCTGGCTCGCCACGGCGCTCACTCGGCTTGCCGAAGTAGATGCCGCCGGTGAGTTCGCGAACGACGACGAGATCGACGCCGCGCAGGATCTCCGGCTTCAGCGGTGCCGCATCGAGCAACTCCGGAATGACCTGCACCGGGCGCAGGTTGGCGAACAGCTCGAGCCCCTTGCGCAGACCGAGGAGTGCCTGTTCCGGGCGCACCGTTGCTTTCGGGTCATCCCACTTCGGCCCGCCGACCGCGCCGAGCAGGATCGCGTCGCTGGCCTGCGCGAGGCGCAAAGCGCCGTCGGGCAGGCCGATTCCAAACGCATCGATGGCGGCGCCGCCGATGACCGCATCGTCGAACTCGACATGAAAGCCGCAGCGCGACGCGCAAGCATCGACGACCTTTTGGGCCTGGGCAACGACTTCGGGGCCGATACCGTCTCCGGGAAGCAATAGGATCTTCACTGCACTCTCTCCGTTCCTCGTTGGTGGGCGCCGGACTCTACGGCCCCTTGGATTCCGGCGCGCGCTTGTAGGCGCCGCGCATCTGCAGCTTGTTCAATGCGTTGACGAAGGCCAACGCGCTCGCCTGGACCGTATCGGTATGCGAGCCCTGCCCCGAAACCGTGACACCGTCGACGTTGATCAGGCACGAGACCTCGCCCAACGCGTCGGTGCCGCCGGTGATCGCCTTGACCGCGTAGCGATCCAACTTGGGTTGAATGCCGGTGATTTGCGCGATGACCTTGTAACAGGCGTCGACCATGCCATCGCCGTCGCCCTCGCCGCGTCTTTCCTCACCGTCGATGCGCAGCGTCACCTGGGCATGCGGAATCGACGTCGAAGAAGATGCCACCGACAGTTCCACCAGCTCGAAGCGATCGGCGCCGCGGACCGACTCTTCGGTGACGATCGACAACAAGTCTTCGTCGTAGACGTTCTTCTTGCGGTCGGCCAGCTCTTTGAAGCGCTTGAAGGCGGTGTTCATGTCGACGGAGTACAGGTCGACGCCCAACTCCTTCAGTCGCTCCGAGAACGCGTGCCGGCCGGAGTGCTTGCCCAGCACCAGCTTGTTGCTCTGGATGCCGACCGACTCCGGCCGCATGATTTCGTAGGTCTGCTTGTCCTTGAGAACCCCGTCCTGATGGATACCCGCCTCGTGGGCGAACGCGTTGGCGCCGACGATCGGCTTGTTGGCGGGGACCACCAGGCCGGTGACCTGCGACAGCAGGCGGCTTGCCGGGTAGATCTGTTCGGTGACGATGTTGGTGCTGACGCCATAGAAATCGCGCCGGGTTTCGATCGCCATCACGACTTCTTCCATCGAAGTGTTGCCGGCGCGCTCGCCGATGCCGTTGATGGTGCATTCGATCTGACGGGCACCGTTGTGTACCGCGGCCAACGAGTTGGCGACGGCCATGCCCAAGTCGTTGTGACAGTGCGCGCTCCAGCGGACGTTCTTGCCACCGGGGGTGTTCTCGATCAGATCGGCGACCAGAGCGCCGAACTCGTACGGAACGGCATAGCCGGTCGTGTCGGGGACGTTCAGCGTCGAGGCGCCGCAGCGGATGACCTCGGCGAAGACTTGGCCCATGTAGGCACGGTCGGAGCGCGACGCGTCCTCGGCTGAGAATTCGATGTACTCGACGTGCTTCCGGGCGAACTCCACGGCCCAACAGGCGGCGTCGATCACCTCCTGGCGGCTCATCATCAACTTGCGCTCCAAGTGCAGGTCGGAGGTCGCGATGAAGATGTGGATGCCCGGGTGTTTGGCCTTCTCGACGCTCTTGATCGCCTGGGTGATGTCGGCCTCGCGGGTGCGCGCCAGACTCAGGACGATGGGCTCGGTGACCACTTCGGCCACACGCACGACGGAATCGAAGTCGCCGGGCGAGGAGACGGCGAAGCCGGCCTCGATGACGTCGACGTTCAGTTTCTCCAGCTGCCGGGCGATGACGGCCTTCTCTTCGACGTTCATCGTCGCGCCCGGCGACTGCTCGCCGTCGCGCAGGGTGGTATCGAAGATCCAGACTGCGTTCGGGTCGTTTTTCATGATGCACCTCCCTCGGACCGGCATTCGTGCCGGGGCCAGATAAAAGAAGGGCCACGGGGGGAAGCTACCCGTGGCCCTGGATCTCGTACAAAAACGCCACGGGTGGTTTCCCGCCCATGGCGTCCTTCGGTTGCGTTATCTACGCTCCTCCAGACGCGCCGGGCGGGCACGTAAGAAGGAGAACGAGCTGTGCGCTCGGCCCGGCGTTGCTTCTCGAGGAAAACATGGTACTCCGACAGTTAGAGGAGCGTTATGCGGTTGTCAAGGAATCATGCGGCCGCACGACGGGGGAACTTCCCCGGGAGCCGGCCAAGAGGAACTCCGGCAACCCTCGGGCATTGGCCTGAATCGCCTCGGGGCGGTACAGGAAGACCATGGAACCGACGGCACCTCGTATCGTGGCGCTCGCGCTCGCCGTTCTCAGCATCTCCGCGTGCGTGGTCGACACGGCGGATTCGCCGGCGGGGCCGCCGCGGATCGTGCTCGACGATAGCCGCTTCGACGCGGGCACGCTGGAGCAAGGCACCGAGGTCCGGCACCGCTTCACGATTCGCAACGGCGGCGAGCGAATGCTTCACATCAGCGGCGTGCGCGCCGCATGCGACTGTACCGCCATCGTCGGCGACACTGGCGTCATCGCGCCGCGCCAGGCTGGCGCCATCGAGGTCTCGATGGCCACCGACGACCTCGCCGGCGCCGTGACCCGCACGTTCACGGTATTCTCCAACGATCCGGCCAACCCGGTGACCGCACTGAAGGTCGCGGCCGAGATCGAACCGCACGTGATCACCGAGCCCCGGCAGCTCTATGTCGGCGAGGTCGTGCGCGGTACCCGCGCAAGCAACGAGGTGCAGCTCTCTTTCCCGCGCCACGCCACGGCACGTGCCTTGGCGATCAAGCCGCGCGGCTGGATCGCCAAGCCGCAGTGGCGCAACGGCACGCGCGGCGCCGGCCAACGCTTCGGCATCGAAATCGACTCCCGAGCGCCGCTCGGCAAGTTCACCGAAACCATCACGGTGCGCACGTCCCACCCCCAACGCATGGTCGTCGACGTGCAGGTCGCCGGCATCGTCGTCGCATCACCGCCCGTCGCCGATTAGGTAACGACGCAGATGAGCCGCCGCGTCCTTCCCCTGAACCGGCTCGTCGGGTCCATCGACCCCGACACCGGTCTCGACCAAGGCGCCGTCCTTGCGCAGCGCCAGCGCTTCGGCGCGAACGACATCGTCGAGGTCGTCGGCCGCCCTTGGTGGCAACTCATCCGCGACACCGCAGCCGACCCGATGATCTGGTTCCTGCTCGGCACCAGCGCCCTCTACGCAATCCTCGGCGACCGCCTGGAGTCGGCGACTCTTCTGCTCGCCGTACTGCCGCTGGTCGGCATGGACATCGTCCTGCACCACCGCACCCAGGCATCCACCAGCGGACTGCGCAGCCATCTCGCGGCGCAGGCAACCGTGCGCCGCGAGGGTGTGCTCATCACCCTCAGCGCTGCGGATGTCGTCCCGGGGGACATCGTCCTGGTCCGTCCCGGCGAGGCGTTCGCTGCCGACGGCGTGCTGCTCGCCGCACAAGACTTGCAAGTCGAGGAAGCGGCCCTCACCGGCGAATCGTTCCCGGTCCGCAAGCACGCGCTGTCGCCGCGGCCGGCCGGCACCGGTGACGTCGCCGTAGGTGCCGAACATTGGGGGCTTGCGGGAACACGAGTGTTGACGGGCGAGGCGACGCTGTCCGTCGTCTTCACCGGCCACGAAACCCTCTACGGCGAGATCGTCCGTTCCACTCGCGGTGGTGCGCACGAACGCACGCCACTCCAGTTGGCGATCGGCAACCTCGTCAAGGTTCTGGTTTTGGCAGCGAGCGCGACCTGCGCGCTGCTCGCTGCTGTCCGTTTGTACCAGGGCCACGGGTGGGCCGATGCGCTGGTGAGCGCGCTGACGCTCGCCGTCGCAGCGCTGCCGGAGGAGTTTCCCGTCGTCTTCACCTTCTTCCTCGGCGTCGGCGTCTACCGCCTGGCGCAGCGCAAGGCGCTCGTCCGGCGTGCCGTCTCGGTCGAGAACGTCGGGCGCATCTCCTGCATTTGCACCGACAAGACCGGCACGATCACGGAAGGTCAGCTCGATCTCACCCACCTGGTGCCGGCACCCGGCGTCGACGAGGGACGGCTGCTCGCACTCGCGACGGTTGCTTCGCGCCGCGCCGGTGACGACCCGCTCGACGCGGCCATCTTCCGTGCGGCCGCCCAGCGCGGCGTCGACTTGGAACCAACCGAGGAAATCGAACGCGCGCCATTCTCCGAAGACAGCCGCCGCGAGAGTGCCGTCGTTCGGATCGAGGGCAGCGACGGCAGCGAAGTACTGGCGGCGACGAAGGGCTCGGCGGAGGTCATCTTCGCTGTCGCAGGCGTCACCGGGGCCGAGCGTGCGACTTGGGAAGAACGCGTCGACGAATTGGCTCGCGGTGCACACAAGGTCATCGCCTGCGCCTGGCAACCGCTCGAGGGCGATGGTTGGCAGCGCGACGAACCAAGCCACGGGTATCGCTTTCTCGGCCTGCTCGCGTTCGAAGATCCGGTTCGCGCCGGCGTGGCCGACGCGATCGCCAACTGCCGCGCGGCGAACATCCACACCATCATGGTGACCGGCGACCATCCCCTGACCGCGGCAGCGGTCGCCCGCGAGATCGGCCTCGGCGATGAGCTACCGCGCGTGCTAACGGCGGCGGCGATGGAGGAATTGATAGAGGCGGGCGGGGAAGCAGAACTGCGCAACGTCGCGGTAATCGCCCGTGCCGCACCGACACAGAAACTGGCGCTGGTCCGAGCCCTGCAGCGCCTCGGCGAGGTGGTCGCGGTCACCGGCGACGGAGTCAACGACGTGCCGGCGCTGCAGGCCGCAGACATCGGCATCGCGATGGGCGAACGCGGCACGCGCAGCGCGCGCGAGACCGCCTCGATCGTGCTGCTCGACGACAACTTCCGCACCATCGTCGGCGCCATCGCCGAGGGACGGCAACTCTTCGGCAATCTCCAACGGAGCTTTGCCTACCTGCTCATGATCCACGTGCCGCTGGTGATCACCGCGGCGCTCGTGCCCTTGCTCGGCCATCCGGTCTTGTATCTGCCGATCCACATCGTCTGGCTCGAGTTGATCATCCACCCGACAGCGCTGCTCGTATTCCAAGACCTTCCCGAGTCCGATCGCTTGGCTCCCGCACGGCGGCGGCAAGCGGCGCACTTCTTTTCACGGGCGCAGTGGGCCGGCCTTCTCGGCGTCGGCGTCGCGCTCGCCCTGCTGATTCTCGCAACCCATCAGCGCATCATCGGCATCGATGCAGCGCCATCGCACGGCCGGGCGATGGCGCTCGCAATCCTCACGCTCTCCAGTGCCGCATTGACCGCGATCCTGAGCGGGCTACGCACGGCGACGGCGCGCTGGATCACCGCCGCGACGATCGGCGTCTCGACAGCGCTGATCCAGGTTCCGGCTTTTGCGGAGCGCCTGCATCTCCAACCGCTGCACGGCAGCGATTGGGCGATGGCAGTCGGCGGCGTGCTCGTATGCTGCGTGCCCGCACTGTCGTGGTACCACTGGCGGCGGCGAACGGTTCCGGGACCGACCGCTAGCGGGCTAGCAGTCCGTTGAAAAAGTCTTCTCACCTTCGAGACGGCGCTACGCGCCTCCTCAGGCCGAACGGCAAACCGAGCGATTCCGTTCGCGCTGAGGAGCCCCGGAGGGGCGTCTCGAAGCGCCAGCCAGTCTTTCAACAGGCTGCTAGCAGCGCGTTGATGGAGCCGAGGCGCCCTTCGACGGGGTGAAGGCGAACGAGGAATTGGCTTGGAATCGGGGCGGCATCCGTTCGTGCTGAGCTCGTCGAAACACGTGCGGGAGATTTTCAGCGGGCTGCTACAATCCGCAGAGACGCATTCAACAAGAACCTAGCTTCGATCGACCGCATGCCACCACGCTTCATCACCCTCGTGCGCCACGGCGAAACCCTGGGCGAATCGAGTATTCGCTACCACGGCGCCAACGACGTTGCGCTCAGCCCCCACGGCATCGAACAGATGCGCTGCGTTGCGCGGACGCTGCGCGGCGAAGCTTTCGACCTCGCATTGACCAGCACCCTGCAACGCTCGACCGAAGCGGCGCGCATCATCGCTCCGCACCTCCCGGCGTCCGCGCTCGCCGACTTCGACGAGGTCAACTTCGGCGACTGGGAGGGGTTGACCGCGGCCGAGATCGAAGCGCGCGACGCCGAACTCTTTTTACGATGGCGCGCCGATTTCGCCGCGTTCTCGTACCCTGGCGGCGACTCCGTACTCGGCTTCCGGCGCCGGGTCACGGCCGCCTTCGCCGCCCGCTACCCCGAGCTTCCTGAACGCCTGCTCATCGTCGCGCACAAGGGCGTCATCGCGACGCTCCTCGCATACCTACTCGACGAACCGCTCGAACAGCATACCGACCGCGCGATCGATCTCGGTTCGATCCATTTCATCGAACGTAAGGAACCTCACTGGGGAGTGCTCGTCGCGAACCGCACCGATCACCTCGATCAAGCGCATCCCACGCGCCCTGTCTTGGATTCCGATTGATGGTATGAAGCGTGGCGATGCCGCCGCTTCCGTTTCGCCAGCCCACGCGCCGTAACCCCGCGATGAGCGCCGCTCCGGTGCAGATTTCGCCGATCAAGGCGGTCGAGATCGAAGCGAGCCGGTTGCCCGACGTCGTCTCCCTGGCCCAGGGCATCCCGAGCTTCGATACCCCCGAGCCGATCAAGCAGTACGTCGCCGAACGGCTCGCCGAGGGCGTCTGTGCCAAGTACTCCCTGTCGCCGGGGTTGCCGGAACTGCGTGAATTGATCAGCGAGGCGCTGCTCGCGGACGGCATGCGCTACGACCCGGACGGCGAGATCCTCGTCACCTGCGGCGCGATCGAAGCGATCGCTGCGACCCTGCTCGCCACCGTCGGACCGGGCGACGAGGTCATCGTCGCTTCGCCGACCTACGCCTCGTATTTGCCGGCGATCCGACTCACCGGCGCGCGCCCGCGCTTCGTTGCCCTAGACGAGGATCGCAACTTCGACCTCGACACCGATGCCATCGCCCAAGCCATCTCCAGCCACACCCGGGCAATTCTGATCTGCAATCCCAACAACCCGACCGGCACCGTCTACTCGGTCGATCAAACGGAAGAGTTGATGCGTCTGGCCGAACGCCACGGACTGTTGGTGATCACCGACGAGGTCTACAAAGACTTCCTCTACACCAGCGCCCCTGCAGGGAATCCGGCGAAGCTCGAGCACCACCGCGACCGTGTTTTGCGCGTCTGCTCGTTTTCGAAGGCATTCGGGATGACCGGCTGGCGCGTCGGCTTCCTCCACGGCGAGCGCGCCCTCGTCAATGAGATCCTCGCTGTGCACGACACGCTCGTGACCTGCGCCCCGGTGATCTCCCAGCATGCCGCGATCGCCGCACTGCGTTTCGGCGCGCCGTTCGTCGAACATTTCCGGCGCGAGTTCAGAGAGCGTCGCGACCGCGTCGTCGAGCGCCTCGACGCACTCGACCGCGTCTTCGACTACCAGATGCCGAACGCGTCGTACTTCGCCTTCCCGCGCGTCAAGGACACCGTGCCGCTGGCGCGCGACTCGCGTGCGCTGGCACACGACATCCTACAACGAGCCCACGTCGCACTGGTTCCGGGCGTGGCCTTCGGGCCGACCGGCGAAGCCCACCTGCGGATCTGCTACGCGCGGCCGCCGCAGGACATCGAGCGCGCCTTCGATCGCCTCGACGACTACTTTGCGGGCCACGCGCTGCGGACTCATTCGCTCCCCAGCGGTGCTGCGGCGGCGCCGGTACCGGCGCCGGCGTCGCTTTGGCGAAGGGCTGGCCAGGGGACATTGCGGGCGCTCGCCAAGCTGAGCCTCCGCCGCCACCGGCCGCGAATCGTCGCCATCGCCGGAGGACGCGGCAAGACGGTGCTCAAGCGCACGCTCACGGAGTTGTTGCGCGAGCACTTTCGCGTCCGCAGCAACCCCCTGTCGCACAATACCGAGATCGGCCTCGCCCTCGCCATCCTCGGTGTACGCTTGCCATCGAAGCGTCCGTCGGCGGTTGCCCGGGCACTGACGCGTGGGCTCCGCCATGCCCTCGCGCCGGATTCCGTCGACATCCTGGTGTTGGAGTTCGGCGCGCGCCGCGCCGGCGACATGCGCGAACTACTGTCGATCGTCTGCCCCGACGTCGCCGTGATCACCCCGCTCTCCGCCGGTGACGGCGGCGACATCGACGCGCTGCAGACGCTCCAGGACGAAATCGGCGAACTGATCGCGACGATGCAGTTGCGCGGCCTGCCGGTGGCGATCTGTCGCGACGATCCCCTGCTCGCCGCCGCAACGACGCCGCACGCATTCGGCGTCGCAGACTACATCGACGGCGAGCACCGCGAGCTGACGAGCGGCGACGAGCGCTTCCGCCTCGGACGCGAGTTGGTCGGCGCTACCGCCGTGCGCGCACTGGCGGCGAGCGTCATGGTTGCACGGCTGCTCGGCGTGCCGGAAAGCCGCGTGCGCGCGATACTCGCCGCGCGAACGGCGACGGAGCGGGAGGTCTACCAGCCTTGACGCACGCCGTCCCGCCCCGCGTGTGGGTACTGCTCGGCCGCCGCGCGGGGGACAACCGGCAACTGCAAGCGCTCGCGGCGGCGCTGCCCTGGAGAGCCGAATTCAAGGAGCTCGCGTACCAGGGAAGCTGGCCCGGATGGACGCCGTCGTATGGCCGACGGCCCAGCCTCGCGCCGCTCACGGCGGCCAGCCGGGCGCTGCTGACGCCGCCCTGGCCGGACTTGGTCCTCTCGGTCGGCTGGCGCAGCGTGCCGGTCGCCCTTTGGATTCGGCAGAGCTGCGGCGCGCGCCTGGTTCACCTCGGACGACCGCGCGCGCCGGTCTCCGAGTTCGACCTCATCTTGACCACGCCGCAGTACGGACTTCCCGCAGCCGCCAACGTGATCGAACTGAAAGCGCCGATCAGCGATCTCGAACCGCGCGAACTCGCGGCCGCAGCCGATGCCTGGCGTGCGCGAATCATCGACCTACCGCGGCCGTGGATCGCGGTCTTGGTCGGGGGCGACGCGACTCCCTTCCAACTCGATGCCGAGACCGCCAGCGAGTTGGGACGCCGCGCTGCAGCGCTCGCACGTGCGCAGCGCGGTAGCCTATTGATCGCCACCAGCCCACGCACCAGTGCGGCCGCCGCGACCGCGTTGCTGGAAGCAGTGAACGCGCCGCACCACGCGTTTCTCTGGAGCAAAGGGGGCGACAATCCCTACCGCGCCTACCTCGCGCTGGCCGACGAGATCGTCGTCACCGGCGACAGCCTGTCGATGGCGCTCGAGGCGGCCGCGACCGGGAAACCGCTGCACCTCTTCGAACTGCCCAAGCGCGGCGCCTGGCCGCTGCGCTTGCTCGAAGCGCTCGACCAGTTTGCCCGCCGTCGAGCCGGTCTCCTCCGGCGAATCTACTTCTTCTTGATTCGCGGTGGCTGGCTCTACGCCCCACGCCGACCGCGCGCCGCGCTGCAGCACCTGTTCGACTCGGGCCAAGCGGTCACACTCGGCAACGGCACGCCGCATTCCGGTCCGCCGAACGCGAATAGCCGCGAGCAAGCCGTCGCCTTGGTGCGGAAGCTTCTCGATGCCGCCCCGGACGGCGGCGCGTTGCTTGTCAGGGAATGACGCTTACCTTACAGTCCAGCCCGCTACCGAGATCCGCATGACGTCGACCCCAACGCCGCGAACTTGGCTTTCCGCGCCCGATCCGTCCGCGCCGTGCACCGTGGTCGCCGAAGTCGCCCAGGCGCACGACGGCAGTCTCGGCATGGCACATTCCTTCATCGACGCCGCTGCCCGCGCCGGTGCCGATGCCGTCAAGTTTCAGACCCATATCGCCGCTGCCGAGAGCACCCCGGCAGAGCCCTGGCGCACCCGTTTCAGCCGCCAGGACGAGACCCGGTACGACTACTGGCGGCGCATGGAGTTCACGCCCGAGCAGTGGCACGGGCTCGAACGCCACGCCGCCGATGCCGGCATCGTGTTTCTCAGTTCGCCGTTCTCCGAAGCCGCGGTCGACCTGTTGCAGAAGATCGGAGTTGCGGGCTGGAAGATCGCCTCCGGCGAAATCACCAACTTCCCGATGCTCGACGCAATCGGCGCCACCGGGTTGCCGGTGATGCTGTCTACCGGGATGAGCGCCTGGGCCGAAGTCGACGCTGCCGTCGCCCGGCTGCGCCGCAGCACCTCGCCATTGGCGGTGCTGCAATGCTCGACGCAGTACCCGAGTCCGCCGGAGATGATCGGGCTCAATCTCCTGTCCACGATCCGTGCGCGATACGGCTGCGCTGTCGGGCTCTCCGACCATTCCGGTACGATCTACCCCGGGCTCGCGGCGGCGACGATCGGGGTTCAGGTTCTCGAAGTACACCTCACGCTGAGCCGCGAGATGTTCGGCCCCGACGTCATCGCCTCGGTAACGCCAGAGGAGTTGAAGACCCTCGTCGCTGGCGTTCGCTTCATCGAACGGATGCAGGCGCATCCACTCGACAAGACGAGCGTCGCCGCGCACATCGAGCCACTGCGCGGCATTTTCATGAAGAGCGTCGTACCGCTCGCCGATCTGCCGGCGGGCACCGTCCTCGAGCGCCGCCACCTCGGCGCGAAGAAGCCGGGCACCGGAATACCAGCGAGCGAGTTCGAAAACGTCGTCGGCCGCCAGCTGGCGCGGAACGTCAAGCAGGACGTCCCCCTGTCGGTCGAAGACTTGGCGGCTGAGTAGTAGAGATCTCCATGCAGTCCATGCAAATCCATGGACTGCATGGACTGATTCTTGGGAGGGCGTGATGCGGTTTGGGATCAATGCTGGGTATTCGGGGTCGCGGATGTCGATCAACGTCGAACTGGTGCAGGAGGCGGATCGGCTCGGGTTTCACTCGGTTTGGACGGCGGAGGCTTACGGCTCCGATGCGGTGACGCCGCTGGCTTGGATCGCCGGGCAGACGCAGCAGATCAAGCTCGGCACGGCGATCATGCAGATGCCGGCGCGC
>Ga0163144_10001227_pt1 | contig 60409 bp, 69 predicted proteins | sample OliLak19BULKMAT1_FD_123175 | JGI IMG/M metagenome (GOLD analysis project Ga0163144, IMG submission 123175) | Freshwater microbial mat bacterial communities from Lake Vanda, McMurdo Dry Valleys, Antarctica - Oligotrophic Lake LV.19.BULKMAT1 | ecosystem: Environmental > Aquatic > Freshwater >...
ACGCAGCCGAGCCCAAACGCCGCCGAGCATTTCGGCCGCAGATTGTCGCTGTGGTCCCATCTTGATTGTCGCGCGGCAAAGTTGATGCGCAAACGCAGAAACCGTGGTCTGGAACCTGTTCTTTGGAACCTGTTCTTGTGTGTGGTCTGGAACCTGTTCTGTGTTCTGATTGTCGCGCGGCAAAGTTGATGCGCAAACGCAGAAACCGTGGTCTGGAACCTGTTCTTGTGGAACCTGTTCTTGTGGAACCTGTTCTTGGGAACCTGTTCTTGGAACCTGTTCTGGTGTTCTTGTTCTGGTGTTCTCAGATTTTCATGGTCATCGGCGGGGCGCCGCTGGGACGGTCGGTCAGGCGAGGACCCGCAAGATCAGCGGCAAGCGGGCGGAACATCAAATCCAGCAGAGGATAGGTTAGGCGGCTGGCCGCTCGAGCGAGCGCACAATGTGGTCGTGCAGTCGGCGTGCGGGCGACGACAGTTCGCCCACCGCGATCAGTGCGATCTCGGTGTCGGGCAGGTCGGGCAGGTCACGTCGCGCCTCGAGGATGGCGAGGCCCGGCGGCACCATGCCCTTGGGCAGCACGGTCACGCCGAGGCCAGCGCGCACCGCGGCATGCGCGCCGGCGAGCGAGGCGCAGGTGTAGGCGATGCGCCAACGCCATCCCATGCGCCGCAACGCCTGCGTCGCGCGCTTGCGATAGACGCACGGCTCCGGCGAGACGACCAGCGGCAGCACCTGGTCGCGCGTGGGGCGCGGCGCCACCTCCGCCGCGACCCAGACCAGCGGCTCGCGCCAGACGCGCACGCCACCGGCGCGCTTGGCGGGCTCGCGCTTCACCAGCACGAGGTCGAAGGCGCCGGCGCGGAAGCGCTCCATCAGGTTGAGCGTGAGATCGCAGGTCACCTCGAGCGAGACATGCGGATGAGTCTGCGCGAAGCGCGCGAGCACCTCTGACAGATGCGTGGTCGCGAAATCCTCGGGCGTGCCGAGCTTCACGGTGCCGTGCAGGTCCGGCTCGTTCACGCGCGCGACGATCTCGTCGTTCAGCGCCAGCAGATGGCGCGCGTGCTGCAGAAGCATCTCACCCTCGGCGGTCAGGCGCACGCTGCGCGAGGTGCGATCGAGCAGCTTGCGATGCAGCGCATGCTCGAGGCGCTTCACCTGCAGGCTGATCGTAGATTGGTTGCGCAGCATGCGCTCGCTCGCGCGCGTGAAGCTGCCGGTCTCGGCGATGGCACAGAAGGTGCGCAGCAGGTCGATGTCGAGGTTTCGCAATCGCTGCATGACAGCCGATCCATGAGGTTCGTCAATTGATGGAGTTGAAACTATCAATTTCGAATACATCGGGCGACCGCATAAACCATCCGCCAGCGAAACCCCAGTCCCGGAGCCCACCATGAACGACCATCTCGCCTTCGCCGACCTCGGCCCCGCCCTCAACCCGCACCCTGCCAAGGTCAAGGCGCCGATCACTGTCGCCCATGGCGACGGCATCGGTCCGGAGATCATGCAGGCGAGCCTGCGCGTGCTGCTCGCCGCGGGTGCGGCGCTTGACATCGAGACCGTCGAGATCGGCGAGAGCGTCTACACGCGCGGCCACTCCGCCGGCATCGAGCCGAGCGCCTGGGACAGCCTTAGGCGCACCAAGGTCTTCTACAAGGCACCGATCACGACGCCGCAGGGCGGCGGCTTCAAGAGCCTGAACGTGACCGTGCGCAAGACCCTCGGCCTGTTCGCCAACGTGCGGCCCTGCGTCGCCTACGCGCCATTCGTCGCCACCAAGCATCCAGACATGGACGTCGTCATCGTGCGCGAGAACGAAGAGGACCTCTACGCCGGCATCGAGCACCAGCAGACCGACGAGGTCGTGCAGTGCCTCAAGCTGATCACCCGGCCAGGCTGCGAACGGATCGTGCGCTACGCCTTCGAGTACGCGCGCGCCCATGGCCGCAAGAAGGTCACCTGCTTCACCAAGGACAACATCATGAAGCTCACCGATGGCCTGTTCCATCGGGTGTTCGACGATATCGCCAAGGACTATCCGGACATCGCCAACGAGCATTGGATCGTCGACATCGGCGCGGCCAAGCTCGCCGACGCGCCGGAGCAGTTCGACATAATCGTAATGCCCAATCTCTACGGCGACATCCTGTCGGACGTCGCAGCGGAGATCGCGGGTTCGGTCGGATTGGCGCCGTCGGCCAATATCGGCGAACACGTCGCGATGTTCGAGGCGATCCACGGCTCGGCGCCGCGGCGGGCCGGCCAGGATGTCGCCAACCCTTCTGGCCTGCTGCTCGCGGGCGCTATGATGATGGCGCATCTCGGCCAGAGCGACGTCGCCGAGCGGGTCCACAATGCCTGGCTGAAGACGATGGAAGACGGGATCCACACCTATGACGTCTTCACCGAAGGTACGTCGTCGCAGAAGCTCGGTACCACGGCCTTCGCCGACGCGGTGATCGCGCGGCTCGGCCAGGAACCGAGCAAGCTGCCGCCGGTGCGCTACGCCGCCGACGGCAAGCGCGTGATGATACCGGCCGTCACGCGGACGGCGCCCGCGAAGAAGGACCTCGTCGGCATCGACATCTTCACCCACTGGGCCGGCAGCGATGCCGCCACGCTCGCGGGCGAGGTGAAGGCGGCAGAGGACGGCATCTTCGCGCTGTCGATGATCACCAATCGCGGCGTGAAGGTGTGGCCCGGCGGCCTGCCGGAGACCTTCTGCACCGATCACTGGCGGTGCCGGTTCATGGTCAAGGGGGGCAAGGCCGGCAATCGCGCGCAGGTCGCGGGCATGCTCGCCAGGCTCGCCGCCGCCGGCGTCGACTTCATCAAGACCGAGCACCTCTACACTTTCGACGGCAAGCCGGGGTTCTCACTCGGCCAAGGGGAGTAATGCCTCGCGTGAGAGCGCTATCGCGGTAGGGGAATAGGGGACGTACCCCCGGGTACGTCCCCTATTTTACGATCCGTCCCCTATTTTGCGATCGAACTCTCCCCTCACTTCTTTTCGATGTTCCACATCGGCGGGAGGGACGGCATGGTGATCACGCCGCTCAGGCGATCGCTGCGATAGGCCACGGGATTGCGCCATTGCGCGAAGGAGATGTACGGCACCTGCTCGTAGGCGCGCTTCGAGAGTTCAGCGGCGATCTGCTTGCGCTTCGCGGCGTCGGGCGCGAAGGCCCAGGAGGTGCGCATGTCCTCGAAGATCCTGTCGCAGGGCCAGCCGAACCACGCCTTGTCGCAGGCCATCGATAGCGAGGTGTGGGTCACCGGGCTCGCCGAGTTGAGCACCGTGGTGCCGGTGATGAAGATGTTCCAGCCGCCTTGCGCCGGCGCCTCCTTTTTCACGCGCCGCGCAACCACCGAACCCCAATCCATCGCCTGAACGTCGAGCTTGAGGAAGCCCGCCTCGCGCAGCTGCTGCGCGAGAATCAGCCCGGCCGGCGTGATGTACTGGTGGTCGGTCGCATGCAGCACGGTGATCGGCTCGCCGTTGTAGCCGGCCTCGCGCAGCAGTTGCTCCGCCTTCTTCGGATCCTTGGCCGCCCTGTAGTTCGCGCTGCCGGTGTCGGTCTCCATCTCCACGCCGCAGCCGAAATAGGAGAAGCACAGCGTCTGCAGCTTCTTGTCGGCGGCGATGGTGTTCAGATAGTCGGCGTTGTCGATGAGGTGGAACAGCGCCTGGCGCGCCTTCACATTGTTGAAGGGCGGATGGAGATGGTTCATCTGGATGATGCCCATCGTGCCCATCGCGGGATGAGTCTCCAGCTTGACGCCGCGCGTCGCCTCCAGCATCGGCAGGAAGTCCGGCGCCGGATTCTCGAGGAAGTCGATCTCGCCGGTCATCAGCGCCGCCTGCGCCGTCGCGGGATCGGCGATCCAGATGAACTCGACGCGATCGACCTTCACGACCTTGCCGCCGGCATGGCCCGAGGGCGGCTCCTTGCGCGGCACGTAGTCGCGGAACTTCGTGTAGATCGCCTTGCTGCCGGGCACCCATTCATCGCGCTTGAAGACGAAGGGCCCGGAACCGACCGCTTCCTGGATCTGCTGGAACGCATCCACCAGCGCCTCCTTCTCACGCATGATCACGGGAAGGCTGGTGCCGGATTTCGCGATCGTGTCGATCAGCAGGCCGTAGGGTTCGGTGAGCGTCCAGACGAAACTCTTGTCGTCCCTAGCGGTCATGGCGGCGGTGTAGCCGAGCAGCGTCTTGCCCGCGCCGTCGCGCTTGCCCCAGCGCTGCAGCGACGCGATGACGTCGCGCGTCGTGACGGGTGAACCGTCATGGAACTTGAGGCCCTCGCGCAGCGTGAAGCTGTAGGTCTTGCGGTCGTCGCTGACGGTCCAGCTCTCGACCATCTGCGGCTGCGGTTTGAGGTCGATGTCGCTGGAGAAAAGCGTGTCGTAGATCATGTTGGCGTGAATGCCGGCGATGGTCTGCGTCGTCCAGAACGGATCGAGCGTGCGCACGTCCGCATGCATCGTCACGCGCAGCGTCTTGGGCTGCTGCGCGCGCGCATCGGTCGCCGCAGCGAGACCCAGCGTCGCGCCAAGCATGAACGCTGCGGCGACCCAGATGCGTGGCGCGGTGCGTCGGATGTCCATGATCCCTCCTGGAGCTGCTCCGGCAGGGCGGGCCCTATCCCGCTGCCGTCGCCTCGACCGTAGTCGAATCACACGGCGCGGGCCAAGGCCGGACATCGTCTCCATGACTTCTCCACGGTGGAGATCAGACGCGTCACGAGTCCGGTTGCTGCCGCCAGACCTCGCCGAACATGCGCACCCAATTGCCGCCCATCACCTTGCGGATGCGCGTCGCGGCCCACCCGCGTCGTTCCATGGCGCGTGTGAGGTTGGGGAATTCCTGGATGCTGCCGAAGCCGTCCGGGAACGTGACGCTCCCCAGCCGCGGCAGGAGCATGCGGCCTGTTCCCTTGTCGCGCGTGTAGTAGTCGAACGCCTCCTGGCCCTGGCCTTGCGTGAAATCCGTGCCGATGCCGACCTGATCCTCGCCGGCGATCCGGATCGTGTGCTCGATGGCATCGAGGTAGTCGTCGAGGCTCGAATCGTTGCCGCGCGGCATGAAGGGCGGGAACATCGTCACCCCGATCATACCGCCGCGCTCGGCAATGAAGCGCAGCTCCTCGTCGGTCTTGTTGCGACCGTGATCCTTGAGTGCCCGCGGCGCGCAATGCGTGTAGGCGGCCGGTTGCTTCGAGGCGAGGATCGCGTCGCGCGACGTCGTCGCGCCGACATGGCTGAGATCGATGAGGATACCCACGCGATTGAGCTCGGCGACGAGATCATGACCGAAATCGGTGAGGCCGCCATCGCGGCTCTCGAGACAGCCGCCGCCGGTCATGTTGGCGGTGTGGTAGGTCAGCTGCACGACTCGCAAGCCGAGTTCGTGGAACACCGGCACGAAGGGCAGGAACTCCGCGAAGCCCGTCGAGTTCTGCCAACCCAGGATGATCCCCGTGCGCCGCTCGCGCTTTGCCGCCGCGATGTCCGCGACGTCGCGCACCTGGCGGATCAGCGCGGCATGCTCGCGAAACCACCCTTTCCAGATCGCGATCGCCCGCATCGCCTCGTCGAAGCCGCCCCAGATGCTGCAGGTGCAATTGGCCGCCGTCAGACCGCCCGCCCGCATCGCCGCGAAAATGTCCGGACCCCATTTCGATACGATCAGCCCGTCGATGATCGTCGCGTCCTCGTGAAGCCGCGTTGCCTTGTCTGCCATGTCCCACTCCTCGTGATCGAAGCCACGGAAACCTTGCTTGAACTGACACTCCGCGCCACGGCGCCGAAGAACTGGCACTCTGACCCCGATACTCGCTGCACCTCAAGCAGGAGAACGCGTCATGTCGATTGAATTGCCCCTGCGCCGCGCCGCCGACCACGCCATCGCCTATCGCGAAGCGATCGCGACGGCTGCGCGCACGCCGACGCGTGATTACGCTGACCGCCTCGCCGCCTGCTCGGCGCCGACTCCCGAGACCGGCAGGGAAGCTGTCGCGGTGATCGACGAGCTGGCGCGCCTCGCCGAGCCGGGACTGCGCGACCGCGGGCCCACGCTTCTTCGGCTGGGTGATCGGCGCCTCGCATCCCGTGGGTGTGGCCTCGACCGTAGTCGACTCACACGGCGCGGGCCAAGGCCGGACATCGTCTCCAGCAATTCCTCCCGGCGGAAAACCAGCTCGTCACGATCCCCGATGCTGGCGCCAGCCCTCGCTGAAACTGCGCACCCAGTTGCCGCCCATCACCTTGCGGATGCGCGCCTTCCGAACATCGCGCTGGCGCCCAGCGCCAACGCATCCGCCTCGCCGGCGAACCCGCGGCGCTGCGCCATGCCTCGACCGGCTGCCGCTTCGCCCCGCGCTGCCCGAGCGCGCGCGACGTTTGCACGACGACTCCACCGCCCAGGCACGCGGTCACACGCGAGCGCTGGGCGGCCTGTCATTTCGTTGCGCAGGTCGCGCGCTCACCACCCCGCGCCGCTTCGCGCTCACCACCCCGCGCGGTTACGCGCGAGCGGGGTGGTGAGTCATTCGGCAAGTCACCGAGCGAGGTAGCCGCCGTCGGCGGCGAGGGCGCGGCCTGTGACGGCGGAGGGCGGCGCCGGAGTAGAGATACCCAGGATGATCCCCGTGCGGCGCTCGCGCTTTGCCGCCGCGATGTCCGCGACGTCGCGCACCTGGCGGATCAGCGCGGCATGTTCGCGAAACCACCCTTTCCAGATCGCGATCGCCCGCATCGCCGCGAATATGTCCGGACCCCATTTCAAGACGATCAGCCCGTCGATGATCGTCGCGTCCTCGTGAAGCCGCGTTGCCTTGTCCCACTCCTCGTGATCGAAGCCACGGAAACCTTGCCTTAAAAGAAATGACACTCTGACCCCGATACTCCGTCATCCAACAAGATTCATTCTCAGGATGCGAAGAGGTGCGGTAGAGACCCGTGTCATGGACAAGCTCATCGACGGCTATCGGAGATTCCGCGCGACGCAATGGCCCGAGCGGCGGATCACGTTTCAGGAACTGGCGCGCCAGGGGCAGTCGCCGCGGACGATGGTCATCGCCTGCTGCGACAGCCGGATCGATCCGTCGATGATCTTCGGCGCGGCGCCCGGCGAATTATTCGTCGTGCGCAACGTCGCCAATCTGGTGCCGCCCTATGCGCCGGATGGCCGTGTCCATGCCACCAGCGCCGCGCTCGAATTCGGCGTCTGCGTGCTCGAGGTCCGCGACCTCATCGTCATGGGGCACGCGATGTGCAGCGGCATCCGCGCGCTGCTCGAGGGATCGCCGATGCCGGTCGACGATTTTCTCGGCTCATGGATGAGCGTGGCGGAGTCGGCGAAGCGGCGCGTGCTCGAATCCGCGCCGGCGGATCCGCAGACCGCCTGCGAGCAGGAAGCCGTCAAGCTCTCGCTCGACAATCTGCGCAGCTTTCCCTGGATCAGGCAGCGCATCGCTGCGGGTAGCTTGCGCACCCATGGCGCGACCTTCGACATCCGCTCGGGCGTGCTGTCGCAGCTGCGCCCCAACGGCCGCTTCGAACCGGTCTGATGGAATTCGGCCGCACCATGAGCAATCCTGAACCGATCAGCAGCCCGGACGCGTGGACAGGTGCGGAGATGCGCGCGCGACGCGATTGGCTGATCGAGTTGTCCGAGCGCGAGAACGCCGAGATCGCCGATGCGACGCATGCCGCGATCGCGCGCGGGCTCGCAATCCCGGACATCGACAGCGCGGAATTCCCGCTCCCGCAACTGGGGCCTCGTCTGCTCGCGCTGCGCGACGAGGTGATCTGGGGTCGCGGCTTCGTGCAGCTGCGCGGATTGCCGGTCGAGCGCTGGTCGATGCGAGAGGCGGCGACCGCCTATTGGGGAATCGGCGCGCATATCGGGCGCGCGGTAACGCAGAACGCCAGTGGCCATGTGCTCGGTCATGTGCGCGACCTTGGCCTCAGCGCGGACAACCCGAATGTCCGCGTCTACCAGACGACGGCGCGTCAGAATTTCCACACCGATTCCTGCGATATCGTGGCGCTGCTGTGCCTGCTTCCGGCGCGCAAGGGCGGCTTGTCCTGCATCGTCAGCTCGGCTGCAATCTACAACGCGATGCTCGCCGAGCGACCCGATCTCGCCGCCGAGCTCACGCGGCAAGTGGCGATCGATCGTCGTGGAGAAGCCGCCGCGAATGGTGCGGGCTGGTGGCGCGCCAGCGTGTTCAACCGATACCCGGACCACCTCATCACGATCTACACGCGCCGCTACATCGAGAGCGCGCAGCGATTTGCCGATGCCCCGCGGCTGAGCCCCGCCTATCGCGAGGCGCTCGACCTGTTCGACAGGCTCTGCGACGATCCGCGGCTGCGGCTGGAGATCGCGTTCGAGCCGGGCGATGTGCAGCTGCTGTGCAATCACACGATCCTGCACGACCGCACGGCCTATGAGGATTGGCCGGAGCCGACGCGCAAGCGCCACCTGCTGCGGCTGTGGCTCTGCCCACCGATGGGCCGCAAGCTGCCGCCGGAATTCGCGACGCGCTATGGCTCCGTCGAGATCGGCAATCGCGGCGGCGTCGCCCTGCCCGGCACGCCCCGTCGCGCACCGCTCGATCCCGTGTGACCCAGCGGTGATCGCATCCATGCGTGGACGATTCCGCGGCGTCGATGCCGGACGCTGCCTGGTCGGCACCGGCGGCGTCGCGCTGCATGCGGTGTCGATCTACGTGGTCGCCACGATCATGCCGATCATCGTCGGCGAGATCGGCGGCGTCGCGTTCTTCGCGTGGACGTCCACACTTTACATCGCCGGATCCCTGACCGGCGCCGCCGCGGTACCGTTGGCGCTCGCCCGAATCGGCCCGCGCGCTGCCTTCCGCCTCGCCTTCGCGCTGTTCATGATCGGCAGCCTGATCTGTTCGCTGGCGCCGGTGATGAGCGTGATGCTGGCGGGGCGGCTGATCCAGGGCATCGGCGGCGGCATGTTGCCGGCCCTCGCCTACGCCAGCATTCGCAGCATCTTCCCCGCGGCGCTGCATGCCTGGGCGATTTCGATTCTCGGCAGCGTCTGGGGTATCGCGGCGCTTCTCGGTCCGTCGATCGGAGGAGTCTTCGCGCAGTTTGATGCCTGGCGCGCGGCGTTCTGGGTCGATCTCGCTGTCGGCCTGCTCTTCGCTGCGATCGCGCAACGCGTGCTGCCGCGTCAACTGGAGCAAGGCCCGGCCGCCTCGCGCCCATTCCCCGCCCTGCGCCTGGGGCTCTTGTTCTGCGCGGCCATCGCGGTCAGCGCCGGGGGTGTCACCGGTCGGCTCGGATTCGCGATGCTGGGACTCGGCGTGGCGATCGCACTCGTCGTCGCCATGCTTCGCCTCGACGCCCGAGCATCGACACGGCTGTTCCTGAGCGGCGCGTTCGTGCCGACGACGCCGAGCGGCGCCGTCTCCGCGACCATGGGTCTCATGATTATGGCGATGAGCCCGTGCATTTTCGTGCCGTACATCCTCAGGGCGGGGCACGGCTTCGCGCCGATCACCGGCGGCTATGTCAGCGCCTTGATCGCACTGTCCTGGACGGCGTCGTCGCTGCTGACCGCTTCGGCGCGAGGGCGCCGCGCAAGGCAGGCGATTCTCGCTGGACCGTTCGCCATGCTTGCCGGCATCGCGCTCAACGCATGGGCGCTCGCGACGGGATCTCTGGGCGCGATCATGGCCGCTCAATGTCTGGTCGGAATCGGAATCGGCTTGGGCTGGGCGCATCTCGGCGCGCTGCTCATGGACGTGGCGCCGCCGGACCAGCGCGATATCGCAGGGCCGTTCATCACCACCGCCCAGACCCTCGCCTCGGCCTTCGGCACCGCCATCGCCGGCACGGTCGCCAACATCGCCGGACTCGAGGACACGACGACGCCGGCGAGCGTCGCCGCCATCGCGCCATGGCTGTTCGGCGGATTGCTGGTCTTTCCCGTGGCGGGATGCCTGACCGCGTGGCGGGTTCTGGCTCTGACCAAGACCACGGACGATCCGAATGCGCCGGCGGCGTGAGATACTCCGGGTCTCGCGAATCGACCTGAAGGAAATCACGACATGCGCATGCCCACACGGCGCCTCGGCGCGAACGAGGGGCTGGTGGGGAAATTCGCGCGTGGCCAGCGCAGCCGCCTCGTGATCGCCACCAAGTTCGGGATCGTGCGCAAGCAGAACAGCGACGAGCGCCGCATCGACAACTCGCCGGCCTACATGCGCGCGGCGCTCGACGAGTCGCTGCAACGGCTCGGCACCGACTACGTCGACCTTTACTACATCCACCGGCGCAGCTCGCGCTCGCCTGGGTGCTCGCCAAGGGGCAGCACATCCTTCCGATCCCCGGCACCAAGCGGCGCAAATACCTCGAAGAGAATGCCGGCGCGGCGCCAAGGATGTAAAATCGCTGCTGTTCCGTCGTCGACCTGATCGCCGAAATGATGGAACTGATTTATGATCCCGAGCTCGCGCTCTGGCTCCCCGAGCCCGTCCACGGCAAAGCGCAATAGAGGTTTCGATGACCAAGGAAATCCTGCATCGCGGCGCGCAGCGCCTGCCCTTGCGCTGGGTCAATCTCGAGCGCGATCCGCCGACGCCGGTGTCACGCTATCGCGTCGATCCCGGCGATGTCTGCTCGAGCCATGTCCATACCGGCAAGATCGAGACCTGGGTGATCGTCGCGGGCAACGCGCGCGCGACGGTGGGCGCGCAAAGCTTCGAAGTGGCGGTGGGCGATGTCCTGGTCACGTTTCCCGGTGATCCGCATCGGCTCGAGAATATCGGCGACACCGCGCTGGAGTTCATCAACATCGTCACGCGGACCGACGACGCACCGGTGACGACGCGCGAGCTGGAATAGCCAGCCACATGGCGAGGCTCATGATCACCGGCGGCGCGGGGTTCGTCGCGCTGCATACGGCCGAGGCAGCGCTCGCCCGCGGCCATGCCGTGCGTCTGTTCGATCTCGCGGCGCTGCCAGGCTACGCGGCCCGCATCGCCGGCGCCGCCGAGTTCCGGCAGGGCGACGTGCGCGATCACACGGCGCTCGCCGCCGCCGCCGAGGGCGTCACGCATCTCATCCATTGCGCGGCGCTGGTCGGGCCCGTTCCGGCGAAGGCCGATCCTGTCCGTGCGGTCGAGGTCAATGTCGGCGGCACGAGCAACATGCTCGAGCTCGCGCGCCAGCGCGCCATGCCCCTGATCAACCTCTCGACGGCCACGCTCTATGGCCACCGCACGGATCTCGCGCTGCTCGACGAGTCCGATCGTCCGGAGCCGCTGGGCGTCTACGACGCGACGAAACTGATGACCGAGACGCTATGCGATGCCTATCGCAGATCCTACGCGACGCTGGCGACCTCGATCCGCACCGGCTTCGTGTTCGGCCATGGCAGCCGCATCGGCGAGTATTTCCTGCCGCGCGTGCTGCGCGGCGAAGCGGTCGAGGAGGCGGCCGGCGCCGATCATCCCTGCGACTTCACCAGCGTCTACGATCTGGCCGCCGGACTGGTTGCCGCGGCCGAAGCGGGCAATCTGCCCGAGCCCGTCTACAACATCACCAGCGGCAAGCTGCGCAGCCGCGGCGAACTCGCCGCCATCGTCCGGTCGCTGGTGCCTGGCGCGCAGATCCAGCAAGGCCCCGGCTACGATCCGGGCCGGCATCTGCGCGGCGCCTGTCGCATCGAGCGCGCGCGGCGCGATTTCGGCTATGTCCCGGCGCAGACTCTGGAGAGCGGCCTCGCGCGCTGGCATGCGCGACTGCTCGAGCTGGGGCCGGCCGAGCCGCCGCCGAGCTCGCGCCGATCGATCTCGGACGCCGTGTAACGCAGGACCACAAACCGGAGCCCGGTCGATGACAACGAAGATTCCACGCATCCTGGTGACTGGCGCCGGCGGCGCGATCGGCGGTGCGGTCGCCGCGCGCCTCGCCGCTGCTGGGGCCGAGATCATCGGCACCGACCGCATCGCGGCGCCACGCGCCGGCGCTTTCGAAAGCTGGGTCACCGCCGACATCACGACGCGCGCGGGTCGAGCCGAGATCGTCGACGCGATCTCCATGCCGCTCGACGGCATCGTCCACGCCGCGGGCCTCGTGTCGGCGCGTCAACCCGCCGAAGTCGACGAAGACGAGTGGGATCGCGTCTTCGCCATCAACGTGAAGGCGCCGTTCTTCCTCAGCGTCGCGCTCGCCGATCGATTGGCCGATGGCGCGAGCGTCGTCGTCATCGGCTCGATCGCGAGTTTCCGCGGCACGCCCGACGCGCCCGTCTATGCGGCCAGCAAGGCCGCGCTGCGCAACGTCGCGGCGACGCTGGCTCTGACCTGGGCGGCGCGCAACATCCGCGTGAATTGCCTAGCCCCGGGCCTGGTCGATACGCCGATGACCGATGCGATGAACGATGTGCTCGCCGCGCGGCGCAACGCCGCGCCCGATATCGTGATGGCGAACCGCGTGGCGCAGATTCCGTTGCAGCGCGCGGCCACGCCCGCTGATGTCGCTGGCATGGTCGCCTTCCTGCTGTCGCCGGATGCGGCCTATGTCACCGGCGCGACACTGGTTGGCGCCGGCGGGTTGCTCGCCGGCGCGGTCTGAGCGAGGCTGCGATCTCGCGACCCATCGTCAAACAGGAGCGATCCGATGAAAGCCTTTGCCGCCGCGATTGCCGTTGCATTCCTGATCCACACCGGCGCCTTGGCCGCGGACGTACAGCGCGTCTACGTGCTGGATTGCGGGCAGTCGCTCGCCAAGGACCAGTCGCGCTGGTCGCCCGGCGTGAATGTCGGCGTCGCGATTCAGATGGCGGCGAATTGCTATCTCGTCCGTCACGACAAGGGTCTGGTGCTGTGGGACACCGGCTATCCCGATGCGATTGCGGCGCAGGCCGATGGCATCAGCGCCGCCGGTGGCGCCAGCGTCGCGCGGCGGCTGAAGACGCTCAAAGGTCAGCTCGCCGAGATCGGCGTCACGCCGGACGATGTCACCCATGTCGCGATCTCGCACACGCATGGCGACCATATCGGCAATCTCGATCTCTTCCCGCGCTCGACGCTGATCTTCCAGGAAGCCGAATACAGCTGGGCGTTCACCGGCAAGCCGACGCCGTTTCCGACGACGCAGTCGGTCATGAAGCTCAACGGCGATCACGACGTTTTCGGCGACGGCGCCGTGACGATCATTTCGACGCCGGGACACACGCCGGGCCATCAATCGCTGATGCTGCGCCTGCCCAAGACCGGCGTCGTGCTGCTCTCCGGCGACGCCGTTCACTTCCGCGACAATTGGGAAAATGTGCGTGTGCCGAGCATGAATTTCGACAAGGCGCAGACGCTCGCCTCGATGCAGCGGCTCAAGGATCTGATGACCCAGCACAAGGCGCAGCTCTGGATCAATCACGACTGGGCGCAGACTGGCCAGCTGGCGCACGCGCCGAATTTCGTCGAGTGAAGTTGAGCCGCGATGATCGCCCTCGAGACCTGGCTCGCCTTCGTCGCGGCGTCTTCGGTGCTGCTGGTGATTCCCGGGCCGACGATTACGCTGGTGATCAGCTACGCGCTGACTCACGGCAAGCGCTCCGCCTGGGCGACGGTGCCCGGCGTGGCGCTTGGCGATTTCACGGCGCTGGCCTTGTCGCTTGCCGGGCTCGGCGCCTTGCTGGCCGCGTCAGCCCTGGCGTTCACCGCGCTCAAATGGATCGGCGCGGCCTACCTCGTCTATCTCGGGATCAAGCTCTGGCGCGCGCCGGTCGCCGAGATCGCGGTCGGCGTCGCGCCGCCTGCCGTCTCGAATCGCGCCGTGATGATCCACACCTACGCGGTCACGGCGCTGAACCCGAAGGGCATCATGTTCTTCCTCGCCTTCCTGCCGCAATTCCTGCGCGGCGATGCGCCGGCAGCGCCGCAGATCCTCATCCTCGGCGTGACGTTCCTCGTGCTCGCGACGGTCAATGCGGCGTTCTACGCGCTGCTCGCCGGTCAGCTGCAGGGCTGGTTGCGCGGCGTCGCGGCGCGGCGCGCGCTCAATCGCGTCTCGGGCGCCACGCTGATCGCCCTGGGTGGCGCGATGGCTGTCGCGAAACGATCGAGCTGACGCGTCAGCTCTTGGCCAGCAGCGCGTCGATCTCGCGCGTGATCTCCGGCGCATCGGGCTTCACGCGGCTGGGCCAGGCGCCGACCAAGGCGCCGTCGGGTGCGACCAGGTATTTGTGGAAGTTCCAACGCGGCGCGCCCGCATCGCCGAGTTCCGCGACGATCCACTTGTAGAACGGATGCGCCGATCCGCCGGACACGACCTGCTTGTCGGCCAGCGGGAAGGACACGTCGAAGGTCTCGCAGAACTGCTTGATCTCCCCGGCCTTGCCGGGCTCCTGCGCGCCGAAATCATTCGACGGCACGCCGAGCACGACGAGGCCACGCGATTTGTACCTGCGCCACACCGCCTCGAGCTCACGATATTGCGGCGTGAAGCCGCAGAACGAGGCCGTGTTCACGACGAGGATCGGCTTGCCGGCCCAGGCCTTCAACGGCAGATCGCCGCCATCGATCGACGGAAAGGTGAAGTCATGCGCGCTCATGGTCGTCTTGCGTCCCCTCGGTTTGATCTGCGCCGCGGCAGGCGCGACCGCGCCGCGCAACGCCGCGGCAGATGATGCGAGCAGCAACGAACGCCGCGCGATCGCCAAGCGGCGACTCTCGCGTGTCTCAGCCATAGCGCTCCTCGTTCCACGGATCGCCGCGCATGTGATAGCCGCGCACTTCCCAGAAGCCCGGCTCATCCTCGGCGACGAAGCTGAGCTTGGTCAGCCATTTCGCGCTCTTCCAGAGATAGAGTTTCGGCAGCACGAGGCGCACTGGCCCGCCATGCTCGCGGCTGATCTCCTCGCCTTCCCAGCGATGCGCGAACAACACGTCCTCCCCGGCGAAATCGGCCAGCGGGATGTTCGTCGTGTAGCCATCGTAGGAAGTCTGAATCACGAATCTCGCCTCCGGCCTCGGCTTCACCAGGCCGAGGAGATGGCGCGTCGCCACGCCCTGCCAGGTGTTGTCGAAGCGCGACCATTGCGTGACGCAATGAATGTCGGAGCGCAACGTCACCTGCGGCTGCGCCATGAAGTCGCGGAAATTCCAGGTCAACGGGTTCTCCACGAGACCGTCGATCTCCAGCCGCCACGAGTCTTTGGTGACCTCCGGCTGAATGCCCAGATCGAGCACCGGCCAGTTCTTCACTTCGCGTTGCCCCGGCGGCAAGCGCACGAGATCGGGTTGCGCGACCTCACCCGTCAGCAGCCGTCCATCCCGCGCCCATTGCTGCTTGGTCTTGACCAGCTTCGCCATGACCTTGCCGAGCATGCCGTCGTCGTCAGCCATCGTCTGTCATCCAGTTCCAGCGATCTTCGCCAATCACATGACTATACCTTGGTATGAGCGCCGGCGCGCAGGAACACGCCCTGTCGCGCGAGCGCGGCCTGCAGCGTGGCGACATCGAGAGTACCGGGCGTGACCGACGCGGCGACGCTCAGCGCGGCGGCGGCGCCCGCGGCCTGGCCGGTCAACCAGCATTGCGGGATCTCGCGCATGAAGGAATGCGAGGACGCGTCGCACGCGACGTGACGCCCCGCGACGAGCAGGTTCTCGACCTCGCGCGGGACGAGCGCGCCATAGGGCACGGAGACATTCGCGAAACGCGGACCGAGGCTCGGGCTCACGCCGATCTCGTCGCGATGCACATGCGCGGCCTTCCAATCCGCGCTGCTGACCGGCGTGACGCCGCCGGCGCGGCGGCTATGGCGCACGCCCATCTGCGGTGCGGTCAGCATCACCCAGGCTTGCGCGAAGCCCGGCGCATGGCGGCGGTAATGCACGAGCAGCTCGAACATCTTGTCGCGCGACAGCGCTTCCACCGCGTTGAGGTCGTCGAGATTGACGGCGCTGAAGCCCGAATAGCGCGGCCCCATGAACACGCAGACATCGCGCCGCCAAGACGCCATCGGCGGCTCGAACAGGCCGAGCGCGGCACGGCCCTCGTCGAGGAATTGCTTGTAGGCCGCGGGCTCCTCGGCGACGAAACCGAGCCAGCGCTCCATGTCCACGCCGGCCCAGAGCCAGGCGACGTTGATGCAGTGATGGATCGAGTTCTCGTCGATGTCGGCATCGAAGGGCGCGCCGGCCTGCACGAACATGTCGCCGTCGCCCGATGTGTCGACCACGACACGCGCACGGATCGCCTGCCGGCCCTGCTTGGATTCGAGAATCGCGCCGGCGACGCGCGCGCCCTCCATCAGCGGCCGTGCGACCCAGGCATGCAGCAACAGCTCGGCGCCGGACTCGCGCACGAGATCCATCGACGCGCGCTTGAGCCATTCCGGATCGATCATCGGCGCCCAGGTGACGACGCCGTGGAAGGCGGAGAAGCGGCGTCCCCAATGCGCGACCAGCTCGGGCGCGCGCGAGCCCCAGGCATCGGCCGCGGGTCCATGAATCGCATCGGCAGGCAGGCGGTCGAGGATCTCCTCGGCGAAACCGCGGATCACCTTCTTGCCGTCCCAATCGGTCATGCGATCGATCCAGATCACCAAGCCGCCGGTCGCGAGGCCGCCGAGATGATTGTGACGCTCGACCAGCAGCGTCCGCGCGCCGACCCGCGCCGATGCCACCGCCGCAGCGGTCCCGGCCGGGCCGCCACCGACGATCAGCACATCGACCTCGTCGAGAACGGGAATCTCGCGCGCCGGTTCGACGATGCTGCCGCGCGCGACGCGCCGACGCGAGCGCGCGGACTCGGCCTTGAAGATCTCGGAGCAGTACGGGTTGTTCGACCCGTCGCGATTGGCGACCCGCATGCGCCGACGCTGTCAGAAAACGCGCGCGAAGCCAATTGCGCTGGCGCGCCGGCCGGCTAGATTGGCGCGCAAGATGGCGGCGCGTTCGCCCCACAGCCACGAGAGGAACGCCCATGCGTCAAGTTTTCATCGCCGGTTGGTTCATCGCCGGTTGGTTCATCACCGGTTTGGCCGGCGCCCTTCCGGCCTCCGTCGCCAGCGCGCAGATTTCCGGCGATGTCATCAGGATCGGCGTGCTGACGGACATGTCCGGGAGCTCCGCCGATTCGACGGGGCCTGGTTCGGTCGAGGCGGCGCGCATGGCCGTGGCCGAATTCGGCGGCGCCATCGCCGGCAAGCGCATCGAGATCGTCTCGGCCGATCACCAGCAGAAGGCCGATGTCGGCGCCTCGATCGCACGGCGCTGATACGACGCGGAAGGCGTGGACGTGATCGTCGACGTGCCGCATTCGGGCGTCGCGCTGGCGGTGCAGGAGCTCGCGAGAAATCTCAACAAGGTGCTGTGAGGTCTCCAGCGCCGGCACCACGGTGCTGACCAACAAGGCTTGTTCGCCCAACGGCATCGCGTGGACCTACGACACCTACGCGTTGGCGCGCGGCACGGCGAATGCGGTGATGAAGGAGGGCGGCAAGACCTGGGCCTTCCTGACCGCCGAGTACGCCTTCGGCCAGGCGCTGGAGAAGGACGCCGCCGAAGTCGTCGCGGAAGGCGGAGGACGCGTGATCGCCTCGGTCAAGCATCCGCTCAACGCGCCGGATTTCGCATCGTTCCTGCTGCAGCTCCAGGGCACCAAGGCCGAGATCTTCGGGCTGGCCACAGCCGTCGGCGACCTCATCAACGCGGTCGAGTAGGCCTCTGAATTCGGCATCCAGCGCGGCGGACAGAAGCTCGCAGCGCTGCTGATGCTCGAAGCCGATGTGCACGCGATCGGGCTGCAGACGGCGCAGGGCACCTACCTGACGACGCCGTTCTACTGGGATCTCAACGACGAGACTCGCGCCTTCTCGAAGAAATTCGCCGAGAAGTTCAATCGGCCGCCCTCGCTGTTGCAGGCGGGCGTCTACGGCTCGACCCTGCATTACCTCAAGGCCGTGCAGGCGGCGAACACGGACGAGGCGCTGGCGGTCGTGTTCATGCATGGCGGTGGACTCTCCGGATCGATGTGGGAGACGACGCCCGATGGACGGCCGGGCTGGTCGCGGCTGTTCCTCGAAGCGGGACATCCGGTCTACGTGATCGACGGCGTCGAGCGCGGTCGCGCGGGCTGGTGCCCCTTCCCCGAAATCTGGGAAGGCACGCCGGTGCTGCGCACGGCGCAGGAAGCCTGGAGCCTGTTTCGTTTCGGGCGGGCGGTGGATTTCGACGCGCGGCTGCCCTTTCCGGGACAGCGCTTTCCCGTCGCGGCATTCGATGCCTTGCCCGCGCATTTCTCGCCGCGCTGGGCCGCCAACAACGAGCGCGCGCAGGCCGCGCTGATCGCCGCGATCGCGCGCATCGGGCGCTGCATCCTCGTGGCGCATAGCCAAGGCGGCGAGCACGCGCTGGTCGCCACGCTCGCGCGCCCCGATCCCGTCGCCGCCTATGTCGACATCGAACCCTCGGGCTTCCCGACGGCGACACGTGCGAACGTCGCCGGCAGGTCCTTCCTGTTCGTGCTCGGTGATTTCCTCGATGCGAGCGCGCTCTGGACCAGCCTCGTCGGCAAGATCGATGCCTATGCCGCGGAGCTCAACCGCCTCGCGGGCAGAAGCGAGATATGGCGCCTCGGCACGCTCGGCATGCCCGGCCGTTCGCACATGCCGATGATGGACCACGGCAGCGAAGCGATCGCCGCGCGCATCATCGAATGGGTCGACGCGTCGCGGGCCTGATCGAGCACGAAGAAACGCCCCCGGCGCGCGCCGATCCGGGGCGCCTCATAGGCGACACCCTGATTTCGATTCACGGATGAGCGGAAGCGAACTTGAGCGGCCGGGGTCATTTCGCTCCGGCGAAATGGCATGAAGTGGGAAATTCGCCTCCGCGCGTTTCGAGCGCCGGCAAGGACTGACCGCAGATCGATTGGGCCGATGGACAGCGTGGGTGGAAGGCGCAAACCGCAGGCGGCGCGAGCGGGCTCGGCAACTCGCCGCTGACCGCCGCGCGCGCGCGACGCCGCCCTGGCTTGAGCTGCGGCACCGCCTGTACCAGAGCCTGCGTATAGGGCTGCCGTGGCGCGGACAGCAACGAAGCCGTCGGCCCGATCTCGACGATGCGGCCGAGATACATGACCGCGACGCGATGGGTCAGGTGTCGGACAAGCCTGAGATCATGCGTGATGAACACCAGGGTGAGATCCAGTCGCGCCTGCACGGAAACATCCAGCGCCGAGACCGGTTCGTCGGCGATGATCAGCGATGGTTCGAGCGCCAACGCACGCGCGATGCCGATGCGCTGGCGCTGATCGCCCGCGGATTGAGCGAGCCCTGCGGATCCTGGAAAACCATCTGCACCTGGCGGCTGAAATTGAGCCGACCCGCGCCATCGAGGCCGCGCACATCCGTGCCGTCGAAATACAACCTGCCCGCGTCGGGTTCGAGGAGCCGCACCAGGCAACGCGCGAGCGTGGACTTGCCGCAACCCGATTCACCGACGATGCCGAGCGTCTCACCGCGATGGACCTCCAGGCTGACACCCTCGACGGCGCGGCATCACCGGGCGGGCGCGACCACGCAGCGTGTTGACGATCCCCGCGGTCCAGCGAAACGCTTGCTCAGCCCGTCGACCCTGAAGATCGTCGCGTCCGTCACGGCATCGGCTCCGTCGCCAGTGTCTGCGCGGCGAAGCAAGCGATGGCGCGATCATGGCCGCAGCCGCGCAAATCCGCACGCTGCGGTCAAGCGTGGTGTGCGCGACCAGGGCTTCATCGATCTGCATGCCGATGGAGAGCACGGGATTGAGCGCCGACATCGGCTCCTGGAACACCATCGCGATCTGGCCGCCACGGATCTCGCGCAGACGCGCCGCCTCCATCTCTAGAAGATCGGCGCCACGCCAGCGCACCCGCCCTGAGACTGCCGCATTGGCGTGCAGCAGGTTCAGCAGCGCGCGCAGCATCATCGATTTGACCGAGCCGGACTCGCCGACGGTTCCGATCACCTCGCCGACGCGCACCTCGAGATCGATGCCGTCGACCGCATGCACGGCGCGGTCGTGAAGAAATTCTTGCCGTCGGCGACCAGCACGCTCCATTCCGCAGTCGGCGGCTCGGCGTCGAGGCCGAGGCCGAGATAGCCGAGGCTCGAGCCGAGCAGAATCACCAGCGCCATGTCCGTGACCGCATAGACGAACACCGGCCGCACGGCATTGGGCAGGATGTGCGGAAGATGATCCGCAGGGCCGAGTAGCCGAGCACGCGGGCGGCCGCGACGTATTCGCTGCCCTTCTGGACCATGACCTCGGCGCGCATCAATCGCGCATAGGCGACCCATCCGACGTAGATGATCGCGATGTAAATGTTGATGATCCCAGGCCCGAACACCGCGACGATCGCAATCACGAGCACGAGGAAAGGAAATGTCACGACGAGATCGACCAGTCGACCGGACAGCGCCTGTCGGACTTTCTGGTTCGACAGCGGATTGGGCTTGCCGTCATAGCTCGGCCGCACGTTGAGAGTCAGATACGCGGCGCGTGTGGATGGCCACAGTTCCATGCGCAACGACTTGCGCGCCTGCAGCTCCCTCACGCGCGAGTACGGCACGAACTCGCTACCATGGATCTCGCCGGCCTTGAGCTTGAGCAGCCGCGTCGCATCGTCGGGAATGATCTGGAACTCGAGCTCGTCGAGATAGAACAACCCGATTCCCGCAGCGTCCTTCTTCCAGAAATGCGGATTGCGCGCGAGGCGCATGACGACACCGCGTTTCCATTCCACCAGCATGAAGGGACCGGTGCCGATGGGCCTTTCGGCGAAAGCCTTGGTCTTGTCGTCGTGCGGGGCGTGCCGCTCGTGGCCTCGAACTGGGCTTGCGGCATCACGGCGGTGTTGAACATCGCCCGCGCGGGCAGCAAGGTCGGATCGGGGTGCTTCAACTTGATCACGACCGTCGACGGGCCGGTCACCTCGACCGCCGCGATCGAGGCGACCATCTCGTTCAAGGCGCCGTTCTTGGGATCGCGCGCTCGATCGAGTCGGTTAGGCTGCAACGGAAAATGCGGTGAGACCCGCCGCGACGCCAAGCGTGGCACGGCGCGTGAGAGCGATCCTTGCGTCCATGGCGGCCATCTCCTCGATGCGGGTTGACTTGCCATCAGCCTCGGGCGCGCGAGCAGCCCTGTCGATGGACGCGGCCGAAGCGCTGCGCGAGACTCAGCGCCGCGGGCGCCGTCGCACGGCAGTGACCGGCTCGCTGCGCCGATTCGCAAGATGAGCGGCGACGCGCGGATCGCCAGCGAAGTCGCGGTGCTGGAATTCGAACTTCGCATTCGATGGAAACTCGCGCCAAACCTGGACCGTGTCGCGTCGCGGAAAGATGAGCCAGGTCTCGGTCCGGTGCGGCGCGGTCTCCGCGAAGGACGCCGGCGACAGGATCGCAACATTGGCGCGACCGCGCGCATCGCGCACCGAACGATAGCGGATGAGATCGATCGCGACGCCGCGCGCGGCGTCCGCCAGATCCTGGCATGGGCCATAGGCGACGGGATCGGTCCAGCGTGCGGCGTCGGCGGCGAGCGGCGGTTCCGTCAGATCGATCATGCGATCGCTCGCGCAGGTCACTGCGAAGGCGGTGTGCTCGAGTGGCCGCAGCGGCAGCAGCATGTCCGGCGATTCGAGCATGAAGAGCAGGCGATAGAACGCGCTCTCGGCGATCGCCGTCTCGATGTGCTCCGCGGCGTAGAAGCATCCCTCACGCTGCAGGGCTCGGCGGAATCGCGAGCCATGCGGATAGGGCGCATAGCGAAACGGCGTGAACAGAAGGAAATTGAGGTGACGACACGAATCGGGGATCGCCGGCTTCGATTCGTCGAGCAGCCGCTCGAGCGTCGCTTGCTCCTCCAGCGTATCGGTGAGCCGCATCGTCGAGATGCGATGCTGGGCCTCCACGATGCGCCAGACCGAGCCGCGATAGCCACGCGCCTCAGAGGACAGCGCGTCTGCTGTCCACATATTGAATCAATTGGACGAGGCCGGTGACGGAGGTGATGAGATCGATCGGGCGCGCGGCGAGCGCGAGGTTCTGACCTTGCAACCACGACCGCGAAGCCTCGTCGCCACCGGTCATCGCATCGAGCCCGCGAAACAGCCTGACGAGCAGCACCGCGAGCTCGAACGGTTTGGTGCCGCGCTGCAGATCGAACTGTCCCGTGCGCAACCGCGATACCGACGCTTCGGAGAGACCCAGGATGCGGGCGAGATCGGCGCTGGTCAGACCCAGCAGATCCGCGGCTCGGATCGTCGCCTTGGCCAGGATCCGGGCCTCGTCGAGCGCCGGCGTCGCAGTCAGTTGGGCAATATTCTTTCTCATTGAACTAAGTTTCACTTTATTTCTTGAGCAAGATATTTCGGCCAGCAATTGCATTCAACAGAAATATTTGGAGGATTCTCCGCCGATGACCAATGGTCGCCTTGAAGGCGCAGACACAGCTTCGTGATCACGAGCTGGCTCCGGCTCAGGTATTCGTGGCCAGTCACACAGGGGGAAAACAAGCAATGACTCCAACGATTAGAATGGCCGTGCTCGGCTTCGTCGCGGCCGTCATCGCCGTGCTCGTTGCGCACCAGCTGATGGTGCTGGCGCTCTACATGATCGGCTGGGTGCCGAATGCGCCGTACTCTTTCCGACCAAATGCTTGGGGCGTGCCGCAGATCATCAACGGGATGTTCTGGGGCGGGCTGTGGGGAATCGCCTTCGCCTTCGCGGCCCCGAAGATCCCGATCTCGGCGGCCTGGCTGAAGGGCATCGTGCTCGGCCTGCTCGGCCCGCTGCTGATCGGCGGCTGGATCGTGATGGCGGCCATCCGCGGCCAGCCTTTCTTCACGGGATTCGTACCGATGCGCATGCTGGTCGGGGCGCTGATCCTCGGCGCGTTCGGGCTGGGCTGGATCTACATCCATCAGGCGATCGCGCGCACGCGCGCTTGACCCCGATGTCAGCCGACGCGCCGACTTGACGACAGGATCGGGTTGGCGCGCATCACGAAGATCGTGCCGCCCGATGCCGTGTGGGTGACGAAGGTCCAGATCACTCGACCATCGGCGAATTCCCGGGTGAACCGACTCACCGTGCGTGCGCTGGTGTCGCGCAAGCAACTCTCGACCCACGCCGCGCGCTCGTCGGGCGCGATGGCGTAGAGGTCCGATTCGGCGTGCAGTTCGAACACGCGCCGACCGCTCATGCCGCGGGTGAGCTTGCCCTCGAGATGAGGGAACATCTTCGGATACCGCGCAGTCCAGTTACGGCCGCGATCCATGCCTCGCGTTCCGCCGGCGCGATGCCGTACAGCGACGACGACGCGTCCAGACTCGGGATTTCGCGATGCGCGAGCCCGACGGCCAGCCGCCGGTCAGATGAGAAAACATCGACTCGTAGTTTCGGCTCCTGAGTGACAGGCGATCGTCGGCATCATGCACGGCGAGACCGATGACGAGGATACTCAGCGCCAGCGCGCGAGGCGGCGCTCGAGCCGCGTGAGCACCGTGCCGATGCTGAGCCCCAGCAGCGACAACAGGACGATGCCCGCCAGGAGATCCTCGGTGTTCATGAGATTGCCGGCCTGCAGCACGAACTGGCCGATGCCGCGCTGCGCGCCGATCATCTCGGCCGATACCAGCAGGATCAGCGCAATCGACGCGGTGATGCGAAATCCCGAGAGGATCGCCGGCCAGGCGCCGGGCAGCACGATCTTGCGCAGGATGTCGCGGCTCGGCATGCCGAAGCTCTGCGCCATGCGGATGAGATTGCGCGGCACGCCGTCGACGCCGGCATAGACAGCGATCACCGTCGGAAAGAAGACACCGAGCGCGATGGTGGCGATTTTCGATGCCTCGCCGATACCGAGCCAGAGAATCATCAGCGGCAGCAGCGCGATCTTCGGAATCGGAAACAAGGCCGAGACGAAGGGAATGCCGACGGAGCGCGCGAGCGAGAACACGCCGATCGCGAAGCCGACGGCGAGTCCGCAACACGTACCGAGGATCCAGCCGCCGAGCATGCGCGTGATCGAATCCCCGAGGTGCCCCCACAGCGCGCCGCTGTGCAACAGATCGCCGAGCGCCGCCATCACGGCGCTCGGCCGTGGCAGGAAGATCGGGCTGATCCAGCCGAGGCGCGACGCGATCTCCCAGACTCCGACCAGCACCGCGAACGCGGCGAGGGCGACGAAGCGGCGGCGCTCGGGCGCGAAACCGCTGCCGCGAAACACGACTGGGCGACGCTCACGCATGATCGAGGATCTCGCGTTCGGCGAGTTGGGCTTCGGCCTTCATCGCGCGCCAGAGCCGATCCTGCAGCTGCTTGAGATCACCCGCCGCCGCCACGCTGTCGCGATCACCATGGGCGACGGTGATCTCGACGATCTCGCGCACGCGACCGGGCCGTCGCGACAGCACGACGACGCGGTGCGCGAGCCGGACCGCCTCGGCCAGATTGTGCGTGACATAGACGCCGGTGAAGCGCGTCGCGCTCCAGAGCTCGATCAGATCCTCCATCAGCAACTCGCGCGTCTGCGCATCGAGCGCCGAGAGCGGCTCGTCCATCAGCAGGACGGCCGGCTCGACGACCAGCGCGCGCGCGATGCCGACGCGCTGGCGCATGCCGCCCGAGAGCTGCTTCGGAAAAGCGTTCGCGAACTCGGCGAGACCGATCTTGGCGAGCGCCGCCGCGACGCGGCGCGCGATCTCGCCGCTCGACAGGCCGTGATGCTCCAGCGGCAGCGCGACATTGCCGGCGACGTCGCGCCACGGCAGCAACGCGAAATCCTGAAACACGAACGTCAACGCGTTCAGGCACGATGCGGGCGCGTCGCCGAGCTGCAGGACGCGGCCGGCGCTGGGCTGCACCAGGCCGCCGAGGATGCCGAGCAGCGTGGACTTGCCGCACCCCGACGGTCCGATCAGCGCGACGATCTCGCCGGTGCGGATCTCGAGGTCGATGCCGTCGAGCGCGACGAGGTCACCGTAGCGATGCGTGACCTGCTCGAGGATCAGCTCCACGGCGGAGGTTCAGCCGCGCGGCACGTTGAGATGGTCGGCGACGAAGCTCAGATCGACGATCGCCTTGGCGTCGACCTCGCCCTTGACCAGTTTCTCCGCGAGCCAGAATGCGACCTGGGAATGGATGTCGCCGACGTCGAGGCGCGCCGCGGCATCGATGAAGGGCAGACCCGTCGCCACACGCTCGGCGGGTTGATCGAGCGCTTTCGCCAGTATGGCAAGCGCCGCGTCGTAGCCGGCGCCGCGCGTCGGTTGACCGCTCGCATCGCGCAGGTTGAACGCCGCGTGATACTCGCCGCAGCCTTTGGCCCAGGCGCGCACGAACCGCTCGACCATGCCGCGCCGCTGCTCGATCGCCTTGGGGCTGGTGAACAGGGCGCCGACCTGCCAGGGCGTTTCGTCACCGACCCAGCCGATGATGCGACCGGCCTTCTCGGCCTCCAGCTGCCGCGCGAGCGTCACCGGGATCACCGTCGCATCGACCTGATTGCCCTTGAAGGCGGCGGCCATCGCGGGCAATTGCTGCAGCGCGACCATGGTCACGCTCGCCAGATCGAAACCGTATTTGCGCGCGAGAAGACCGAGCGCGTAGTGGAAGGTCGAGCCGGTGGTGGTGATCGCCACCCGCCGCCCGGCGAAATCCTTGAGGCCGCGAAACCCGTCGTCCCAGGCCTTGTTGGTGACCATGTAGGCGTTGAGCTGGAAGCCGCGATCCTCGCGCGATTGCGCGGCGATGATCCTGAGCGCGCCCTTGCCGGCGAGATTGTAGAAACCCGCGGTGAGTCCGGTGACGCCGAACTCGGCATCGCCCGATGTCACGGCGACCGGGACCTGCTGCGCGGCGGTGAAGATCTTCGGCTCGACCTCCAGACCCTCGGCGCGGAAATGGCCGCGTTCGATCGCTATGAACAGCGGCCCGGACGACGCGAGCTTGAGCACGCCGATGCTCACCTTCTCCAAGGTCTGTGCGCGCGCGGCGCGAACGCCCGTCGCCAGCGTGGCGACGCCTGCGGCGGTGCTTTTCAGGAGCGAACGACGGCGCATGGCGAGACCTCCGGTTTCGAGTCTTGATCGCGGAGTTACGGGCGGCCCGCTGCGCTTGTCAATCATCCCAGCCCATAGAGCCGGATCGGATTGGCGCGGCCGGGAATCTCGATCGCCCCCAACGGCGTTGCGACCATGCCGGCGGGCGGCGTCAACCGCGACATGAGATCGTGCGAGATCACCGAGCGCTGTCCCAGGAGCCCGCAGATCTTCTCGAGCTTCACCGTCGTGTTGAGCGTGTCGCCGAGCATGGTGATCTCGCGCTTCAGCTCCCCGACCTCGCCGATCGCGATCGGTCCGGCGTGCAGCACGGCGCGTCCGGTCGGCCGGACACCGAAGCGGCGCTCGCATTCCGGCCCGATCTCGCGCATGCAGCGCACGACGCCGCCGAGACAGGCGAGGATGCGCGACTCTTCGATCGCCAGCTCGACCGGCCAGGTGACGATGATGGCGTCGCCGATATAGCGATAGATCTCGGCGCGCGAACCGACGAAGGCCGGCGTGAGTTCTCGGATGACGAAGTCCAGGAGTTCCAGGAATCCCGCCGGCCCGATGCGTTCCGCGATCGCCGTCGACCCCGCGAGATCGAGCAGCAGGAACGCGCGCTCCTCGACCCGCGGCGTGTGATAGCGCCCGGTGAGCAGACGCCAGAGCGTGCCCGGACCGAGCAACCGATCGAGTTCGAAGATCAGCGTCAGCGCGAGCGAAACGACGAGCGCATAGGCGATGTCGACTCCCAGCCCACCCAGCGCACCGACGCCAGGGATCGGAACGAGGACCCGGGTCAGGATCAGACTGCCGGTGATCCATCCGACCCAGAGCAGCGACTTGGCGACAACGAAGGGAACGAAAGCGAGACGGCGCAGCGGCGCGGCGCGGCGGCTCGACCGCGCGACGATCTCCGCCGCCACGATCCCGCCGGCGATCAGGGCGCCGGTGAGCACGCCACGAGTCAGGCTCAGCCAGCTCATGGGAAAACTCAGCACGACATAGCCGATGCCGAACATGGCGCCCGCGAAGGCGAAGCCGATGATGGTGCGGAGATGGCGGGAGAGCGTTGCGTCGAGCATTGCACGCCGAGCTTAGTTCAATGCACCGGTCCAGCTGATCTCTATACTGGCGTCATGACGAAGCCGCGCATCGTTTCGCTGCTGCCGGCCGCGACGGAGATCGTCGCCGGGCTCGGTGCGCTCGATCTCCTCATGGGGCGCAGCCATGCCTGCGATTTTCCGGCAGCTGTGCAGACCTTGCCCGCGCTCACGCAGCCGCGGATCGATCCGTTCAAGCCCGGCGCGCTGCTCGACCGCGAGATGCGCAAGACTCTCGAAGCGGCGCTGTCGATCTATCGCATCGATGCGGAGGCGTTGCGCCAGCTCGCGCCCGATCTCGTGCTCACGCAGACTCTCTGCGCTTCCTGCGCCGTCCATCCCGACGATCTGGCCGCGGCGCTGCGCAGCTGGACCAGCGCCAAGCCGATGATCATCGCGCTGTCCGCGATGCGCATCGACGCGGTCTATGCCGACATCACGGACATCGCCGCCGCGCTTGGCCGACGCCTTGCGGGCGAGGCGCTGGTCACGCGCATCGGCGCGCGGTTCGCGGGCGTCTCGGCGCGGATCACGCCCGAACGGCCGGTGCGCGTCGTCGCGCTGGAGTGGCTCGAGCCGCTGATGGCCGGCGGCAATTGGCTGCCGGAGCTCATCGAGATCGCCGGCGGAGATCCGCTGCTCGCCCAGACGGGTGCGCATTCGCCCTGGTTGACGGCGGCGGCGCTCGCCAAGGCCGATCCCGACACGCTGCTGCTGATGCCCTGCGGCTTCACGCTGGACCGCGTCTGCGCCGAGGCGCCGCGATTTCTCGCACGACCGGAGATCGCGGTCCTGCGCGCCGTGCGCGAGAATCGTGTCTTCGCGCTCGACGGCAACGCCTATTTCAATCGGCCCGGACCGCGGCTCGCGGACTCCGCGGAGATCCTCGCCGAGATCCTGCACCCGCCTGACGTGAACCGTTTCGAGGACCACGCCTGGCGGCGCCTCAGCCGCTGAGCGCTACGCGATCTCGTCGCGCAGGGCTTCGAGCGCGGCGACCGATTCCGCGTCCAGAATACGCAGCGCGATCGAGCGGCTGAATCCCGCACGCGCCAACACGCCGAAATCCTTGTCGCGCCGCGCCGCGCGCTCACCCTCGGCGCGATAGGGTCCGAGCTTGCGCCGCCGCGCGAGGTTGATCGCCGCCGCCAACTCCGGCTGCGGCAGATCCTCGGTCAGACGGGCCATGGCGCGATCGACGTCGTCGCGCTCGACGCCCTTCTCGCGGAGCGTGTTGCGGATCGCGGCGGAGGAGCGCCCGCGCGCCACCAGCGAGCGCACGCGCCCTTCGGCGAATCGACGATCGTCGAGCAGGCCGCGCGCGGCAAGCAGTTCGACCACCGCCTCGACGCGCGCCGCGCCTTCGGCGCGGTCGATCGCGCCGCCGGCACGCACCGCGCGCTCGATCCGCCGCATCAGCACGCGCACGACCAGCTGGCGCGGCGCGGCGAAGCGCTCGAGGTAATGCAGCGCGGCCTTTTCCAGCGTCTCGGGATCGCAGCTCGGTGGGGAACGCGAAGGTTTCATGGCGCAATTGTGCCATGCGCCGCGATGTCTTGCAGCGCGTGTTGCTGGGCTCTAATGCTCGGCCCGCTCATGAATACTCGAATCGCTCCGCTGCCGCCGCAGCCGCGCCGCTATGGCGCCGTGAACTGGATTGGCCTGCACACCCTGGTGATGCGCGAGGTCCGTCGCTTCCTCAAGGTCGCCACCCAGACCGTCGTGGCGCCCGTGGTCACGACGCTGCTGCTGCTCTCGGTCTTCGCGCTGGCGCTCGGCGGCTCGGTGCGCCCCGTCGCCGGCCTGCCCTTCGCGGAGTTCCTCGCGCCGGGCTTGATCATGATGGCGATGGTGCAGAACGCCTTCGCCAATACCTCGTCGTCGCTGACCATCGCCAAGGTCCAGGGCAACATCGTCGATTCGCTGATGCCGCCCCTCAGCGCGACGGAGCTCACGCTCGGCTTCGCGCTCGGGGGCGTCGTGCGCGGACTGGCGGTCGGCTGTGCGGTGGCGCTTTGCCTCCTGCCCTTCGTCGAGATTCACGTCCATGCGGCGGGGTTCATCGTCTTCCACGGTCTCGCGGCCGTATTGCTGCTCTCGCTGCTCGGCGTGATCGGCGGGATCTGGTCGCAGAAATTCGATCACATCTCGGCCTTCACCAATTTCGTGGTCACGCCGCTGGCCTTTCTCTCCGGCACTTTCTACACCGTCGATCGGCTGCCAGAGCCCTGGCACATGATCGCGCTGTTCAACCCGTTCTTCTACATGATCGACGGGTTCCGCTACGGCTTCATCGGTCACAGCGATGGGGGATTGGTGACGGGAATCCTGGTGATGACCGTCGCCAACATCCTGCTCGGCGCGATCTGTCATCGCATGTTTGCCACCGGCTACAGGTTGCGGGCGTGACGAATGTCGCGACCGTCACGATCGCGTGAGCCCCAGGGATCTCACACCGGCGTGAGATGGCTGGCGAGATCATCTCGCCTAGTTTCCGGATCCGACATGACCTCTCCCAAACCCACGACTTCCCCCGTGAAGAAGCCCCGCGACGTCCGGGTCGATTTCTTTCGCGGCGCGGCTCTCATCATCATCTTCGTCGCTCATGTTCCCGGCAACGTCCTGGGCGATTGGATTCCCGCGCGGTTCGGCCTTTCCGACGCGGCGCATATGTTCGTCTTCATCTCCGGCTATGCGGCGGCGATCGCCTTCGGCGGCACGTTCCTGCGCTTCGGCTTCCTCGCCGGCGCGGGACGCATCGCCATCCGCTGCGCGCAGCTGTTCGGCGCGCATATCGGATTGTTCATCGCGGTGGCGACGCTGTGCGCGGTCTTCGCCGATCAGCTCGGCGGCCTCGAATATGCGGCGCATCTCAATATCGGCGGTTTCTTTGCCGAGCCCGGCCACGCGCTCACCGGCCTGTTCACCCTCTCCTATGTGCCGACCTTCTTCGACATCCTGCCGCTCTACATGGTCGTACTCGCGCTGGTGCCAGTCGCGACGCTGCTCGCCCGGCTGCACCCCTACCTGCCGATGACCGTCTCCGCGGTGGTCTGGCTGGCGGTTCAGGTCCAAGGCTATGCCCTGCCGGCCGGCTACGCCGAGAACGCGCTGTGGGGTTTCAACCCCTTCGCCTGGCAGTTGATCTTCTTCACCGGCTATTCGCTCTCGATGGGCTGGATCGCTCGGCCCAGCTTCTCGCGCCCGCTCGTCACCCTGGCGGCGATCTATGTCGCGGTCAGCGCGGCAGCGATGATCCCGCTGATCTACGAGAGCGCCGAGTTGCTGGCGATGCTGCGCGACTGGGTCTTGGCCCATGCCAGCAAGCCGGATCTGGACATTCGCCAATACCTGCATTTCCTCGCGCTCGCTCTGGTGGTGCTGGCGCTGCTCGAAGGGCGCACACAGGTTCTGGCCGGCGCCTGGGCCAAGCCCTTCGTGAAGATCGGACAGCAGGCGCTGGTCGTGTTCGTGTCCGGCATGACCCTGTCGCATCTCGGTGGCATGGTGATGCAGACGTATGGCACCGACCTGCCCGTCCAACTGCTCGTCAATGGGGTCGGGTTCGGCGCCCTGTTCGCGATCGCCTACGTCTCGGCCTGGGTAAAGAACCCGCCCTGGAAGGCCAAGTCCGCGCCTCGCGCTGGCATTGCCGCGCTGCCCGCCGCCGCTCCGGCCGGGCTCAGCGTCTCCAGCGACTCCTCGGGGCTGCCCGAAACCGGCGCCCTGGCCGCGCCACGCGGTTGACACTGCGCCCTGTGAGGCGACTACATTGGGTTTTTGGCGCCAAGGGATCCGCTCGTCGGGTCCCTTCGTGCTTCAGGACCGTTTGGTCCAGCCCGAGGAGAGAGCTTCGTGAGCGTCGCCGAAACCAAGGCCATATCGCCTGTGATGCCCACCTACGCCCGCACCGACCTCGCGATCGAGCGCGGCGAGGGCGTCTACCTCCATGGCAGCGACGGCCGTCGCTATCTCGACTTCATGTCCGGCATCGCCGTCTCGGCGCTCGGCCACGCGCACCCGGCGATGGTCAAGGCGATCACCGACCAGGCGCAGAAGCTCTGGCACGTCTCCAACATCTTCCGCATTCCCGAGGGCGAGCGTCTGGCCAAGCGGCTGACCGAGACGACATTCGCCGATACCATGTTCTTCACCAATTCCGGCGCCGAGGCGATGGAGTGCGGCATCAAGCTGGTGCGTAAATTCCACGCGCATCACGGCCATCCCGAGCGCTACCGGCTGATCACCTTCGAAGGCGCGTTCCACGGCCGCACGCTGGCGACCATCGCCGCCGGCGGACAGAAGAAGCATCTCGAAGGCTTTGGGCCGAAGGTCGAAGGCTTCGACCAGCTCCCGTTCGGCGACCACGAGGCGCTGGAGGCGGCGATCGGCCCGGAGACGGCGGGAATTCTGATCGAGCCGATCCAGGGCGAAGGCGGCATCCGCCCCGTGCCGACGCAATGCCTGCGCGGACTTCGCGAGCTCTGCGACAAGCATGGGCTGCTGCTGTTCTTCGACGAGATCCAATGCGGCATGGGACGAACGGGTCGCCTGTTCGCGCATGAATGGGCCGGCGTGACGCCGGACGTGATGGCGGTCGCCAAGGCGCTGGGCGGTGGATTCCCGGTCGGCGCCTGCCTGGCGACGGCAAAGGCCGCGGTTGGCATGACGGCCGGCACCCATGGCTCGACCTATGGCGGCAATCCCTTGGCGATGGCGTGCGGCAACGCCGTGCTCGACGTCATGCTGGCGCCGGGCTTCATGGATCACGTCCAGCAGGTCGGCAGCCATCTGACACAGCAGCTGCAGGGCATCGTCTCGCGCTTCCCTGATGTGTTCGAGGAAGTGCGCGGTCAGGGCCTGATGCTGGGCCTGAAATGCAAGCTGCCGCAGGGCGATGTCGGCGCGGCGCTGCGCGGGCATGGCCTGCTCACCGTCAATGCCGGCGACAACGTCGTGCGGATGCTGCCGCCGCTGATCGCCGAGGCGCGCCACGTGACCGAGGCCTGCACGATCATCGAGAAAGCCGCAGTCGAGCTGACGCAAAAGCTGCGCAAGACTGGATGAATTGTGGTGACGACGCTGTTTCCCCCTCGACATTTCCTCGATCTCGACAAGCTCGACGCGCCCACCCTGCGCCAGATCATCACGCTCGCGACCGCGCATAAGCGTCGCGAGCCGCCAGGCGGCGCGATCAAGCCGCTGGCCGGCAAATCCCTGGCGATGATCTTCGAGAAGCCCTCGACGCGCACACGCGTCTCGTTCGAAGTGGCCATCCGCCAGCTCGGCGGCGACGCCGTGATCCTGACACCCGCCGATACGCAGCTCGGCCGCGGCGAGACGATCGCCGATACCGCGCGTGTCCTGTCACGCTACTGCGATGCCATCATGCTGCGCACGACGTCGCATTCGCGGCTGACGGAAATGGCGAAATTCGCCACCGTCCCCGTCATCAACGGCCTGACGGAGCGCACCCATCCCTGCCAGGTGATGGCCGACGTCATGACGTTCGAGGAACATCGCGGCGCCATCAAGGGCAAGACCGTCGCGTGGTCGGGCGACGGCAACAACATGGCCGGGTCCTGGATCCAGGCGGCGGCGCGTTTCAACTTCACGCTCAAGCTCGCCTGCCCGCCCGAGCTGGCGCCGCCGGCGGACATCCTCGGCTGGGCGCGCAGCGAAGGCGCCAAGGTCGTGGTGACGCATGATCCGGCGCAAGCCGTGCAGGATGCCGATGCCGTCATCACCGACACCTGGGTGTCGATGGACCAGGAGAGCAGCGCGGCAAAGCTCGGCGGCGAGAAGCGTCACAACATGCTGGCGCCCTATCGGGTCGATCAACATCTCATGGTGCGCGCGAAGCCCACCGCCATCTTCATGCACTGCCTCCCGGCGCATCGCGGCGAGGAAGTCACCGACGAGGTGATCGACGGCCCGCAATCCGTGGTCTGGGACGAAGCCGAGAATCGTCTGCACGTGCAGAAGGGCATCCTCGCCTGGTGCCTGGCCTGACCCTCCGCCCCTTCACAACGAGCACTCCCCCATGACCATTGCCCACGACGTCGTCGGACTCGGCAACGCCATCGTCGACGTCATCTCGAAGACCGACGATGCGTTCCTCGCGCGCCACAAGCTGGCCAAGGGCGCGATGACGCTCGTCACCAGCGCCCAGGCCAACATGCTCTATGCCGACATGGGACCGGCGATCGAAATGTCCGGCGGTTCAGCCGCGAACACGATGGTGGGCATCGCGTCGCTCGGCGGGCGCGCCGCCTACATGGGCCGCGTCTTCGCCGACCAGCTCGGCCAGGTCTTTCGCCACGACATCCGCGCGTCGGGCGTGCATTTCCAGACGCCAGCCGCCAAGGACGGGCTGCCGACCGCGCGCTGCATGATCCTCGTCACGCCCGACGCCCAGCGCACGATGCAGACTTATCTCGGCGCCTGCGTCGAGTTTGGCCCCGAGGACGTCGATCCGAAAATCATCGAGGCCTCGCAGATCACCTATCTCGAGGGATATCTCTGGGATCGGCCGCAGGCCAAGGAGGCGTTTCGCAAGGCGATGCAGGTCGCGCATGCGAAGGACCGCAAGGTCGCACTCACGCTGTCGGACGCGTTCTGCGTCGACCGCCATCGCGCGGAGTTCCGCGAACTGGTGGAGAGTTCAGCGGACATCATCTTCGCGAACGAATCCGAGATCCTGTCGCTGTGGCAGGTCAAGAGCTTCGATGAAGCGGCCGCGCTGTGCATGTCGAAACCCAATCGGACCTGGGCGCTGACGCGATCCGAGAAAGGCTCGGTCGTGATCGGCAATGCCAAGGTAACGCCGGTTCCATCCGAGAAAATCGACCGCGTCGTCGACACGACGGGTGCCGGCGATCTCTACGCCTCGGGATTCCTGCTCGGCCTGGCGCATGGCCGTCCACTCTCCGACTGCGCACGCCTCGGCCATATCTGCGCCGCCGAAATCATCTCCCATGTCGGCGCGCGCCCCGACACCGACCTCGCCGCCCTGGTCAAGTCGAAGCAGGGGTAGCGCCGCGCATCCGGCCCGGCCGCGCTCACCCCTGAGCCCGTAGCGCGGCCAAGCCGTTGCGCTGCTTGCCTTGAGCGTCGAAATTCGCGGGGTCGAGCCAGAGCTCGAAGCCGCGCTGCACGGCGGGCCAGTCTCGGTCGAGCATGGCGAACCAGGCGGTGTCGCGGTTGCGGCCCTTGATGATCATGTGCTGACGGAAGAGCCCTTCGTACACGAAGCCCAGCCGCTCGGCCGCTCGGCGCGAGGGCAGGTTGTGCGCATTGCATTTCCATTCGTAGCGGCGATAGCCGAGCTCGAACGCGTAGCGCGCGAGCAGATACATCGCCTCGGTCGCCGCCACGCTGCGCTGCAGCTTGGGCGAGAACAGGATGTTCCCGACTTCGATGACGCGGTTGGCGGGATCGATGCGCATCAGGCTCGCGAGGCCGAGCGCCGTGCCGGTCGCGGCGTCACGAAGGGCGTAGAAATACGGATCGGCATCGGCGAGGCGCTGCTCGAGCCAGGTCTGGAAGCCTGCCGCATCCGCGAAAGGGCCGACTCCCATGTAGAGCCAGAGCGCATCGCGCTCCGGACCATGCGCGGCCTCGAACAAGATCTGCGCGTCGCGCGCGACATCGGGGCGATCGACGACCACGCTGCGGCCGCGCAGGCTGACAGGGCCGGGGCGCGGCGCCGGCGTCAGCATCGCGGCGGGCAAGCGTCTGCCGATGGGAAGTCCATCCGCGGTGCGGTCGGTGTCGGGCGAGTCTGTGGGCATCTGAGTTTCCTTGCTGAGAGCCCGCACGATCCACGACCGGTGGATGCCAGGCAAGCGCCGCGCTCGTGTTCGCCGCGCGGAAGCGTCTATTCTTTGCACCTGCAACCGAAGGGGACGCGACGATGACGGGACTGACGCGATCGCTCGCCAACTACGCGCCAGCACGCCGCGCCGGCGATTTCATCTTCGTGTCCGGCGCCTCGGCGCGCCAGCCCGACGACACGATTCCGGGCGCCAAGCTGGTCGACGGCGCCTGGGTGACGGATATCCGCCTGCAGACCGACGCGACACTCGCGCGCATCGACAATGTGCTCGCCACCCATGGCGCCACGCTCGACGATCTGGTCGAGGTGAACGTCTTCCTCGTGGACATGGCGGATTACGCGGGCATGAACGAAATCTGGAACCAGCGCTTCGCCGATCCGCTGCGCGCCCCGGCGCGCACGACGGTCGCCGTCAAGCAGCTGCCGCGGCCGGAATTCGTCGTCGAGATTCGCGCCGTCGCCCATCGGCCACGCTGACGCGAGCCGCCACGCGGGGTCAGCCCGCGCGCTGCACGCTGCCGAAGCTGCCCGCCTCGTAAACCAGCGCCGCGCCATCCTCGCGCGCGCGCACGTCGACGGCGCGGCCGATGAAGATCGTGTGGGTGGCGACATCCACGGTCTCGGTGACCACGCAGTCGAAGGCCGCGATCGCATCGACCAGCACCGGCGCGCCGGTCTTGAGCACCGACCAATCGCCTTCCAGGAATCGCTCCGGGCCATGCACGCCATCGACGCCCGCGAAGCGCGCGGCCAGCGCGCGATGCTCCTGCGCCAGCACGTTGACGCAGAGCGTCGCGCCCTTGCGGATCAGGTCATGCGCCGCGGCGGAGCGATTGACGCAGACCAGCAGCTGCGGCGGATCGATTGTCAGCGACGTCACGGCCGTCGCGGTCAATCCGTTGCGCTCGCCGTCATGCAGAGTCGTGATGATGGTGACGCCGGCGGCGAGGCGGCGCATGCCGCGCTTGAACTGCTCCGTCGCGACCGGTTCGTGGCTCGCCCTCATGCGGTGCGCGTCATGGCCGGGCCAAGTGCCGGAACGAAGTCTGAAGGGAAGTTCACGTGTTCTCCTCGCGACGGCGGTCATGCCGGCATGGCCCGCATTCTCGCCACCGGCCGCCGACTTGCCAAGCAAGGCTTCGCCTGATTTGGTCGTGACGTCACGCCCAGGGAGGACGACAGCTGCACCGACGCGATGCGCAGAGCTGGACGAGGCGGCAATGGTTGCGGCAAGCCGCGGCATGGGGATCGGCGCTCGGTCTGACGGCCGGCATCGACCCGCGTGCGCCCGCCCAGGCCCTGCGCCGGGTCGACCTCCAGCTCGTCCTCGCGGTGGATTGCTCATTGTCCATCGATGATGGCGAGTACCGCTTGCAGGCCGAAGGCGTGGCCAGCGCCTTCGATCATGCCGGCGTGTTGCGTGCGATCGCCGGTGGCGAACACGGCGCCATCGCCGTCGCCTATGTCGAATGGGCCGGCCCGCGTGAGCAAAAACTCTCCGTGCCCTGGAGAGTGATCGACGGGCCCGAGGCCGCCCATCGCTTCGCCGACGTCGTCCGGCGCCTACCGCGCGGCTTTCGCGGTGATGCCACGAGCATCGGCGCGGCGCTCGATTTCTGCCGACCGCTCTTCGCCACCAGCCCGACCCATGCCGCGCGGCGCACGATCGACATCTCTTCCGACGGAACCAACAATGCGGGTCGCTTTCCGGCCGGCGCACGCGACGACACCATCGCCGCCGGCATCACCATCAACGCGCTGCCGATCCTCTCCGACATCACCGGACTCGACGGCTATTTCCGCGACGAAGTCATCGGCGGCGCCGGCGCCTTCGTGCTGCCGGCCACGGATTTCGACGCCTTCGGCCACGCCCTCCGCGCCAAGCTGATCCGCGAGATCTCGTAGCGCCCTGCTTCGGGAATGCAGTGTCGCTATCCCCCGTCCCACGCCCAGAGTGAGGGGAAGTAGAAATCGCCATGCTGCGGTCGCGCGGCCGTCAGACGCTCGATGTCGTCGCGCACGGCAAAGTCGATGGGGGAGAACTCCCGAAATTCTAGGATCACGTAAGGGCGCCGCTGATGTGGCGTGGAGTAAATCAGTGTTTCAGAACGTCGACAGAGTCCTCGCGCCGACCGTGATGTCCCGATCCCCTGGGTTCAGGGGCAAGGTTCAGGCATCCGCCGCTTCGAAGGCGGCAACAGGCACGGGACGGCTAATGGCAAGCGACTTGCGAAGGGCTTTGATGCGCTCGAGCTCATGCATGGTTCGAGCTGAGAAGTAGGACTCGCCGCAACTTGGGCACGACCACATCGGGATGGCCTCGATGACGAGTAGGTCGGCCCCTCTGCCAAAACTTCGCGTCACGTGCCTCAGCTGCACTGCAGCACTGCCACAGAATGCGCAGTGGCGCTCAACAGCGGTAGGCAGTGATGACGATGAGCTTGCCGGTGAAACCGATCTTGACGATTGCTTCGGCGGACGAGGCGCCGAGCGAGACGCCCGCAACGACGCGTTTGATTTCGCCGGTTTGAGCGTCGCGTTGGCGCTCGATGATTTGCCCCGTGAGGATGATCGTTTCGCGATCGAGGATCGAGAGTTTGTCATCTTCGAGCTCTTCGGTTGCGTGGGTTGGCGCGACATTGTTCAGCGTTCGGATCAGGTAGCGAAACCGGCTGATCGTTGCTCGGGCCATGGCACTGTATACGCAATCCGGCGCCGCTTCAGCCTAGCTCACGGCGCCGCCAGCGCGATCACCACGCGACGGTTGCGCTTGCCCTTGTTTTCGATCTTTTCGACGATGACGGGGCCGATCTCGCCGAGGCGCGCGACATGGGTACCGCCACAGGGCTGCAGGTCGATGCCGTCGATGTCGAGCAGGCGCACGCGTCCGGCGCCGCTGGGCGGCTTGACCGACATCGTGCGCACGAGTTCGGGCTGGGCGGCGAGCTCGGCATCGGTGATCCAGCGCGGCATCACGGGTTTGTCGGTGGCGATGAGCTCGTTGAGCTTCGCGTGGATGTGATCCTTGTCGAGGCTGCCCTCGCCGATGTCGAAATCGAGCCGGCTGCGCGTGTCGCCGATCTGCCCGCCGGTCACGCCATAGGGAATCACCGCGCAGAGCACGTGCAGGCAGGTGTGCATGCGCATCAGCCGATGCCGCCGCGCCCAATCGAGCTCGGCCGTGATCGACTCGCCGGGCGTGAGCACGGGCTGATCAGGAGCGGGAACATGCAGGATGTCGCCAAGAATGATTCCTTTGCGCGTATCGGCGATCAGCACGACCGTGCCATCGGCGCGCAGCAACCGGCCGGCATCACCGGGCTGGCCGCCGCCCATCGGGTAGAACACGGTGCGGTCGAGCAGAATGCCCGTCGCATCGACGCTGACCACGCGTGCGGTGCAGCTGCGCAGATAGGAATCGTCGCGGAAAATCTCTTCGGTCATGGTTCCTCGGCAAGGATGGCGGCGAATTGGGTGCGATCGACATTGCCGCCGGAGAGCACCAGCGCGATGCGTAGGTTGCGATTGAGCGCGGCCTCCTTCGTAGCGCCCGCCAGCGGCGCCGCCGCGGCGCCCTCGGCGACGTTGTGCGTGTCGGAGAAATAGACGCGCATCGCCGCCTTGATCTCGGCTTCCGACACGGTGATCACCCGCGCCGCGCCTTTGAGGATCATGGGCAGCGCATCGCCATTGGGTACGCGGCAGGCGACGCCGTCGGCCAGCGTGTCGGCGCTGTTGGTGCTGACCGCCTTGCCCGCCGCGAAGGACAGCGCGTAGGCCGGTGCATTCTCCGCGCACACGCCGACCACTTCGGTCTTCAGGCCGAGCGCATCACGCGCCGCGATCACGCCGCAGATGCCGGAGCCGAGTCCGATCGGCACGTAGATCCGCGCGATATCGGGCACGGCGCCGAACAGCTCCATCGCATAGGACGCCACGCCGCGCACGAGGTCGTTGGCGAAGGACGGCACGAAACGCAGCTTGCGCTGCTCGGCGAGCGCGAAGGCGTGCTCCAGGGATTCCTGGAAATCCTGGCCATGTTCGACCAGCTCCGCGCCAAGCGCGCGCATCGCCGCGTTCTTCTCGACCGAATTGCCGTGCGGCACGACGATCACGCAACGCAGGCCGTTGCGCTTCGCGGCATAGGCGACGGATTGCCCATGATTGCCGCGCGTCGCGGCGACCACGCCGGTGAGATTCGGATCGCCGGACTTCAGATCGGCGAGATGCAGCACACCGCCGCGCACCTTGAAGGCGCCGACCTCGGTGTGATTCTCGTGCTTCACCCAGGTCTCGGCGCCGAGACGGCGCGAAAGCAGGGGCCAGCAATATTGCGGGGTCGGCGGAATCACGCGATGAACGCGATCGGCCGCCGCTTCCAACTGGGTGCGGGTGAATTCGGACATTTCCGGCGGATATTGCGCGAACCCGCCGCGCTTGCGCAACGCGGCAGATCTGTCGATACACGCGCGCCATGACTCCACGCGCGCGCGGCATCACCCTGTCGATCGTCAGCAGTTTCGTGATGGTCCTGCATGACGCGACCTCGAAGCTGCTGCTCCCCGTGCTCGGATCCGGGCAGATCCTGGCCTTGCGCTGCGCCGTCGCGCTGCCGCTGGTGGCGCTGATCGCGTATGGCCTCGGCGAGGCGCGTCAGATGGCGCCGCGCACGCCGCGGCTGTTCCTCGCCCGCGGCATGATTTCGCTTGCCGCCAGCCTGCTGATCATCTGGTCGCTCACGGTCGTGCCCTTCGCGGAGGCCGTCGTGCTGATCTCCTCGGCGCCGATCTTCACGTGTTTCCTCTCGCCGCTGCTGCTCGGCGAACGCGCGAGCGCGCGGGAATGGACGGCCGTCGCGATCGGCTTCCTCGGCGCGGTGCTGATCGTGAAGCCGCTCGGCGCGAGTTTCAGCCTCTCAACTCTGCTGCCCTTGGCCGCGGCGCTGGTGCTCGCACTGCAGGATCTGCTCACACGCTATGCCGTGCGCACCGAAACCGGGCTCTCGCTCCTGACGGCGACCCTGCTGATGACGTCGCTCGGCGGCGCCGTGTTTGGCGCGGTCGAAGGCTTCGCCTGGCCAAGCGCGAGCGGATGGCTTCTCCTCATCGCGGCCGGCGCATGCGCGGCATGCGGCTTTCTCACGCAGATCCTCGCCTTCAAGGTGCTGACGGCGACCGAGCTCGCGCCGCTGCGCTACACCGCCTTGATCTGGGCGCTGCTGCTGGGATGGGTGTTGTGGAGCGAGTTTCCCGATCTGCTGTCGCTGATCGGCGGCGTGCTGGTCGTCGTCGCCGGGCTGATGGTGATGCGCGCGCCGGCGCGGCGCTGATCTCTCACATGCCGTCGCGCGCCATCCAGTGCAGCAGGAAGCGCGCGGGCCACAGCCAGGCCAGACCGCCGAGCAGGTAGAACCCGGTCTGCGCAAGCCAATGCTCGGGGACGTAGCGCGATCCGAGCACCATCACGAGCAGCGCATAGACGATCAGGCCGACGACCAGCACGGCGATGCCGATGGCGTGACGCCAGCGCAAGCCGCGCGCCTCAGAAATTATGGCCATCCCGCACGGCCTTGGTGCGCAGATAGACCGCGTTGTGCGGGTTGGCGGGAAACGCGAGCTTCACGCGCTCGACGACGTCGACGCCGAATCCGGCGAGCGCCGCGCGCTTGGCGGGGCTGTTGGTCAGCAGCTTGATGCGCGTGATGCCGAGGCGGCGCAGAATCTCGCCGGCCGCGGCGTAGCTGCGCTCGTCGGGCGCGAAGCCGAGATGCGTATTGGCGTCGATCGTGTCGAGTCCGGCATCCTGCAGCGCGTAGGCGCGCAACTTGTTGACCAGCCCGATGCCGCGCCCTTCCTGGGGCAGATAGACGACGACGCCCGCGCCGTGCTCGGCGATGGCGCGGATCGCGCCGCGCAGCTGGTCGCCGCAATCGCAGCGCAGGCTGCCGATCAGATCGCCGGTGAAGCACGAGGAATGGATGCGCACCAGCACGGGCCGCGTGACATCGGGCTTGCCGATGACGATCGCGAGATGTTCCGGCCCGCCGCCCCAAGGCCGGAAGGCGATCAGCTTGGCGTTCTCGGCCTCGGGCAGCGGCACGCGTGCCTCGGCGACACGCGTGAGCCAGCGCGCCGAATCGCTGGCGAAGCGCATGACATCGTCGACCGCCAGAACCGGCAGATCGCGCAGCGGCGCTTCCGCCCCCATGAGCACGACCATCGGCATCAGGCCCGCGAGCTTGGCCAGGGTCAGGGCGGCCTCGATCGGCCGATCCCGTGTCGCGGCGTCGCGCGGCGCCAGCGCCTTGGATTGGGCATGGGCATGCGGCTCGGCGACACCGACGATGTCCGCCAGGCTGACATTGAGCGGCAGCTCGACGACCACCGATTCCTCCTCGGCATCGAGCCCGATGGCGCCGGCGCGAAACCGCGTCATCGCCAGGAGCAGCGGGTGCGCGCGGCTGCCGCGCAGGGTCGCGAGGGTGGTCTGCGTCAGGGTCTCGGCGGCCGCGACCACGATGCTCGCGCTGCCATCGGCAAGCGCCAGCGCTGCGCCGCGGCGCAGCCGATCGAGCGCGCGACGCACCGCATCCGCACGTGTCGCAGCGGCTGGGAACTCGGAATTCTCGTCGTCGGGGAGGTGTTTGTCGGGCATCTGAGGAAGGAGTGGCAACATGTCGCCGATGGCTGGGCTGCGGTATACACCCATGCGCGCCCTGCTGGGAGGGCCTCAAAGCGCACATCAGCTAGAGCCCATAGAATCAGCATGAGCATCGACGAGACGACGATCTGGGCGGCTTTGCTGCGCGCCCGCGGCGCCTGGCGACCGGGCGGCGCCGCGCAGCCGATCGACGCCGCAGCGCCCGACGGCACGCGGGTGACCTTGAATCCGGACGCAACCTGGCGCAGCACAGCCGAGCTCGAGCCGCCGGCGCGCGCGCTGCTCGACATCTTCCTGCCGATCGTCGCGCGGCCACGCGTCGTCCTGGGCCAGCTCGGGCAGAGCCTCGACGGACGCATCGCCACGGCGCGTGGCCACTCGCATTACGTCAACGGACCGCAGAGCCTGGTGCATCTGCATCGCCTGCGCGCTGTCATGGACGGCGTCGTGATCGGCGCCGGCACGCTTGCCGCCGACGATCCGCGTCTGACCGTGCGGCACTGCACGGGCGACAATCCGCTGCGCGTCGCGCTCGATCCCAAGCTGCGCAATGCGATCGATCGGCACATGTTCAGCGATACCCGGGCGCCCAGCCTGGTGATCTGCGACGACAGCCAGGCGCGGCCGATGCGCCACGGCGTGGCCGACATCGTCACCCTGCCCGCCGGCCCCGGCGGATTCACGCCGCGCGCCGTGCTCGATCTTTTGGCCACGCGCGGGATCACGCGCGTGCTCATCGAAGGCGGCGGGCTGACGGTGTCGCGCTTCCTCGCCGCCGGCGCGCTCGATGTCCTGCACATCGTGGTGGCGCCGATACTCATCGGCTCGGGCCGGCAAGGCATCACATTGCCGGAGATCGCGACGCTCGACGACGCGCTGCGCCCGCCGACGCGCCGGCACATGCTCGGCGACGACGTCCTGTTCGATCTGAGGTTCACATGACGGACGCACGCGCCTGGTGGGTCGTCCATCGCGGCCAGGGCGAGCTGCGCGCGGAGACCTTGCTCCCGCCCCTTCCCGGCCAGGTCCGGATCCGCATGATCGCGAGCGGTGTCAGCCGCGGCACCGAGCGGCTCGTATTTTGGGGACGCGTCCCCGCGGGCGAGCGCAGCCGCATGCGCTGCCCGTTCCAGGTCGGCGATTTCCCATGGCCCGTGAAATACGGCTACGCCGCGGTTGGCGCGATCGAGGAGGGCGCGCGGGCGGGCGAACGCGTCTTCGTCCTGCACCCGCATCAGGATCGCTTCGTGGCGCCGGAAGCCGCGGTCACGCCGATCCCTGCCGATGTCAGCGATGCGCGCGCCACGCTTGCCGCCAACATGGAAACCGCGCTCAACGGAGTCTGGGATGCCGAGATCCTGCGCGGCGAGCGCGTCGCGGTGATCGGCGCCGGGGTTGTCGGTTTGCTCGTGGGCTGCCTGGTGCAGCAGACGCAGGACGCGCCTGTGCGCATCGTCGATCCCAATCCCGCGCGCTGCGACCTCGCCCGTTCGATGGGCCTCGACGCCGCGCTCGGCCCGGCCGGAGAGTATGACGTCGTCATCCATGCGAGTGGGCATCCCGACGGGCTCGGCGCCGCGCTCGACATGGCCGGCTTCGAAGCGCGCATCATCGAGCTGAGCTGGTTCGGCGACCGGCCGGTCACGCTGCCGCTGGGCGGCGCGTTCCATTCGCAACGCCTGCGCCTGATTTCGTCACAGGTCGGTCATGTCGCACGGCCGATGCGCGGGCGAGTCACCCATGCCGAGCGGATGCGCCGCGCCCTCGCCGCGCTCGCCGATCCGCGCTTCGATCGTCTGCTCGGCCCGCGCATCGCTTTCGATACACTGCCGCAAAATCTTCCGGAACTGCTCGAAGCCGCGCCGACGCCGCCGCATATCATCGTCACCTACTGAAGCCAGAGAAGGTTCCCCGCGATGTACAGCCTCACCGTCTGCGACCATTTCATGATCGCCCATAGCTTCCGCGGCGAGGTGTTCGGGCCCGCGCAGCGTCTGCACGGCGCGACCTATGCGGTCGAGCTCGAGATCCGTGCCGTGCAGCTCGATGTGCATGGCCTGGTCGCGGATATCGGCCGCCTCATCGACATGCTCAAGCAGGTGCTGACCGCGCTGAACTTCCGCAACCTCGATGACGAGAAATCCTTCACCGGAATCAATACGACGACCGAGTTCCTCGCCGGCGAGATCTGGCGGCGCGCCGCGGCGGCGATCGGCGGCGGTGCGCTCGCGCCGTCGCCCTCGCCCGCGGAGATGAAAGTGACCTTGCGTGAATCGCCTGTGGCCTGGGCGGCCTATGAGTCCAGGCTGGGGTGAGCAGGCGTGCCAGCACCGCTGTTTCATTTCGCCTGTCCTGGCGCGCTCGATCAGCCGACCGGCGGCTACCGCTACGATCGGGCGATCGTGAATGGATTGCGTGCGGCGGGGCACGGCATCGTCATCCATGAACTGCGCGGCCGGTTTCCGCGCCCTGATCAGGTGGCCTGCGACGCGGCGCGCGGCTGCCTCGCTGCCGCGCACGACGCGCCGCTGGTCATCGACGGGCTGGCCTTGCCGGCCTTCGCATCGCTGATGCCGGCTGCGGATCGACGCATCGTCGCACTCATCCACCATCCCCTCGCGCTGGAGACCGGCATCAGCGCCGAGGACCGTCGCTTCTTCGCGGCACTCGAACCGCGCCTCGCTCGCGCCAGCGATGGCGTGATCGTCACCAGCCCGGCGACGATCGAGGCGATCCTGGCGATGGGCGTCGCGTCGGCTTCTATCGCCATCGTGACGCCGGCGGTGACACGTGCCGCGATCGCGCCCAGGCGCGCGCGCGCGAAGCTTCATCTGCTCTGCGTCGCCTCGCTGACGCCGCGCAAGGCGCATCGCGGCCTGCTCGCCGCCCTGGCCCGTCTACGTCACCACGCCTGGCGACTGACCTGCATCGGGCCGACCGATCTCGATCGTGCGGAAGCCGGGCGCATCCGCGCCGCGGTCAAGCTGCGCGGGCTGAATGGTCGCGTGCGATTCACCGGCGCCTTGCCGGCGGCAAGGGTGCAGGCCGCCTATGGCCATGCCGATCTTTTCGTCCTCGCCTCGTTCCACGAGGGTTACGGCATGGCATTCGCGGAAGCCATCGCCAGCGGAGTGCCGGTGATCGGTGGGCGCGCCGGCGCGGTACCGACGACCGTGCCGCGCGGCGCCGGCATCCTCGTGCGGCCCGGCGATTTCGCCGCACTCGCACGGAGTCTCGACCGGTTGCTCACCCGGCCGGATGCGCGCGCAAAGCTGCGCCGCGGCGCGATCGCGCAGGCGCGCAGCTTCCCGGATTGGGATGCCCAGGCGCGGCTCTTCGCACGCGCGGTCCAGGATCTCGCGCCATGACGGGATTCTCTGCCGCGTGGCTCGCGCTGCGCGAGCCCTTCGACATCGCCGCCCGCGCGGCCGATCTCGCGGAGACGTTCCTCGCGGCGGTCGCGCCCGATGGGCTGGTCGTCGATCTTGGCGCCGGCGCCGGATCCAACATCGCGTGGCTGGGCCGCATTCGGAGCGACCTTCGTTGGCGCCATGTCGATGCCGATCCACAGCTGATCGCCGTGGCGCGCGGCCGGTTTGCCGGTAACGCGCGGATCGGCTTCGCCGAGCTCGACCTCGCGCGCGATCTCGATCCGGCACTCGACGGAGCAAGTGGGGTCACCTGTGCGGCGCTGCTCGACCTCGCCTCGGCCGGCTGGGCCGAGCGGCTCGCACGCCAACTGGCGGCGCGCCGGCTGCCGGCTTTGATTGCGCTGACCTATGACGGGAGGATGCGCTGGGACCCGGCGCACAGCGACGATGATCGCATCGCCGCCGCATTCCATCAGGACATGCGCCGCGACAAGGGCTTTGGTCCGGCACTCGGACCAGGCGCGGCCGACTTCATGGCCGAGCGTCTCCGCGCCGCAGATGCCCGGGTCGAGATCAGGTCGACCGACTGGCGCGTTGCCCCGGCCGATTGCGCCATGCTGCAGGAAATGATCACGGGCATCGCCGGCGCGGCCCTCGCCAGCACGCCTGATGACGCCGTGTGCATCGACGCCTGGATTTCAGCGCGGCGCGCGCAGCTCGACCGGCGCGGGCTCGCGCTGGAGATCGGGCATCAGGATCTGCTGGTGCGCTGGGCGTAGACGTCGCCCGAGCCGCGCTGCGCCTGGGGTGAACGCAAGACGCGCCGCAACGCCTCGGCATCGAGCCAATCCGGCGACGCCAGAGCGAAGCTCTCGCCGAGCGACCAGTTGAAACCATACGCGCCCAGTGTCGCCAGCCGGTCGAGGCAGGCATCTACCGCCTCGAGCGCCGTCGGCAGATACTCGAACGACAGCGCCGCGATCGGCTGGCTCAGCCCGGCCAGGACAGCTTCTTCGTGACCCTCGACATCGATCTTCACGAAGGCCGGCGCGCCGTGCTGCGCGATCAGCCGATCGAGCGTGGTGACCTCGACCTCGAGGCGGCGGTTCCAGCGCACACCAGCGAAACCCTGATCGCGCGATCTGGCCTCGCGCCAATCGGCGGCGAGAGTCGTGACGGTCGGCGTGCGCTCACTCAGCGCCAGCGTCGCGCGGCCAGGCGCCGCGCCCACCGCCGCCTCGATCAGCGTGACGCCGGGATCGCGCCCGACCACCAGCCGCAGGAGAAGTTGGAAATCCGGCTGCGGTTCGAGCGCGAGCACGCGCGCGCCGAGCGCACGCATCGCCCGCGCGCGATTGCCGGCATGGGCGCCGATGTCGAAGGCGAGGTCATCCGCGCGCAGGAATTGCGAATAGAGAAGCCGCAGCCGGCGCTGACGGCCGGGAATGGCGTGGTAGATCGCGAAGGAGCGCGCCAGCCCGATCGCGCGATCGAGCGTACTCATGATCTCGAAGCGACCATCAGGCGATAGCGCATCGCGCCGCGGCGATAGAGTCGCTCCAGCGCCAGCCCGCCAAGATGGGACTCCATCACCATGCGAAAGGCCGGGATCGGCGCCACGGCATGGGCGAGCCGATTGAGGCGCGTCAACCGCGCGAGCGTGGCCGCGTCGCGTGGCCGGACCTCATCCGTCAGGTCACGCTCGGCAACCAGATCGAGGCCGCGCGCCACGAACGCGCTGCGATATGAATCCGCCGGCCACAGAACCGGGCATCGCCAGCCGCGCTTGAACGCCGCGAGATCGTCATCTCCGGGATCCGTCTCGGGCATGTCGTCGACGACGATCAGATGGCCGCCGGGTGCGAGCACGGCGCTCAACGCGCGGATGCTGGCGGCCGGATCGGCGCTATGCGCTAGCGACTCGATCGCGATGATCGCGTCGAAAGGACCGGCCGGCGGCTGATCGTAGCTCGCGCGGATCACGCCGATGCGCGCCGCCAAGCCGCGCGCGTGCACCGCCGCCGTCGCACGCGCGACCTGACGCGCGCTCAGCGTCACGCCAAGGGAATTGCCGTCATGCGTGCGCGCGAGATCCATCATCGTACCGCCGTCGCCGCATCCGGCGTCGAGCAACGCGATTGGCCGCCCCGAGGGCAGGAATTGGCGCAGCACATCGTGCAGGCGCGTCGCGGTGGGTTGTCCGCCGACGCTTGGATCGGCGAGGGCACGATGGACCGTGAAGTGCTCCCGACCACCGCCGTGGCCGATGAACCGAGCCAACCCATTCCACCAGCTCAGCCGGTCGTAGTAGCCCGCCAGCCCGGTCTCGATCGTCATCCCCTCGCCTCGCGGCGCGCCAGCAACACGATATCGATGCCGAAGGAGGCGATCGTGATCGCGGTTGCCGCCACGGCGAGCGCAGTCGCGAGCGGCAGAGCGATGAATGGCAGCGTCGCGGCGCCGAGGCACACCATCACCAGCGCCGCCGCAACCCGCCGTCCCGCGCGCGGTGGCAACGGCCGACGCAGAGCCGGCAGGATCCTGCCCGCAGCGACGAAGACGTAGCGCGCCGCGCCGACGATCAGCACCCACGGCCCGGCGATCTGCAGAGCCACGAGCATCAGACTCAACACGAGACCCAGCGCGGCATCGGTCTCCATGTCGAATCGCGCACCGAATTCGCTCGCCACGCCGAGGCGGCGCGCAAGCCAGCCATCGACAGCGTCGGACAGCACCGCGATGACGGCGAGGCCGGCGATGATGTCGCGGCGCTCGGGTGCGAGCAGACAGCCGAACAGGACCGCAACCAGCAGGGCGCGCAGCAGCGTGATGCGATTGGCCCAACCGAAGCCGCCGCCCAGGGCGGCGCGCGCAACGCCGTGCAGGATGGCGACGCCGACGACCGCGAAGCCGCCGGCAGTCAGCAGCAGGGCGTGGTCCGGCAGGCCCAGTCCACCGATCAACGCACCCACGGCGAAACCGCCGAGCACGATTTCGGCGCCGACGCGAAGCCGGGGCTCAGCTGCGGTGATCGCCGAAGGCGGCGAGGAATTGTCCAAGGAACGACTCCATGCCGCGCTCGGTCGTGGTCCGCGCCGGCTCGACGCCATCGACGAAGCCTTGCGCCCGAAACGCCGCGACGAGTTCGGGGTCGCGGCTCATCACGTGGATCGGCACCGCCCTGTTGCGCGTCGCGGCGGCGACGTTGAGCGGCGGCTGATGATCGCCGAGCACGATCACGAGCGTATCGTCGGCAAGGCGTTGCGTGAGGAAATTCTCCAGCGCATCGAGGCTGTAGCGCATCGCCGCGATGTAGCCCGCGCGATTGTCGAAGACGCGTCCACCCGGCGGCGGGAACTCGGCGACCGGCAGATCGGCAAAGAGCGCGCCGTCGCCGATCCGGCTGCCATCCTGGACGATCTGCGGCACGCGATCGAACGGCGCGTGGGTCGACGACAGCACGACCATGACGAAGCGCGGGCGCCCGTCGCGCACCGCCAGCTCGCGCGCATGGATCTGCTCCAGCACGAATTGGTCGGGCGAGGTCTCCCAGCTGTAGCGCGGCCCCCGGTAGGCCAGGGTCGAGTCGTTGATCACCGCATCGAAGCCGAAGAAATCGGCCTGCAGCCAAGGCTGCTGCATGCGCGGTTGCGCCGCGACCGTGCGGTAACCGCTGGCGCGGAAATCCTGCCCGATCGACCGCGCGCCCGTCGTCAGCAGCACATCGAAGAGCGGCTGCGTATCGACGCGGACGCCGAAATTCATCGCCGCATGCGCCATCCAGGAGCCGCCGCCGGTGATCGGCGAATTGATCACGTCCGAAACCACGTGATACCCGGCCTGCGGCAGATGCTCGGCCCAGGATTTGCGCGTCTGCGCGAGTTCGGCGCGAAACTCCGGATCGGTCAACGTGATCGCCCCGTAGGACTCGACGAAGATCAGCAGCACGTTGCGCGCCTTGAGCCCGTCGAGCCGCGTCGTCTTGGGTCGTGCGGCGAGGGCGGATTGGATCAGCGTCAGATTCTTGCCGGTGACGCCCCAGGCATCGAGCGCGCGCCCGGCATTTTCCGCAACGGCAGCCGCAGTGGAGAACCCGACCGGCACCGCCCCGAGATCATAGCGCGCGGGCACCAGCGCGAAGGCGACGAGCGCCGCGCCGGCGACGAGGCCGAGCGGCGCCATTCGGCGTGACTCGCCCAAGCGCCAGGCGACCGCGACGAGCCAACGCGCGAGACCCAGCACCGTGACGATGGCGAGCGCCGCGCCGCCGACGATCAACGCGAAATTCAGCGCGGGCATCGAATCGCGCATCAGGCTCAGGCCGAAGCCGAGATAGCGCAGATCCGCGACCGCATTGAACTCGCGCCCGAAATGCCAGGGCACGACGATGTCGGCGAGCCGCAGGACGAACGCGAGCGCCAGCGCCAGCGCGCCGAGCCAGAGCGCCCAGCCGCGCGGCCGCACGCCGCGCCATCCGAGCAGCGCCGCCACGGCGATCAACGCGACGAGTTCGAGCGAGAGCTGCGCCGGCACCAGCGCCCAGCGCGTCTCCAGGAAATCGCCCACCACGAGGGCGGCGTTGAGCACGGCGATCGCGAGGAGGGTCATCAGGCTGCGCATGGACATGAGTGTGCCAGATAGACCGTCATTGCGGGGTTTCTACATGCGACCGGGACGATCGATGCCGATCAGCGCGAAAACCCGGTCCAGCGCGGTCAGGCCGAGTTCGACGAGCCCGAGCCGGGATGCCCGCAAGCCCGCATCCTCCTCCGACAGCACATGGCAGGCCTGGTAGAAGCTGTTGAATTCCTGCGCCACGACGAAGGCCCATTCGCAGAGGATGTTGGGCGCGCGCTTGTCGATCGCGCTGGCCACGGCATCGGCAAAACCCTGCAGCTGCAGCATCAAGCGCCGCTCCGCCTCGGCGCCCGGGACCTGCATGGCGCCGGGAAGGAAGCCACGCTCCGCCGCCTTGTCGAGCAGCGACTTGGCGCGCACGGCCGTGTAGACGAGATACGGCCCGGTCTTGCCCTCGAAGCGCGTGAAGCGCTCCAGATTGAAGGCGTAGTCGGACAGCCGGTGGTTGACGAGATCGGCGAAGCGCAAGGCGGCGACCCCGATCTTCAGGGCAATGTCGGTCTTCTCCGCCTGATCCGCTTCCGCCGCGAGCCCAGCCTCATCGAGGCGCTCGAGCGCCTCGTCCGTCGCCATGGTGATCAGGTCGCTGAGCTTCATCACGCCGCCGGCGCGGGTCTTGAACGGCTTGCCGTCGGCGCCGTTGACGGTGCCGAAGCCGACATGTTCGAGCGCGAGGCCCGTGGTCATCCCGGCGCGGTGCGCGGCGCGAAACACCTGCTCGAAATGCAGATGCTGGCGCTGATCGACGACATAGAGCGCCTGCGCGAACTGGTCCGCGGCGCGCGCCTCGATGGTCGCGAGATCTGTGGTGCCGTACATCGCGCCGCCATCCGACTTGACCAGGATCAGCGGCGGAATCTCCCTCTGGTCGGACTCCAGCGCGACGCGAAGGATCTCCGCGCCGTCCGATTCCTCGACCAGCCCGGCGTCGCGCAGCCGCGCCACCATCGGCGCGATGCGATCATTGACGCTGCTCTCGCCGTCCCAGCGATCGAAGCTCACGTTCAGCCGCGCGAATTCGCGCCTGAGCGTACCGACGGAGACGTCGATGAAATGCTGCCACAGCGCGCGATAGCCGCGCCGGCCGCCCTGCAGCTCGGCCGTCGCCTTGCGCGCGGCGTCGCGAAATGCCGGCTCGTCCTTCGCGCGCTGCGCCGCGACCGGATAGAGGCGCTCGAGATCATCGATCGTCACCGGCGAGGTCAGCGGATAGGCGCCGGCGAAGCCGGGATCGAAATACGCCAGCCCGGGCGAGGCGCGCTCGATCTCGGCGATCAGCATCCCCATCGGCAGACCCCAATCGCCGAGATGGATGTCGCTGGTGACGTCGTATCCGGCGAAGCGGAACAATCGCTGCAGCGTGTCTCCGATGATCGAGGAGCGCAGATGCCCGACATGCATCGCCTTGGCGACGTTGGGCCCGCCGAAATCGAGCAGCACCTTGCCTGCGTTTTCAGGCGCGGCCACACCGAGACGCGGATCGCTTGCCAGCTCGACGCTCGCCGCGGTCAACGCCTCATCGGTCGCCGAGAGATTGATGAAGCCCGGCCCTTCGACGCTCACGTTTGCGAACATCGGATCGCCGGCCAGCGCCGCGACGATGGACGTGGCGATGTCGCGCGGGTTCTTGCGCGCCGCCTTGGCCACCGCCATCGCACCATTCGCCTGGAACTGCGACAGCTCGGGCCGGCGCGACACATCGACGCTGCCGAGCGCCGGGTCGAGGCCGGCGGCGGCAAAGGCGGCGCGCACACGGGATTCCAGGCGCTGGCGCAAAGGATTGGCGGGCATCGGTCTTGACTCACAAGCGAGGGTTTGGGCGCGGGGATGTACCGCCCCCGCGCTGCGCAAGCAACCGGACCGCGGCGTCCGGCAACTTGTGCTTAACCAGATCTTCAATGCACCAGGCGCTCTATCGGCTTTCCGATCGCCTCGCACGAACCCCGCGAAACCCCGCCAACGGAGATAGCAATGGCCTCAACCGAACCGAGCCTCAAGCCTGTCCAATACTTCGGTATCGACGAGGCCAGCTGCGCGGCGCTGCGGGATTTCAAGCCGATTCTCGCAGCCAAGATCGATCCGCTTCTCGATGCCTTCTATGCGCATATCCGCCGCTCCAGCGACATGAACCAGATGTTCACAAGCGATGCGATGATGGCGCGCGCGCGCGAGGCGCAGAAGACGCATTGGCTCGGGTTGTTCGATGCCCGGTTCGACGACGCCTATGCGACGCGCGTCCGACGCATCGGCGAGACCCACGCCCGCATCGGACTCGAACCGACGCGCTACATTGGCGGCTACGCTTTCGCGACGGGACATCTCGTCGCCATGGTCGTCGAGCATTACCGGCGCAAGCCCGAGAAGATCACACAGACCGTTCAGGCGATGATGCGCGCCATCATGTACGACATGGAGCGTGCAATCTCGATCTACATCGAGAGCGCCAGGGAGTCGGGTCGCAAGCGCACCGACGAAATGGCGACGAGCTTCGAGACCAGCGTCCTCGGCGTGGTCGATGCGGTCACCAAAGCCGCTACATCGCTCAACCACACCGCACGCGACCTGACCATCAGCACGGACCAAACACGAGAGCGTACGACCACCGTCGCGGCTGCATCCGAAGAAGCCTCCGTCAACGTGAACTCGGTGGCCGCGGCCGCCGAGGAGTTGACGGCTTCGAGCCAGGAGATCGCGCGCCAGGTGACGAACACCAAACACATCACCGGGCGCGCCATCGATCAGGCAAAAAAGACCGACATCACGGTCAAGGGGCTGACCGACGCGGCCCAACGCATCGGCGAGGTCGTGAAGCTGATCAATACGATCGCCGGTCAGACGAATCTGCTGGCGTTGAATGCAACGATCGAGGCCGCGCGCGCTGGCGAAGCCGGCAAGGGTTTCGCCGTCGTCGCCTCCGAAGTGAAAAGCCTGGCCAACCAGACCGCGAAGGCCACCGAGGACATCGCACGCCAAGTCGCGTCCATCCAGGAGGCCACTCAGGCTGCCGTAACCGCGCTCAACCAAATCGGCGGCACGATCTCGGAGATCGACGCGACGACGAACGCCATCGCGGCGGCGGCCGAAGAGCAGACGGCAGCGACGTCCGAGATTTCTCGCAACGTCAACGAAGCCGCCACGGGCACGAAGATGGTCGCCTCCAATATCAGCGAGGTCAGCACCAGCGTTTCGGAATCCGGCGCCGCGGCGACCCGCGTGCTGGACTCCGCCGAAGGCCTGGCAAAACGCGCGGTGCAATTGCGCAACGAGGTGGACGCCTTCCTGAAGAAGGTTCGCGCGGCGGCTTAGCGTGCCTCGCTCTTCTGATGAGTGGATTTCTCGAGCCAGCTCGGACTGATCTCCACGCCCCAGCCGGGCTCGCTCGGGATCGTCACGTGGCCGTCGCGCACGTCATAGGGCGACTTGCTGAACAACCCGTCTTGCCAGGGATAGTAATCGAGACCCTCGATCGCGAATTCGAGATACTTGCCGGCATTGGGAATCGCGCCGAGCAGATGCATCGTGAATAGCGTGACCATGCCGAGATTGGCGCTGTGCGGCGTGCAGGGCAGGCCGGCGGCGGCGGCGAGCTTCGCCACGCGCAGCGTGCGGATCATGCCGCCGATGTAGCAGATATCCGGCTGCACGATGTCGACGGCCCGCATCGCGATCATCTGCTTCCACACGGGCATGAAGCAATCCTGCTCGCCGCCGGTGACGTCGATCGCGAGCGCGTCGGCGACTTGCTTGGTCTGCTCGAGCTCCCAGTACAGGCACGGCTCCTCGAAATGGCTGATGCCGTTGTCGACGAGCAGCTTGCCCACTTCGATGGCGCGGCGCGGCGAGAAGCCGCTATTGGCGTCGACCAGCAGCGCCACCTTGTCGCCCATGCGCTTGCGCATCGTCGGCACGATCGCCTCGGTGCGGCCCGGCCACTCGTCGACATCGTGTCCATACTCCGCGGCGACGCGGAACTTGAACGCGTCGAAGCCCTTCTCGTCGCGCAGCCGCACCAGCCGGTCGGCCTCGTGCTCCGGCGTGATGTCCCGCCGCATCGACGATCCATAGGCGCGCAAACGACGCGGCGTGCCGCCGAGCAGCTCGCACACGCTCTTGCCTTCCAGCTTGCCCTTCAGGTCCCACAACGCCGTCTCCAGCCCGCAGGTCGCGCGGCAGAGATACGATCCCGGGAATTTGTGCTCCTTCTCGGGAATCAGATCGACGAGGCGCTCGATCTGGTCGGCCGGCTGCCCGAGCGCCCAGGGCGCGACTTGCCGATGCACGATCTGCGACGTGATGTCCGCGTTGTAGGTCGAGACCTGCCCCCAGCCCTGCGCGCCGCTATCCGTCGTGACCCGCACGAACCCGACGTATTGCGTACAGAACGTCTCGATGCGCGCGATCTTCATGCTGGCTCCCGGTGGCGATGAAACGACAGCATCGGGGTTGCAGTGAGTAGAGACAAGTCGGCCGTGAGGCATGGTCTGAATCGGTCAATCCAATGAACCGCTCGACTCGCTCCGGCAGATGAAGCGCAACCCATGCCTCGAAGATGGAGCAACTGACCCGCGCGCTATCCGCCGTCGGCAAGCGTCTCGTCGTGGATGTCGAGGACGCGGCGTAGCGATCGGCGGCGCCGACGACGATCAACACGCCGGCGCCGAGCCGCACGAGCTCCTTGGCGAGTGCGGGTATGCGGGCAGGATCGTCAGCGTCGGTGAATCCGGTCGCGCGTTGTGCGGATGCAGACAGCCGATCCTGCCCGGCGGCCGCGGCGTCTACGCACCGGCGCCGAAAGCCAGGATCGAAACGCCGCCAAGGACCAGCCGCCGCGCGATCATTCGATCACCTCGTCGGCGCCGGCGAGGATGGCGAGCGGTATCGTGAGCCCGAGTGCGGCGGCGGTGCGCAGATTGACGACGAGCTGGAACTTCGATGGCTCCTCGACCGGTATGTCGGCCGGGCGCGCGCCGCGCAGGATGCGGTCGGTGATCATGGCGCCGCGACGGTTCATCTCGTTCAGATCCGGCGCGTAGGACATCAGGCCACCGGCGACGGCGTAATCGGGGCGCGGATAGATCGCCGGCATGCGGTGGCGGTTGATCGCCGCGACCAGCGCCTCGCGCTCGCCGTCGAGCGGCGGCGAGGACTCGACCAGCGCCCCGCCGCATTGCGCCTGCCGCGCCAGCGTCAGCGCGCGCTCGAAACTCGCGTGATCGGCGGCGCGTAGCGCAAATGATTCGGCGCTGACGCCGATCGCCGCGATGTCGCGGCTGAGGTGGATGAGTTCCTCGCCGGTCGGCGGACTCTCGCGCGCCCAGAGATACGCCACGCGGCGCAGATCGGGGACCAGATTGCGCAGCAGCTCGACCCGCTTGCCGAGCAGCGCCGGCCCCGGCGACAGAGACAAGCCGGTGATGTTGCCGCCCGGCCGCGCGAGGCTGGCCACGAGACCGAGGCCGACCATGTCGCCGGCCGTTGCGACGATCGGGATCGTCGCCGTGGCTTGCTGCGCCGCGCGGGTCACGGCGGTTCCGATCGTGCGCAGCAGATCGACGCGCAGCGCGACCAGCTCGGCCGCGAGCGCGGGCAGACGCGCCGGATCATCGGTGTGGCGTGTCTCGAGCACGAGATTGCGGCCCTCGACATAGCCATACGCTCGCAGCCCTTCGCGCAGCCGCGCCAGCACGTCGTCACCGCCGCCCTCGCGCCCGAGCCAGATATAGCCGATGCGATAGATGCGCCCGCTCTGCTGCGCATCCGCCGCACCGGGCGCGAGAAAAGCCGCACCGAGCGTACCCGCGATGAGTCTGCGCCGCCTCATTCGATCACCTCGTCGGCGCGCACGACGATCGCTTGCGGCAGGGCGAGTCCGATCGCTTTCGCGGTGACGAGGTTGACGACGAGCTCGAACTTTATCGGCAGCTGCACCGGCATCTCGGCCGGGCGCTCGCCGCGCAGGATGCGCGCCGCGTAGCCCGCGGCGCGGCGGTAGAGATCGGCAAGGACGACGCCGTAGGACATCAGGCCGCCGACCTCGACGAAATCCCGGAAGCCGTAGATCGCGGGCAGGCGCGTGGCGGCCGCGAGCCGGGCGATCTCCGCACGGTTGGCGAAGGTGAGCGTGTCCTGGCCGACATAGAAAGCATCGGCCGTCCGCGCCGCCGCGGCGAAGGCCGATGCGTAGTCACGGGCGTCGCGGACGGTAAAATTCTCGACGGCGAGACCAAGCAGCGGCGCGGCGTCGTGCAGATGCGCGATCGCCTCCACTTCACTCGCCTCGTTCGCGCTGTAGATCGCTGCGACGCGCCGCGCGCTCGGAACCAGATCCTTCAGAATCTCGAGTCGTTTGCCGATGAGGCGCGGATCCGCACCGAGCGAGAATCCAGTCACGGTACCGCCCGGCCGCGCCACGCTTTGCACCACGCCGCGAGGCAGGGCGTTCTGTCCGCCGACGAAGACGATCGGGATCTCGCGTGTCGCTTCCACCACGGCGCCGATGCCGCTGACCGAGCCGGCGACGATCACGCGCGGCCGCATGGCGACGAGTTCGCGGGCGAGCGCCGGCAACCGTTCGGGCAGGCCCTCGACGCCACGCCGCTCGATGCGAAAGTCGCGGCCTTCCGTCAATCCGGCTTCGCCGAGGCCGCGGCGGAACGCGTCGAAATTCACCGCCGACGGCGGCGTGAGCATGCCGATCAACGGCGGTAAATCCTGCGCTCGCCCCGCGCCGGTCGCGAACATGGCCGCACCGACCCCGCCCGCGACGACCGCCCGCCGTCCCGGCGCGGCCAGGGTGGTGTGTCGATGCGCCGGCTCATTCGATCACCTCGTCGGCGCGGGCGAGGAGGGCGCTGCGGCGGTGCAACTCGGCTCTCAACATGGCGCTGGTCAACTTCCCCCATCCCAACCTTCCCCCGCAAGGGGGGAAGGGGCCCATTGCGATTGACGCCAACGCTGCGCCAGGGCACCAACCGACTCCTTCCCCCCTTGCGGGGGAAGGTTGGGATGGGGGCGGCGCACAAGCCGACAGTCGCTCTCGCGGGCGCCTCATTCAATCACCTCATCGGCGGCGGCGAGGATCATTGGCGGGAGCGTCAGCGCCATGCGCCGCGCGGTGATGAGGTTGACCGTGAGCGCGATGCGCGCCCGCTCCTGGAACGGCAGCTCGGCGATCTTCGCGCCGCGCAGCAGCCGGTCGACATAGCGCGCCGCGCCGCGCCAATTCTCGTTGGTGTCGACCGCATAGGTCAGCAACCCGCCATGGCGCGCGAAAGTCATGTAGCCGTAGATCGCCGGCAGATGCAGGGCCGCACTGCGCTCGACGATGAAATCGATGTTGCTGCCGACGACCGGGTCCGAGACCACGACCAGCGCCTCGACACCAGCGGCGCGGGCGCGGTCGAAGACGGTGAGCATCTCCGCGTCGGATCGCGCCGGCAGCGGCTCGGCCGCGCCCCCCCGAGCGGCGGCGGCGGCCTCGATCTCGGCGCGCGCCGCGCGGCCGCGCGCCGTGTTCGGATTCCGGATATAGCCTACGCGGCGCGCGCCAGGCGCGACCTCGAGCAACAGCTCGAGCCGCTTGGCTTCGAGCACGTGGTTGAGATTGCCGAAGCCGCTGACGATGCGCGACGGGCGCGCCAGGCCGGTGGTCACCGCGAGCGCGACGAAATCGCTGCCGTCGGTCACCACGATCGGGATCGTCGCGGTCGCCGCGGCAAGCACGGCGCCGGCCTCTGCGAGTGGGGCGACGATCGCGTCGGGCGATGCGGCGACCACGAGTCTTGCGAGTGCCGGCAGCCGCGATGAATCGTCCTCGGCGCTGGCGATCACCAGCCGCGGCGTGCGCGCACCCGTCCAGCCACGCGCCGCGAGCTCGGCCGCGAAGGCGGCGATCTCGCGGTGCAGATTCGCTTCCGGGCTGGTCAGCAACAGCCCGATCGTCGGCGCCGTCGCGCGCTGCGCAGATGCCGGCGACGCCGCCGCGAGCGCGACCACGCCGGCGAGCGCGGCGCGCCGCCCGATCATTCGATCACCTCGTCGGCGCGTGCGAGCAGCAGCGGCGAGACGACGAGGTCGAGCGTGCGCGCGATGCGCTGGTTGATCACCAGCTCGAAGCCAGTCGGCTGCTCGATCAGCATCGTCGCCGGGTCGGCGCCCTTGAGGACGCGGTCGACGAACGATGCCGCGCGCTCCCAGCTCCATACGAGGCCGGCGCCGTAGCTCGCCAGCGCACCACCCTCGGTGAATTCGCGCCACGGCGAGACCAGCTTCAGGCGGCGCGAAAAGCGGGCGCCGTCCGAGCGCGTCACCACCCTGGCCGCGCTGGCGCGCGGCCTGTCCCTCCTCATGCGAGGAGGGACGACAGAAATTATCGAGTCGCCCCGCCTCGCATGAGGTTGGCGATTCACACATCGTCGAGACGATGTCTTGGCGCCCGCAATCGATCGCCGAATGCGCGCATCCCTTCCTGGCGCGGCACGCGCTAGGAGGGGTGGCAGCGCGCGTCAGCGCGCTGACGGGGAGGTCTCGCGGGACCTCTGCAGGCACAGACCCCTTCGAATTCAAGGAACCTCCCCGTCACGCGCTTCGCGCGCGCCACCCCTCCTATCGCGTGCCGCGACAGGAGGGGATGAATTGAGGGTTGCGCTTCGGGTTTTGAGTCTTGATCGACGCGATGCCGGTCCTCTCGTACCCACATCGACGTGCTGTGCAATCTTGTGTGCATCCCCTCCCTCGAATGATGAGGGGCAGCGCCGCGCAGCGGCGCGGGGTGGTGAGTCGCGGCGACCGATCATTCGATCACCTCGGCGGCGGCGAAGGCCGCGCGCGGCGCCTCGACTCGTCCGCATAAATCATCTAGATAAAATCCAGATTGGGAGACTTGGATGATCCGCATCGGTTTGTTCGAAGCCAAGCAGAAGCTCTCCGAGCTGGTCCATCGCGCCGCCGCCGGAGAGGAGATCGTCATCACCCGCCACGGCCATCCCGCGGCGGTGCTGCGCGGCGTCGGCCGGGGCGCCGACGTCGAGCGCGCGCGCGCGGCCGGAAGGCGCATCGCGGCGCGGCGCAAGCGGCTCGTGCCCGTGACGGCCGAGGAGATCAGGGGCTGGATCGCCGAGGGTCGGCGGTGAGCGTGGTGCTCGACGGCTCGGTCGCGCTCGCCCACGCGCTGCACGACGAGCGCGGCGAGCCGGTCGCCGCGCTGTTCGACGCGATCGCCGGAGGCGGCGCGGTGGTGCCGGGGCTCTGGCACATCGAGGTCGCGAACGGCCTGGAGATGGCCGTCCGTCGCAAGCGGCTGTCGCGTGCGGACGCCGATGGCATCGTCGCGGATTTCGCGCACTACGCGATCGAGGTCGACGCCGAGACTCACCTGCGCGCCTGGGCCGAGACGCGCCGGTTCGCGCAGCGTCACCGCCTCACGCTCTACGACGCCGCCTATCTCGAGCTCGCCTTCCGCCGCGCGCTGCCCCTCGCCACGCTCGACGCCGATCTCGCCAGGGCGGCGAAGCGCGAGGGCGTCGCGCTGGCGGTGTGAACCGCGCCGGGCGCGGCGCGAGGAGACCGGCCGGCCGCGAGCGCCGAGACGCCGCCTCATTCGATCACCTCGTCGGCGCGGGCGAAGAGTTCGGGCGGGACGGTCAGGCCGAGCGCACGCGGTCCGCAGGTTGATCAGCAGATTGAAGCGCGTCGCCCGTTCGACCGGGAGGTCGCCCGGCTTCGCGCCCTTGAGGATCTTGCCGACGAAGACGGCCGCGCGGCGGAACATCGTGGGGAAGTCGACCCCGTAGGCCATCAGCCCGCCGTTCGTCGCGATCTCCAGCGGCCCGACCGACGGCAGACCGTATTTCGCGCCGAGGAGCACGAGCGAACCGGCGTTGACGATGAACAGCGCGTGATCGTGGATCACGAAGGCGCCGATCCGCCGGGCGACCCAGATCGAGAACGCGCCCTCGAATTCCGACGGGTCGCGCACCTCGAGCGGGTGCAGCTCCACCCCCAGGGCCCCGACGGTGGCGCGCATCGCGGCGAGGACGGGGCCGTTCAGCGGTTGATCCCGGAGCAGGAGAACGCCCGCCCGGTCCATCGACGGCACGGCCTGCTTGAGGAGCTCCAGCCGCTTGGCCATGAGTTCCGGAAGGAAGAACGTCAATCCCGTGACGATTCCGCCCGGGCGCGCGAGGCTGGCCACGATGCCCTGGACGACGGCGTCGCCGCCGGTCGCGAAGACGATCGGGATGGTCGCGGTCGCGCGTAGCGCGGCATAAACGCCGTTCGAGTGGGTCACGATGACATCGACGTTCAGCCCGACCAGCTCCGACCGCGAGGGCGTCGAGCCGGTCGTTGTTCCCGTCCGCGAAGCGGATCTCGATCCGGACGTTCTCGCCTTCGACGTAGCCGAGGTCGCGGAGGCCGGCCCGAAACGCGTCGCTGTAGGGCGCACCCTGGGCCGCCGTCGGGAAGGCGAGATAGCCGATCCGGGCGACCCGGCCTTGCTGCTGCGCGCGCGCGGCGAGCGGGCCCGCCACCGCCGCCGAGCCGCCGAGCTGCGCGATGAAGCCCCGCCGCCTCACTCGATCACCTCGTCCGCGAGGCCGAGCAGGCTTGGTGGGATCGTGTAGCCGAGGGCTTCGATGGTTTTTCGGTTCAGGATCAGTTGAAACCGCGTCGGCTGCTCGAACGGTATCTCGCCGGGTTTG
>Ga0163144_10001230_pt1 | contig 60377 bp, 49 predicted proteins | sample OliLak19BULKMAT1_FD_123175 | JGI IMG/M metagenome (GOLD analysis project Ga0163144, IMG submission 123175) | Freshwater microbial mat bacterial communities from Lake Vanda, McMurdo Dry Valleys, Antarctica - Oligotrophic Lake LV.19.BULKMAT1 | ecosystem: Environmental > Aquatic > Freshwater >...
CAATTGCAGCCGTAGCTTCAAGGCGGAATCGACGGACTTCACCAGAAGGCAAGCGTACTTGCGCATAATCGCCCTCTTTAGCCATAAGTTGCGCCTTTGTGCCTGCAGAACGTACCATTTGTGCACCCTTACCAGCGTGTATCTCAATTGCATAGATTTGAGTTCCAATAGGTATGTTCGCAAGTGGCATGCGGTTTGAGCTTTCAATAGCTGCGTCCGGGCCACTTGTCACTACTTTACCCTTTGTCATAGACGTATCAGCAAGAATATAGTGGTAAAGACCATGCTGATCTTTAACCCGTGCAATACGTGCGCTACGGTTAGGGTCGTATTCAATTTCTTCAATTGTAACCGTAAGACCTGGTGCAAGTTTGTGGTTTACTAAGCGGTAGTGCCGTTTGACACCTCCACCCCTGTGACGCACAGTAATACGACCAGTGTTGTTACGGCCGGCGTTCTGTTTTTTGCTCTTAACAAGACTCTTCAGTGGCTTACGTGTAGTAATCTCACTATAGTCTTCAGTAGTCATGCCGCGGCGGGCAGGAGTTGTTGGGTTGTATTGCTTAATAGGCATTACTTGTTCTCCTTAGCTTTGGCGGAGGACTTCTTGTCTTTCGTCGGCTCGGCAGCTACTTCTTCAAACATCTTGATACTGTCGCCAGCTGCAAGTGTGACGTATGCTTTTTTACTATCCGAACGAGTTGTCGAGCCTGGTTGCGCACGCTTACCGCGTGAGTAGCGTATTGCTTTACCTGATTGTACAAGCGTTTTAATGCGAGTCACTTTGACATCAAACTGAGCTTCAACAGCTGCAACGATTTGTTGCTTATTGGCTGTGAGTTGAGTATTAAATACGTAAATATTTTTTTGTGACTGGCCGTAAGCCTTTTCGGTTGCACGGGGGATTATAGTAATAAGCGACATATTATTTGTCCTCCTTTGTAAGCCACGTTGTCACAACATCAATTGCTTTCGGGCTGATTACAATCGCATCTGCGTTGAGGATATGATACACGCTGAGGTAATTCGCACGGATTAACAATACGTTTTGAATATTGTTCGTGGCACGTAGTAGCTGTGGTGTTTTTTCATCGACAACTAAAAGGACACGACGCTCAAACTTGTTATCAGCTAGGAATGTAATAGCTTCTGATGTTTTACCGGTAGTTGTGAGCTCTTTTACATGAATTTTGTTCGCTTCGGAAGCTAGTGTGAGGGCTTGTCGAAGCGCAACACGCTTCGAAGTCGTTGAGACACGCTTTGTGTAATTTTCGTTACCGCGTGGTCCAAATACAATACCACCACCGCGCCATATTGGGTTACGAGATGAACCGAATCGTGCACGACCAGTACCTTTTTGTGCCCAAGGCTTTTTACCACCGCCGCGTACTTCACCACGCTGCTTTGTGGTTGCGGTTGCGAGACGTGAGTTTGCAAGATACGAGTCATAAGCAAGCTTTAATAGCTCGTGGTTTGGCACGTCAACTGCAAAGATATTCTTTGGCAGCGTCACAGCTTTTGAAGCTGCTGTTTTAGTAGTTTCAGCCATTATGCCTTTCCTCCTATCACGATAAGACCTTTTTTAGGACCTGGAACTGCTCCACGGAGGCCGATGAGGTTGTTTATTGGATCTACATATGCAACTACTAGATTTTTGACCGTTACTTGGTCGTGACCCATGCGTCCTGCCATTCGTTTACCTTTAAACACCTTTTGTGGGTACATAGACCCAATCGAACCCGGCTTACGAACGTTTCCGTTTCCACCGTGAGTCGCTTTGCTTGTGTTAAAATTGTGTCGTTTTACCGTACCTGCGAAACCCTTACCTTTACTCGTACCGGTGGCATCTACGATGTCTCCGAGTGCAAATGTAGTGACGTCATACGTGCTCCCTACCGAGAGGCCTTCTGGTAGTTCTGAAACGCGTATTTCCCGAATATGCTTCGGGGACACTTCGGCGGACTTAACATGTCCAGCCACGGCCTTGCTCAGGTTCTTACCCTTACCATATGCCATCTGTACTGCAGTGTAACCGTCGGTTTCGACGGTTTTTACCTGAGTCACAGTCACAGGGCCAGCTTGAATAAGTGTTACAGGTATTGCAACACCACTTTCGCTAATGATTTGGGTCATACCAATTTTGGTACCGAGAAGTGCTTTCATAGCCCTTTTGCTCCCACTTAAAATTCTTGGCGTGAGGCAGTATCTGTTCCTTTTAAAAGGGTTAGACTTACCAATTCACCAAGAATTATTTGTTATATACGTAATAAGTTACCAATTAACAGTAGCACACTATCTGTTACGAGTCAACCTGTTGTGAGTTTTAGATTATAACCACACACTCTCAATTTTTAAACTAAGCTGACATATTTTACAACATAATAATTGCGCTTGTGTTTAAGTAATACTTCGGGCATACTAGCAAGCATATAGAATATTAAAAATACAGGAGCATAACATGCCAACGAAAAAATCACCAACCAAGAAATCACCTGTAAAAAAGTCAAAAAAATCATCTAAAAAGGTTACCCAGGCAAATATGGCGTCTTTTCACCTAGTTAAAGACACTCCACCTTTTTTGTCACTCCGCATAACTAAGCAAACAGTCTACTGGTCTGTTTTACTCGTTTTTATCCTTATCACACAGATTTGGATCTTAAACGTTCAGCTAGATGTTATACAAACACTCGACAGCATAAACGCACCCTCATAGTAATAGTATAAAAAAACTCCGCGTATGAGCGGAGTTTTTTATGCGTGTGACTACATTCTTATTTCAGCATCAACACCAGCTGGAAGACTGAGGTTTTGCAAGCTATCGATTGTCTTAGGGTTAGCATTTGTAATGTCGATAAGGCGTTTGTGTACGCGCATTTCGAATGCTTCACCACCTTTTTTGTACACGTGTGGTGACTTTACGACTGTAAATGTACTACGACGTGTTGGTAGTGGTACTGGACCAGCAATGCTCGCACCTGTGCGGATTGCTGTGTCGATAATTTGTTTTGCTGATTGGTCGATGACTTTGTGGTCATAGGCCTTCAATCGAATTCGGATACGTAAACCCGGTGTTTCTGTGTCTGCCATATTGGCTCCTTATGCTACCCGCGTAGCTCGGTAGTGTAACCTCACGCTCGAATTAGTGTTGTTCTATCTGGCAGAGTTGTCACTACGATTAATAATACTCGTGTATTATAGCAAATCTACTGAAATACACAAGATTTCGGCGTGACTACGGAGCTTTAATTACATAACCTCCGAGTTATCGGAGGTTATGTAATTGCTGTATTCCAATAGCTAAATTCTATATTCTACTTAGTTATCTTGGTAACGACACCGGCACCAACAGTCTTACCGCCTTCGCGAATAGCGAAGTTAAGACCCTGCTCCATTGCAATAGGCGCGAGGAGAGTAACCTTAAACGTCAGTGTATCACCAGGAATAACAAGTTCCTTGTCGGCTGGAAGTTCAACTTCACCAGTTACGTCAGTTGTACGAAAATAGAACTGTGGTTTGTAGCCCTTGCTAAATGGTGTGTGGCGTCCACCTTCTTCTTTTTTAAGAATATAAACCTCAGCGTCGAATTCGGTGTGCGGGGTGACTGAACCTGGCTTAGCTAATACCTGACCACGCTCTACTTGCTCGCGCTCAATACCACGGAGGAGAAGTCCTGCGTTGTCACCGGCCTGACCTTGGTTAAGGTTCTTCTTAAAAGCTTCAATACCAGTCACAACAGAAGTTTGGGTTGTTTTGATACCAACTATTTCTACAGGATCGTTAAGCTTAACAATACCTGTCTCGATGCGGCCAGTTGCAACAGTTCCGCGGCCCTTAATTGAAAACACATCCTCGATAGGCATCAGGAATGGTTTGTCGAGGTCGCGTACTGGCTCTGGAACGTAGCTATCAAGTGCTGCAACCAGCTCCATAATAGCGTCTTCAGATGCTGGGTCGCCTTCGAGTGCTTTTGTAGCTGAACCCTTAATAATAGGAGCATCTTCGTCGAAGCCATTTTTAGCAAGAAGTTCACGAATATCCATTTCTACGAGCTCCACGAGCTCAGGGTCAGCAAGGTCCATCTTGTTTAGGAATACGAGAATCTTTGGCACTCCAACTTGCTTTGCTAGTAGGACGTGCTCACGAGTCTGAGGAAGTGGACCGTCGTTTGCAGCAACCACTAAAATAGCGCCATCAATTTGAGCAGCACCAGTAATCATATTTTTTACGTAGTCAGCGTGTCCTGGCATGTCTACGTGGGCGTAGTGACGTGCTTCTGATTCGTATTCCTGGTGAGATGATGCAATGGTGATACCACGCGCCCGTTCTTCAGGAGCGTTGTCAATCTGGTCATACGCAACGGCTTTGTTAACCGCGCCCGGTAGGCGCTTGGCTAAGACAGCGGTAATAGCTGCAGTAAGAGTTGTTTTACCGTGGTCAACGTGACCCATAGTTCCTACGTTAACGTGAGGCTTGGTGCGATCGAAATCTGCCATGTACTTAATTCTCCTTCTCGCTGTTCGCTAATAGCGAAAGCAAATTATTTTTCGCATGAGGATATAATCCACCTCACGACGTATGTTCACAATTATACAGTCTTTTTACTTTACCGTAAAGAGTTTACGTGTACTTATTTACTTGATCGTTTTTCGATGATCTCTTGGGCTACATTCGGTGGTACTTCTTCGTACTGAGCAAGTTCCATAGAACTTGCAGCGCGGCCTTGGCTCATAGAGCGTAGATCATTTGTGTAACCAAACATTGTAGATAGTGGCACGATTGCTTTAATGAGCTTCACACCACCGCTCAAATCTTCCATAGCCTCGATTCGTCCACGGCGCGAGTTAAGGTCACCGATAACGTCTCCCATAAACTCTTCTGGAGTTGTTGCTTCTACTCGCATAACAGGCTCGAGAAGGATTGGCTTTGCTTGGCGAACTCCTTCGCGTGCAGCGATGCTACCCGCGAGCTTAAATGCAAGTTCACTTGAGTCTACATCGTGGTAGCTACCATCGTGAAGCGTCGCTTTTACATCCACAACTGGATAGCCAGCGATAACGCCGCTTAGAAGTGTTTCCTTTATACCCTGTTCAACGGGCTTGATGTATTCTTTCGGCACAACGCCACCCTTAACAGCATCTATAAATTCAAAGCCCTTGCCTGTTTCGTTTGGCTCAAATCGTACCCATACGTCTCCGTATTGCCCACGTCCACCGGATTGTTTAGCATGCTTACCTTGTACGTCAGACGTTCCTTTGATTGATTCACGGAAAGCTACTTGCGGCTCACCAATATTTGCCTCAACGTTAAACTCACGCTTCATGCGGTCAATTAAGATGTCAAGGTGTAGCTCACCCATGCCTGACATAATAGTCTGGCCCGTTTCGTCATCGGTATGAACACGGAATGTCGGATCTTCTTCGGCCAAACGCTGCAAAGCGACACCCATTTTTTCTTGATCAGCTTTTGTCTTAGGCTCAACAGCAATAGACACTGGTGGATCTGGGAACGTAATACTTTCGAGCGCAATTGGATGCGCAGGATCAGACAACGTGTGACCAGTAAAGGTATCTTTCAATCCAATAACGGCAGCGATATCGCCTGAACTGACTGAATCAATTTCTTCGCGCTTGTCAGCATGCATACGAACAATACGGCCCACACGTTCTTTTTCACCTGTTGTAGTGTTTAAAACGTACGAACCAGCCGATAGCTTACCGCTATACACACGTACAAAGATAAGCTTTCCGACAAATGGATCAGTCGCAATCTTAAAGGCAAGTCCAGCTAATGGCTCGCTCTCACTTGGCTTACGTTCAATTTGGTCGCCAGTTTTAGGATTAACTCCCCAGATGCCATCAACATCAAGTGGGCTCGGCAAGTAATCTACCATAATATCAAGCAGTTTCTCTACAATAACTCCGCGGCCATCACCACCGCTCACGAGAAAGAAGTCACCGGCGAGTACGCGTTTGCGCAGGGCAGCTTTTAGCTCAGGAATCGTAATCGAATTTTCACCCTTATCGAGGAATCGTTCAAATAGCTCGTCATCGGCTTCGACTGCAGCTTCAACTAATAGGCTACGAGCATTTTTAGACTTTTCAATCATGTCGGCTGGAATTTCGCCTTCGACAAGTTCGTGGTCAGTATAATCCGTGTAGGTATACGCTTTCATTTCTACAAGATCAATAACGCCATTTATTTCTTTTTCAAATCCTATTGGTAAGTGAACAGGAAGCGCCTGTTTCGAGAGTCGAGCGTGAATAGATGAGAGTGATTTATAAAAATCACCACCAGTTTGGTTAATCTTGTTGATAAAACATACGCGTGGCACACCGTACTTATTGGCCTGGCGCCATACCGTTTCAGACTGGGCCTCGACGCCCATTTTACCATCGAATATTGTCACAGCACCGTCTAGTACACGCAGGCTACGTTCTACCTCGGCAGTGAAGTCAATGTGGCCAGGGGTATCAATGATGTTAATCTTGTGTTCACGCCAAAAACAAGTTACGGCAGCACTAGTAATCGTGATTCCACGTTCTTTTTCCTGTGCCATCCAGTCGGTAGTTGCGCTGTCGCCATTAGCGCCGCGAACCTCACCAATTTTGTGGTTAATCCCCGTGCGGTACAAAATACCTTCAGTCGTGGTTGTTTTACCAGCGTCGATATGCGCAATGATACCAATGTTTCGGAAGTCCTTAAGTGGGACGTTTTTTACTGCCATAATCTGTTATCCTTTTTCTTTCGCTGTATTGCGAATTATTTTTTGCCATAAAAAATAGCTCTTAGGTGCAATTGTATCAGAAAATAGTCAAAATTAACAGCTTAAACACCATGTCTGTATCCTTTTATTCACAGGCTAGTGTACACATTGCTCATAGGTTATACTTATGCTCATGAAGCAAACTAAACATCTTGGCTACGAGAACTGGTATGAGCTATACCTTATGCAAGATGAATATAGCGCAGAATCATGGCAAAAAACTATTCTTTCTATTTCGCAGTACATTGGCTTTCTTAAAAGCTGGTCAATTATGGTGCACATCGAAAACAGCACACTGAATTATTATGTTGGCACAGGTAAAGACATTAGCATGCTGTCAAATAATATCGATGGTATTGTTCTTCGGCCAGTTGAGCCTTCAGTTATATGTCCTCCGGATAAACCTGGCAAAGAATCTGTAGTTCAATTTGTGACGGGTGGAAATATTCTTGATCTTCGCGAAAAGTACCATGTTAAAAGAGGTAAAGAGCTTGAGTGGGTGTGGTTTTCAATTCGCACCATTAACCCAGAGCGCGCATTATGCGATGTCCAGTTTTGTTTTAGTAACTCTAGCGGCGTATACACAATAGCCCGAAAATTTACTTTTTCACATCCTGGACACCTACTCGCTATTGATTTTACAAAAAACACTAAATACCTTCGTAAAAAGCAGCCTAAGTACCTAGATATCCAAAAGTCTATGCACATCATGCGTAGTGATGACCTGGGCGCCTTATTTGAAGTTGACACGTTTCCGTACCTCCCAAAAAACTATTATCTACCGCTCGATAGCTACGATTTTGACAAACACTCATTTATTATTGGTGCCAGTGGGAGCGGTAAATCAAAGCTAATTGGACTTTTAACGTCAAAACTCATGGCCAACTCCACACATAGACAGAATTACCGAGTGGTCGTAATCGACCCTCATGCATCACTCGAAAATGACCTCGGTGGCATTGAAGGTAGTAACATTATTCGTTTTAAAAACCCCGAAGATGGAGCCGAGCTATTTGCGGGCGAAGGCACCGATATTTCTGCAGCTACCGAATTAACAGGAACCTTGTTTAAATCACTTCTTGCTGACCAACATAACCCAAAACTTGAGCGTGTCATGCGCTTTAGCCTGTTTGTTTTAATGACTGGTCAGGTAATGTCACTTGATAATCTTAAGCGATTCCTGACTGATATCGAATATCGCAGCCAGTTACTTACACACGTGAGTAGCTTTGTGCCAGATAATATTATTCGTTTTTTTGGTGGAGACTTTAACGAACTCCGGACTAAATCTTACAATGAGGCTATTTCACCTATTGTGGCATTAGTCGAAGAAATGCAGCTTCAACCTTCACTTGGGGCACAGAATGACCAAACAATTTCTCTTGCCAAGCTCATAAATTCAAATCCACTCACTGTATTCTCACTTAATAAAGTCAGTATGGGTGAGAAAGTGGTTAAAACCGTAGCTGGTCTTTTGATACAGCAAATATTCTTACTTGCTCAGGCACGCAGCTTCGACCAAAAGGTCATATTAATTATTGATGAGGTATCTGTTGTACAAAACCCAGCAATCGCACAGGTACTAGCTGAAGCTCGTAAATATAATTTGTTTATATTCTTAACACAACAGTATTTTGGTCAAATAGACAAAGATATCCAGGATGCTATTTTCGCAAACGTGGCTAACTACTACGTGTTTCGTGTGTCCGAGGAAGATGCCAGAGCTCTCGAAGGTAACCTAACTATTGATTTACCAAAACAGTCAATGGTCGAAGAAAAAGAAATTGGCAACAAAGAAAGTGAAGCAAAAGTTCGTATACTCACATCACTAAATACGCGTGAAGTGCTACTGAGACTCAGTAACGACGGGCAATACCTCCCTGCAATTAAAGCCCGCACTATGGATTTCGTTGGTGCTACAACCCGCGAACATACCACACTTACATCTTACGCAACCGGGCACATGCCAACGAAGTTCCAGGAAAGCATAGTTGCACAGCACTCACTTGCTGTTACTAACATGTACCAACCTCATAGTACGGTGTCTCACAGCGCAGAAGCTCTATCTACCGAACTCGTGCTCCCTATTGTCCATAAGCCATCTGCAGACGATGGTATTACACTTGCAGATTTTCTTGCCGCACAATCATCAAGCCCGACTAAAGTCGAAAGGAAACGATAAATATGAACGAAACTCAAGCAAAAGAAATATTAGATAAAGTTGTAGGTTCTATATTTGGATTTGAGAATCCACTGAGCCTTAATGATGCACTTCAAAAGTTCGCATTTGATCTTCGTCTACCACAGCAAGTATACGACTCAACAACAGGTGAACCGACCTGGGCAGTGTCAATAAATCCGTCAAAATTTATAACAAGCGAGAACATCGAAAAGCGATCCATGATTGATGACTGGATGATCCCAAAACGAGAGATCAATAATGTTGATGACATAATCGTAGCCTGGGCTGAAACAAATCTGACTAAATCTGAGCGTGTCAACGACAGTGTCAACGTGGGAGCAAGCGACCACGTCTTAAATAGCGAAAACGTATACCGCTCTACAGACTTACGAAACTCTAAAAATGTCATTTTTACAGAAGGTGGCCAGGATCTAGAATATGTTGTTGCCGGGTCACGGTCGCAGACGTCTAGTTTTTGCATTCGTGTTGAGGATAGCCAACTGTGCTCTAATAGCTTTAACGTCGCATGGTCCTCCAAAATCACAAACTCGTTCTTTATCCAAGATTGCTACGATCTTATGGACTGTATGTTCTGTTCGCATATTGCTGGCAAACGTTTCTGCATAGCAAACATGCAATTTACCGAAGAAGAATACTACAATATTAAATCAAAAGTAATTGAATGGATTTTAACTTCGTAATAAAATGCCCGCAAACTGCGGGCATTTTATTACGTTGACGGGTATTAACCACGGGCGAAGTGTGCGAATGCACGGTTTGCTTCGGCCATTTTGTGTGTATCTTCTTTTTTCTTGAAGGCACTACCGGCTTCGTTATAGGCATCTACAATCTCCATCGCAAGACGTTGAGAATACGCAATACCTTTACGAGAACGTGCAGCCTGGACTAACCATGTGAATGAGTAGTGAAGCTGACGGTGGCCAGCAACAGGAAATGGAATTTGATAGTTAGCGCCACCAACACGGCGAGATTTTACTTCAAAGTTTGGAGATACGTTTTTAAGTGCGCGCTCGAATACTTCGAGTGGGTCTTCGCTACCAATTTTTTTTGCAGCAGCTTCTAGTGCACCATATACAGCACGTTCAGCAACAAGTTTCTTGCCATTGAGCATAGACTTGTTAATCAGACGTTGTACAAGAACGCTTTGGTACTTACGGTCTGGGCTCAGCTTGCGTTGCAAACTTGCAGTGACTTTACGTGGCATGACTACTTATCCTCCTTCTTGGCGCCGTATTTAGAACGGCCTTGTTTGCGCTTTGCAACTCCTTGAAGGTCCAATGCACCGCGTACGATGTGATAACGAACACCTGGAAGATCGGGCACGCGACCACCACGAACGAGCACAACAGCGTGCTCTTGGAGGTTATGGCCTTCACCACCAATATATGCCCATACTTCTTGACCGTTTGTAAGACGCACACGGGCAACCTTACGCAGGGCAGAGTTAGGTTTTTTTGGTGTTTTGGTTGTTACTTTAATACATACGCCACGCTTTAATGGGGCGTCTAGATCATAATAACGAGTCTTTAAGGCGTTATGGATACGTCCGAGTGCAGGAGATTTACTCTTCTTTCCTGCGGTCTTGCGTGGCTTTCGCACCAGTTGATTGATTGTTGGCATTAATTCTCCATTTAAATATTACAATTTAATAGCCAGACTGTTGCAATCCATGTATGAAAGTTTATTTCATACATCTTCAACATTCTGTGACTAATTTTTACAGATTGAACGCAGCATGTTCTCACTGTGTCATACATACGAACGCATAGTATGTGTATTCATGTCTACGCATTTCGTAAGAGGAACTCAAATTTGATTATAGCAATAAGTTGAGATAATATCAACCTTGGTAATACTAGAATCGACGACGAGCTCTGTGCCGTGTAGGAAATGTATCATTGAGCGCCGTTTGTGCCAGCTCATTATCACAAAGAATTTGCCTTTCAAATCGAGCTAATTCCTCCAAATCCTGCTGTTTTGTTGCAACGTCAAAATCCGGGTTGTCGTGATTACTTGTGAATTGTCTCCGTAGCATCAATAGCTTGTCTTGCATATCTTTCGGTAGTTGAGTTTGAGGTGATAGTATGTCCCTGAAGCTTTCTTGACTATTTGCTTCAGTGTAATTGTGTATAGTCATAATAACATCAAGATTATCATCTAAGTACGCACCAAACAAGCATATGCTATTTTTGTATTAGTAACTGATATTCAAAACAAAATAACCTCCATTATGAAGGTTATTTTGCCCGTTTATTAGTTACGCTGCGAGTTCGACGTCCTCGGCGATTTCGTCCGCCAATTCGTCGTCGATTTGGAGCGTTCCATCAGCACGTCGTGCGCCTGTACCCACAGGAATCTTGCGACCAATGATCACGTTTTCCTTAAGGCCGTGGAGGCGGTCTACACGTCCTGATACCGCAGCGTTAATCAGTACACGTGTTGTGTCCTGGAACGATGCAGCAGACAAGAAGCTATCTGACCAAATAGACACTTTGGTGATTCCGAGAAGAAGCTGTGTGTATGCCACAAGCTCTTTCTTATCAGCAGCAAGCTCAGCATTTGCCTCTACGACAGCCGCCTTGCTCACTATGTCACCGGTTACAAATGTACTATCGCCCGGATCTTCAATTTGTACACGGCTAAACATCTGACGAACGATGATCTCGAGGTGCTTATCTGCAACATCTTGACCTTGTGCTGCGTAAATGCGAAGCACTTCGTTAATGATATAGCGCTGCGTCTGCTCTGTGCCTTTAAGTCGCATGAGGTCGTGTAGGTTAAGTGAGCCAATCGTTAGTCGATCACCTGCTTCAACACTGTCACCTGCAGCTACAACAAGCTGTGTACTGCCAGGTACGTCGTAACGCACTGGTGAACTTGCGTTTGCCGCAATCACAATTGTCCCCTTAAGTACTTCTACCACTCCATCAAATGGTGCAACAAGCGGTTTTGATTCACTTTCGCCAGTTGCTAAAACGTCACCAACTTTTACATTGCTACCGGATTTAACTGTAGCAGTGCGACCTTCGAGTTTAATCTTCTCGACATGACCAGCCTCAGGGGTAACTTGTACAACGTATTTCTTGCCATCTTCCCACACATCGACAAGACCAGTTACTTCGGTAACGTGAGCCTGACCTTTTGGAGAACGAGCTTCAAATAGCTCCTCTACACGCGGGAGACCTTGGGTAATATCTCCACCAGCCACACCACCAGCGTGGAAAGTTTTGAGTGTCAGCTGCGTACCTGGCTCACCTACAGACTGTGCAGCAATAACACCTACAGGTTGAGCACCAGCAACAAGTTGCCCAGACGCCATATCGATACCATAGCTCTTACGTGGAATACCACGAAGGTTTTTGGTAGATAGGACTGACTGAATTTTGACACTTGTAACTTCGGCATCAGACTCAATACGATCAGCAACAACTCGAGTTATAAGCTCGTCTTTGCCTACATGCCCTGGAACTTCTTCAGCTGTATAGCGGCCAAATAGTCGGTTTCCAAAATCAATCATAGTCAGTTCTGACTCTGAACGATAAATTGAGAATCCGTCGTCATCTCCGCGCTCGTCCTCAACAGTAAAGACATCTTGTGATACATCGACAAGACGTCGTGTGAGGTATCCTGAGTCGGCAGTTTTTAAGGCTGTGTCAATCAGACCCTTACGCGCACCACGAGTTGCCACGAACTGTTCAAGCGAGCTAAGACCGTCTTTGTAGTTGCTTCGGATTGGAAGTTCAATTTCGCGGTTGGCTGCGTCCACCATGATTCCCACCATAGCGCTTGCAAGCTTTACGTTTGAAATATCACCACGTGCTCCGGAGTTAACCATGACACTAATGCTGGTATCCATATTCTTTAATTGACCCTGTAAGAAATCAGTCACATTACGGTCAACCGAGCGCCACGATGCAATCGTAAGACTATATCGCTCGTCTTCAGTAATGAGCCCTTGATCAAACTGGTCTGATATGAGCGCAGTCTTTGCGTCACCTTCGGCCACAAACTCTGCAATCTCATCGAAGTGGAGGTAGTCATCCTTACCAGTTGAAACAGCTGCGATAGTCGCGAATCGGAACGCAAGGCCCTTCATGCGGTCGGCAGTTTGGGCTGTTGTTTCGGCTCCGTAGTCATTAAAGATCTTTGCAAGCACTTTTTTAAGTTGTTTTTTGCTTTGAACGTTATTGTCGTATGGATAGTCATCTGGCAGAATTTCGTTAAAGAACACACGACCAAGCGTTGTGTCTCGAAGTTCATCCTTCGCATATACACGGATTGGCGACTGAAGCTGAAGCTTCTTGTTGTCATAAGCCATTTCCGCCTCGTACACTGAGCTGTACGCTTTTACTGTATTGGTTTGAGCACTTGGTTTTACATACGTAAGGTAGTAATTACCAAGCACGACGTCTTGCCCAATATTGAGAACTGGCGCACCATCAGCAGGCTTCAATAGGTTATTTGTCGCGCTCATAAGCTCTCGAGCTTCTTTTTGCGCTTCCTTTGAAAGCGGCAAGTGAACAGCCATCTGGTCACCGTCGTAGTCAGCGTTAAATCCATTGGCAACGAGAGGGTGCAAGTGAATTGCCTTACCTTCAACGAGCTTTGGTTGAAACGCCTGAATAGACAAACGGTGAAGTGACGGCGCGCGGTTCAAAAGAACATACTTGCCTTCAATAACTGCATCGAGTGCGTCCCATACAAGTGCATCGCCAGCTTCGATGAGACGTGTCGCTGAACGAATATTATGTGCATGTTCGCCGCGAATAAGCCAACTAATAACAAACGGTTTGAATAGTTCGAGGGCCATTTGCTTTGGAATACCGCACTGGTTAATTTTGAGCTTTGGACCAACCACAATAACCGAACGGCCAGAGTAATCAACACGCTTACCCAAAAGGTTCTGACGGAATCGTCCTTGCTTACCTTTTAACATATCGCTAATCGACTTCAAGCGACGGCGTCCACCGGTCGCGTTAACCGCACGGCCACCACGAGCTGCAGAATTGTCAATCAATGCATCGACTGCCTCTTGTAGCATACGCATTTCGTTGCGACGGATTACTTCGGGTGCATTAAGATCGATGAGCTTTTTCAAACGGTTATTACGGTTGATGACACGACGGTATAGATCATTCAGGTCACTGGTAGCAAAGCGTCCACCGGTGAGCTGTACCATCGGGCGAAGATCCGGAGGAATCACAGGAAGAACAGTGAGCGTCAGGCTGCTTGGCTTAATACCAGCTGCGGCCATACCTTCGAGCACCTTGAGGCGCTTTTGGAGTTTCTTTTCACGTTGACCCTTTGCGCCTGCAACTTCTTCGCTGAGCTGCGCGATAAGCTCAGGTAACTTGATTTCATCGAGCAGCGCCTTAAGTGCAAGACCACCCATGCCAACAGTCACTAAATCTTCGTACTCTTCTGGAAGAGAACGATAATCAACTTCGTTTATAAGCGCACCTTTAACCAAGCTGTCGAGCTGTGATTTCTTGGTAGTGTAGTTTTCGTTTAGTTCTTCAACTTCACGTGACATTTGCTCTGCAAGCGCCTTTATATCTACAGATTCGCCTTCAGCTTCGCGTTCGTATCGAATTTTTATTGCAACACGGCCAGCTTCTGTCTCGGCTTCAATGTCGGCGAGATATTGATCGCGTTTTTCAGTTTGTACGTTTAATATGACATAAGTTGCAAAGTACGCAATACGCTCCAGGTTACGAACTGTAATGCCAAGTAGTAGTGACATAGCTGATGGTGTACCACGCATAAACCAAATGTGCGCCACAGGAGATGCTAGAGTGATATGCGCCATGCGCTCGCGCCGCACAACCGACTTAGTGACCAGGTCACCGTTCTTATCTACCGCTGCTTCACGAGAGCGGACTCCCTTGAGTTTATTATCGTGTGGATTGATGTCTTTTACTGGACCGAAAATTCGCTCACAGAATAAGCCATCGCGTTCTGGTTTTTGCGTTCGGTAGTTAATTGTCTCAGGCTTGGTTACTTCACCATGACTCCATTTCAAAATGTCTTCAGGGCTGGCAACTGCCAGGCGTACTGCATCGAAGTCAGCAATACCGTTGTTAGCTAAAATACGACTCATATTACACCTCCTCCTTGATTTCTTCTATTTCATCCATATCTTGTATCGTGACACCATCTCCCAAATCACCAAAGTCATCGGCTTCATCGAGAATAGTCTCTTCGATGTCACCGTCATCTCCTAGCGACGGAATAGCAGCAACTGGCTCACCGTTTATCACAGCGCCAATTACTTGTTCAGCGTCAATTATCGCGTCTTCTGACTCATCAAGTAGGTCTACGCGGAGACCAAGACCCTGAAGTTCCTTGACAAGCACGTTAAATGATTCGGGCAACTTTGGACCAACGATTGGTTCATCTTTAATGATTGATTCGTAGGCTTTTGCACGACCGTAGACATCGTCAGACTTAATCGTGATCATTTCCTGAAGCGTTGAGGCAGCACCGTATGCTTCTAGTGCCCATACTTCCATCTCGCCAAATCTTTGACCACCATTTTGGGCCTTACCACCAAGTGGCTGTTGCGTCACCATAGTGTACGGTCCAGTTGAGCGAGCGTGAATTTTGTCGCTAACCATGTGGTGTAGCTTGATTATGTGCATCACACCAACAGTCGTTCGTTCTTCAAAAGCACTTCCGTCGCGGCCATCATATAGCTGGAATTTACCATCACGTGCAAAGCCTGCTTTTTCAAGTTCATCGCTAATTGTATCATTTGGCACACCGTTGAATGGAGGAGATGCGACTTTATATCCAAGTGCCCTGGCAGCCATACCGAGGTGAGTCTCAAATAGCTGACCTATGTTCATACGGCTCGGGACACCAAGCGGGTTTAGGATAACATCGACTGGCGTACCGTCTTCCATAAATGGCATGTCTTCTACAGGAAGAATCTTGGCAATAACGCCCTTGTTGCCGTGGCGACCAGCAAGCTTGTCTCCGACGGAGATCTTACGAAACTGAGCCACAAAGATTTGTATTTGCATAAGCACACCGGCTTTTAGCTCATGACCATTCTCACGTGAGAAGATCTTAACACCAACGACCTTACCACCACCTGCATTGTTCATGCGCTGTGATGTATCACGTACGTCTTTTGCTTTTTCACCAAAAATGGCACGGAGTAGGCGCTCTTCACTTGAAAGCTCTTGCTCACCTTTTGGTGTAATCTTACCAACGAGTACATCGCCAGACTTTACTTCTGAACCAAGCTGAACGATGCCGCTCTCGTCGAGGTGTCGAAGCGATTCTTCACTCACATTTGGAATATCACGCGTCACGATTTCTGGACCTAATTTTGTTTCGCGGACTTCAACTGTGTAATCTTTAATATTAATACTAGTAAGTGTGTCATTTTGCACAATACGCTGCGAGAGTACAATCGCGTCGTCCATGTTGTACCCACCCCATGGCATAAAGGCCACGGTCATATCAGCACCAAGTGCAAGTTCACCATCAGCAATAGAAGCACCTTCGATAAGAATATCGCCTGCTTTTACTTTTTGACCACGTGAGACTCTTACTTTTTGGTTAATTGAACGGTCGTCATTACTTTTTGCAAAGTGTGTTAGCTCATACACTTTCACTCCGTCGGCATACTTTACGTGTATTTCGTCGCCATCAGCACGTACTACTTCGCCTGAGCCGCTAGCGGTAACAAGTTGACTTGTATTACGTGCAATCTCAGCCTCAATACCCGTACCAACAACTGGTGCAGTAGGAATAAGAAGTGGCACAGCTTGCTTTTGCATCGCCGAGCCAGTCAGCGAACGGTCGACACGGTTTTTTTCGATAAACGGAATAAGCGCAGCACTTGAACCAAGTATTTGCTTATGCGCTGCGTCAACATAGGTAACTTCGCTTGCATCAACTTGCTCAGGGAGCAAGCCGTTTCGCGCACTGACGCGTTCGTCGGCAAATGAACCATCGGCTTTCAATACTGCAGATGCGTCGGCGATAACTTCAGTGATTTCCTGTGATGCGTCAAGGTATACAACTTGGTCGGTTACTTTTCCTTTTACGACTTTAAGATACGGTGTTTCAATAAACCCGTACTCATTTACTCGTGCATATGCGGCGAGGTTAAGTACAAGTCCAATGTTGGCACCTTCTGGAGTCTCAATAACACACAAGCGCCCATAGTGAGTTGGGTGTGCATCGCGCACATCAAAGCCCGCACGCTCACGTGAAAGACCACCAGGGCCCATTGAGCTTAGGCGTCGTTTGTGCGACAGCTCTGCTAACGGGTTTACTTCGTCCATAAGCTGTGAAAGCTGCGAACTCGCAAAGAATTCACGAACAGCAGCCACAACCGGGCGAGCATTAATAAGCTGGCCAGGACTGACGTTTTCAAGGTCACTCATAGACATACGGTCCATGGCATTGCGCTGCATTCGAAGCATACCAACACGGAACTGACGAGCCACAAGCTCACCTACCAATTTTACACGGCGATTTGAAAGCGCATCGATGTCATCAGCTTGTTCCTGCGAATTGTTGAGTCGAATAATTTCGCGAACAATAGCCACAAGGTCAGTAAGCTGGAATACGCGGTTTGCAGTGTTATTAGGGACATCTAGCCCAAGGCGTTGGTTGAGCTTATAGCGGCCAACACGGCTATAATCAAATCGCTTAAAGTCAAAGAATAGTCGCTCGATCATACTTCGTGCGTTATCAACTGTTGCGAGGTCGCCCGGTCGAAGTCGGCGATACACTTCAATAAGAGCTTCGTTTGTACCGCGTGCTGGATCTTTATCGAGAGTGGCGTCGATATACTTCACCTCACCAATATCAATATCAGCAAACATGCTTTTAATTTCTGACGTCTTATTATGGCCAAGTGCGCGAAAAAGTGTGGTAATTGGCAGTTTACGGCGGCGGTCAATCTTTACGTACATAGCACCGTTGCTAGCCGTTTCGAACTCAAGCCATGCTCCGCGGCCAGGAATAAGCTTTGCTCCGTAGAAATTACGGGTTGCTGCTTTATCGGCCGTAAAAAACACACCCGCACTACGAATAAGCTGTGACACGACAACACGCTCTGTACCATTAATTATAAATGTACCGCGGTCGGTCATCCATGGGTAGTCGCCTAGGTAAATATCCTGCTCTTTTACTTCACCAGTTACTTTGTTAGTCAGTTCAACATTTGCGTGTAGTGGCGCATCAAATGTTAAATTGTTTTCTTTAGCGTCTTGCTCGCTTGTCTTTGGATCTAGGAATTTATATTCCTTGAAACGGAGTGCCAACTTTTGACCCGTATAGTCATCAATCGGATTAAGTTCCGCAAATATCTCACTCAAACCAGTTTCGACGAATTCGCGCCAGCTGGACTTTTGGTGAGCAATTAAGTTTGGTAAAGGCAATGCCGTGTCTTCTTTAGTAAAGAAAACACGCTTCGCAGTATCTGGCTTAGTCTTTGCCATATATTTGCAATGCTCCTCGCAATAAATTGTATTAGTTTGATGGGGGTCTTTGGCGCCGAAGATTCCCTGAGCATTGGTTGTCCGTATGCATGATGCCACTCCTACATTGGGACATAGATAACCAGAGCTTCTCTACTTCTTGCTAGCTACTATGAGACATGGGAATGTAATAGTCAATAGTTTTAGGCTTTTGTAATCACGTCGTCTATAAGTCCGTAGGCTTTTGCCTCGTCTGAGCTCATCCAAAAATCACGGTCGGCGTCTTTTTCAATTTTTGAAAGTTTTTGCCCTGTATTTTTAGCTAAAATCTCATTAAGGCGGTGCTTTAAGAATATGCCTTCCTTGAGCGTGATTTCTTGATCGGTTATTTTACCCTGCGTACCACTGCTAGGCTGGTGAATCATAATACGACTACTCGGAAGCGCAAAACGCTTTCCTTTTGTACCACTAGACAGCAAAAACGCTCCCATACTTGCCTGAAGCCCAATACCAATTGTCTGCACATCTGGTTTAATAAATTGTATGGTGTCATAAATAGCCAGTCCGTCGTACACACTTCCACCTGGACTATTAATATATAACTTTATATCTTTTTTCGGATCTTCGTATGCCAAATGAAGTAGCTGCGCCACAACAATACTGGCCGTGTGCTCGTTCACATCTTCACCCAGAAAGATAATACGCTCGTTGAGTAGCCGCGAGTAAATATCGAACGCACGCTCACCATCATACGTTTTTTCTATTACTGTTGGTACTAAGTAATTGGTTGGCTTTGTATTCATGCAGTCCATTGTATATATATTTGGCACTCAAATCAAGCGAGTGCCAATGCCTAACATATAAAATGCCCTCCCGCTGTGGGGAGGGCCTTCGCGTACGGAGTAATCTCACGTACACGGAAAAATATGGAAGGTGGTAGTGCTGGATGTCAAGGGCAACAGCACTACCACCTCGTGCAACAGCTATGAGCAGTAGCTGTTACACTGGATGACTCGGCTCCATCCACCGGAACCTGGATCGGGCTAAACAGCCGACGCGAACCAGGAAGCATGTATTGGTAGGCGAAGATTAATTCGCTTGGTAATGAGGTGGAGCCAGGATCAACTGAACTGGACTCCACCTCACCCCTTTACCCAAGCTGGTGTAACATGCTGTTCACAATCACGAAAACAACATAGTCGTATAATACCATATAACATACCGCCGTTAATAGCGGGGTATGTTATGTGAAATAGATTATTTTTTAGGGGTGTTGAGTATTACTAATAATTCGACCGTTTTTTCGGTAAGGAGACGATTACCGATATCACGTTGAACTTCCGGGTCTTCAAATTGTTTTAAAGCCTCGGCGTTGTTGGCATACTGCGCACGGTACATATCAATATGTGCTGTTAGCTCGTCGTGTGTCGCATGTACTTTTTCTACTTTTGAGAGCTCTGCCAGTACAAGTCCAGCCTTAACTCGCTTGATAGCAGTCGGCCGAACCTCCTTAGTTAACCACTCATCTTTATGAGCAAATTTTTGCGCTTCTAGATATTGATCAACCGTAAGCCCTTGATATGTAAGGTTACGTTCAAAGTCTTGCTCGATTGATTTCATTTGGTCGCTAATTAAAATATCTGGTGTTGGAACTGAGCTTTTTTCGATAAGTTGCCCAACAAGATCATCCTTCACCTTTTCCGCACCTTCGCGCTCTTTTTGGGTGGTTAGTTCACGTTTAATATCGGCTTTTAGCTCTGCAACCGACGTAAACGGACCACTTTTAGCGGCAAATTCATCGTCTACCTTTGGTAGCACAACTTCCTTTATTTCTTTTAGCGTCGTCGTAAACACGACATCTTGACCTTTTAAATCAGCTACATGATAATCCTGAGGAAAGGCCAGAGCCACGTCAAACGTATCACCCAGTTTTTTACCTTCAATTGCTTTCTCAAATCCTGGAATAAAGGAGTTACTGCCAAGTGTGAGTGCATAATCAACTCCAGTTCCTCCTTCGAATGCAACACCATCTTTTTTTCCAACAAAGTCGATGATAGTTTCATCACCATTTTTTGCCGCGCGTGTAACAACTTTCTTTTCAGAAAAGCCCTGGCGCATCCGTTCTATTATTTCTTGTACTTCCGCGGCTGATACAACTGGCTTAGCGGTTGTAATCTTCAGCTTTTTATAGTCACCTAGAGTGATCTTTGGCAAAATTTCTACATCTGCAGTAAATTCAACACTTTCTGTCGGAACGTATTTCTTTATTTCAATTGTTGGGCGATCAAGTACCTGAATACTATGGGATATAAATGTCTCAGACACAGCTTTACTTACTGCGTCGTCGAGTGCTTGATCCTGGAGGGCGCGAGGGTCTACGTTTTTTTGCGCGACGGCAAAAGGAACCTTTCCTTTTCGAAAGCCGGCTACTTTTAAATCTTTAGAGAGCTTTTTTAGAGCAGTGGTTTCAGCAGCAGCAAGATCTGCCTTGTCGAGTGTAATTGTAAATAGGAGTTTGGTATCGGATAGGTTTTTTATGGTGGTTTTCATACTTACACGAGTATACCAAGAGGCTGCGTTAACGCCAAATCTTAGCTGGCTATTTGGTCGTACGGATGAGCTTGAGTATATCAACAAAGTTAAGTTTTTGTTCAGCAAGTGTGAGTGTGTCTTTGAGCGTGTACACTTCGGATAAAACTTCCTCATCACCCACAAAAAGGAGGTAAGGAATATGCTTCTTTACAGCAGTTTTTATTTGCCTATCAAGTTTACGCTCTGTTACATCGACTTCTACATTTATTGATTGCTCGCGGAGCTCTTTTGCAAGATTGCCCGCAGCACGTTTGGCATCCCCTAGCACAATCATATATATGTGAGTCGTTGAAGAGAGATCAGGAAGTAACATATGAACAGTAAGGAAATTTTCCATCATCGTTCCGCCTGGTGCCATACCAACAGCACTAATTGGCTCGGCGCCAAATAATCCTACTAAGCCGTCGTAGCGACCTCCTCCAAATAGTGCACGAGCATTATCAGGGTGCGTATCAAATACTTCGAACACAGTTCCCGTATAATAATCGAGACCTCTCATAAGGGTGATGTCAAATATTGCACTTTTAACTCCGGCCCGCTCAAGCAACGTAAACAAGTCCTGGACTTCTGTGACAGCCGAGCTATTGCGAATTTCGACCGGTAAATCGGCCATACTTTTCGCGCTCATTAGTTGATCAATTTTAGGTATTCCTTCGTCGGCTATTTCTGCCAATATTTCACGCGCTTGATCTGCAAATTCGACACTTCCAATTTTATCTTTGCGATCAAATAATTTGACCATGAGCTGCGCTTGGACAGCGTCGAGCCCTAGATACTGAGCCATCATAAAATTAATAAGTTTGCGATTATTAATTTTTATAACGAAGTCGCTATCACTCGCACCAAATGCTTTTAATATAGCGTCGGCCATAATTATTATTTCAGCCTCGGCATCAATAGTATCGACACCAAATATATCAGTGTTAAGTTGCCAAAACTCACGCTCTCTACCGCGTTGTGGACGCTCGTATCTCATAAAATTAGCAATACTGTAAAGACGTGCTGGGTATGGTAACTCTTGGCGACGAGCAGCCACCATACGGCTGACTGTAGGTGTCATCTCAGGACGAATTGCCACAATACGCCCACCGCGGTCGGTAAAAGTGTATGTTTGTTCGGTTGCAAGCTCCTGGCCGCTTTTAGCTGTGTACACGTCGAGCGGCTCAAGTGTGGGCGCACCGTATTCTTCGTACCCGAAACGTTCAGATATTTTACGCCACGTCGCAAAGATATAATTTTGAACACGTTTGTCTTCAGGGTAGTAATCGCGCGTGCCTTTATAAGGCTGTGATGATAAAGCACTCATTAGGGTTATTGTCTCATTTTTACACGCTACATACAAGCGCGCTACTACGCCGTACGACGTCCACCTTGGCCTGTCGGTAGCAGCATAGCCAACTCGTCGAGCGTTATTTGTATAGGTATGTCACTCACAGGTATTTCACTTTCTGTGGGCTCTATAACTTCAGGTGCAGGAGGTGTCCTGTCAAACCCTGCTCGGAGTTTAATTGGACGCCGTGCTTGCTGGCTATCGATATTCACAACTGTTAGCTCATCGACATATTGTCTTTCCTGACTACCAACGTCCGAGTAGAGACCCTTTATCTTTTTAGCAATATTTTCCATTGGGTGCGGGACGTTATAGTACACAGGTAGTACTGTATCGTTGGGTTTTTCGTCAAAGAATGGGTGGGCTAGTACTACTTTGCCAGCTGTAATGCCAAGATTAACGGCGAGTCGTACTCGATGCGGTGCAGCTGGTTTATTAATTTCAGGTGCTCTATCAACAGAAAATCTACTCGACCTGTAACCTTGCTCTACGCTGTTGCGATATGCCTTAAACTGACCAGTCAGTAACTCAAATTTTGCCTGTCGCGTGTAGGGACTCACAATTGCATCGTCGGAGCGAAGAATGAACAATCGTTCAGAAAACAGGTATAACATGGTTGGGAGCAATGGGCGACTCTCTTCTTCAGTAAGTTCCACAAGCGATTGGTCTAAGTGGCGGTCAATTGCTGCTACGCGCAGTCTAAACTGCGTTCGTTCAGGCTGAAACTGATTGACCGCTTCGGGCATAGTACCAGTATGACACACTACATCTAGCGCTTCAACACGTACTTTTGCACCCACTGGTAGAGTACAATACCGGCCGCAACTCCAACATTAACCGAACGAGTACTGCCGAATTGTTCGATTGCGACCATGTGCTCGCTTGCTTCTATCATTTCTTTAGAAAGTCCCGGGCCCTCACCCCCAAATACCAGCACTGAGTGTGCGGGCAGTCCTGTATCATTCAAACTGATTGCACCTGGTTGATTATCTATCGCAATAATATGGCGACCCGAAACTGCCTTTACAAAATCGTGTACTGTTTCATGATGTTCAATGTGCATATATACATCAGTCACCATTGCACCACGCTTATTCCAATGACGTTTTCCGATGATATGTACTTTCGCTACATTAAACGCATTAGCATTTCGTACAATAGTGCCGATGTTCATATCATGTTGCCAGTTTTCAATGCCTATTTCAAGATCATTCCGTGATATATCCAGGTCGGCTTTTATAGCTTCAACCGTGAAGTAGCGGTATTTTTGAATCACGTTACGGCTATCGCCATGAGCAAGTAATTCTGGATCATACTGCAGCCCTTGTGGCCACGGTTTTGCGTGTGGACCTACGCCAATATGTATTTCTTGCATGAACCTATTGTAGCTTATACTATATACATATGATGGCACGTTACACCTTATACGACATTAGTCGGCTTTCGAAGCGCTTTGCGCCTGATGCGGGTGTGCCACGTGGCACAAAACCTAGCTATAATATCCTTCCGGTTCAATCGTCGCCTATTATTGTACATAGTAATAATAAGCTAACTATCGATTCTGCTATGTGGGGGTTCGTTCAACCAAACGCGCATGATACGCACGCCGTATTTCGTTACAAATCTTACACGACAAAGTCCGAAGGAATTTTTAGTAAGCCTTCGCTTGAACAGCTCATACGTCGCAGTCGTTGCCTTGTACCAGTAAATGGCTTTTATATCATTGCTCGCGACAAGCAGGCATATTACGCACATCGCCCAGATCACTCGCTATTCGCACTTGGTGGCATACAGAGCACGTGGACTAACCCGTCTGGTGCGCATATCGTGACTTTTTCGATTGTTACAACGACGGCAAATAGCGATATTGAGCACCTAAGTGATAGGATGCCCGTCGTGATTCATCCCGATGACGAAACGCGCTGGATCAACCCAGTCGTTGACGATATGAACACACTATATGATATTATGCGGCCGTGCCCACCTGGCGTACTCGTCATACAACGTGTCGATAATGCACAACTCACGCCAAAAGCACAAGGACCAAAGCTCATACAGCCCATCCTTTAAAGTGAATAATAGAACCTGATATGAGTGTAATAATGTGAGTTTGCGTTATGTTTCCATATTTTCAATAAATGTTATATAGTAATCATAGGACATTCATCGCACCTTCAAATAGAAATGAGCTGTAATGAAAACACAAGAAAAGGTATTGAAAGTGACAATCAGCACGACCTTTAGTAACGGCGGAAAGTACACAGGGCACACCTATGTGCTCAATAATTCGCGTATTGGAGAGATCATCCGCGATAATCTACATCAGATAGGGGTGAGACTTTTATTGCGCCACCGCGACACTCCAATGGCCCATACAAGGAAAACTGACGCTGGCTGGCAAGCAGTGTTTCACTTGTCTGTACCTGCGAGTGTACGTGACACTCTGATAAAAGAGAGTTTCCTGGACGGGATGTCGACAATCGGGCAATCGGTAGTAGTAGACGTAGATGTCCAGTGATATTCGCCGAAAAGTTCGCCCTCGGGCTTGAGCTTGACGGCGAACTTTTTGTTTTTTTGTTATAAAAAGTGCGTTATAAACTAAGAAAATGGTGAATACTGCGCAAAATCCGATGTATCAAAGTCACTACGAAGTGCGCGCACCAAATCTTTTAACTCCGACGACTGCTTAACACCCGGGTTAAGTGTGCCGTAAGGATCAAAAATTGCACGTATGTCCTGATACAATCGACGCACATCTTCAGACATAACCGTGTACGCAGCATTCGCTTTCAGTCGGCCTTCGCCGTCATCAGCGATAAGCGTTCCTCCGAATTCATCTACAAGCGCAGCGTAATCGACAAGTAATTTAAACATACGCTGCTTATCACTCACTTTGCTAAAATCAAACCCTGGTCGTGTATACACAATACCGTCAAGTACCCTCGTATGAAGCGGCAAGTTGATATGATGCTTGCGGGCAAGCTCCCGGGTGGCACGTGCAAATTCTTCGTGTCTTTCGCGTGGGATAGACGCACCGTCGAGTAGAGATGGATATACTGTACCGTCAGATTCGGGCTCATATATAGTAGACCCAACTTCACGAATAGCCTGTAGTTCCTCTACAGTACGGTCTGCCGATGTAATGACAACTGCGTTAAACTTGGATAATATTTTAAGTGATTTCTTAAGCTTGCGTGTAAGTACACCGTCACTAAAGTCACCAAACTGAATATATAGTACCGAGCCTGTCGTATTGGCATCACCAAAGAATGAGTACTTTTTGCCACGAGTTTGAGCACGTGCAAATAGCTCACCGTCAAATGTCTCTATATTTACCGGACTTAGTGTAAGGAGTGAATCGACAGCGTCCCTAGTTGCTTCGCTGCTTTCAAGACGTGCAACAATAATCAGCTGATTGTTGTTGACATACTCAGTCTTTAGCACAATTTCGGATATGATACCAAGCGTCCCCTGGCTTCCCACGAAAAGCGGCGTTAGGTCGAACGACCCATCACGTTGCTTTACTTGTGCAATACGACCATAGCCAGCATTATCAGACTTAAAAGGCGCAAGTTTGCTAGCGATAAGCTCTTGATTTTCCTCTATAAGCCCGTCGAGCTTGCGATATATCTCACCTTCAAACGTCTGGAGGCCAATTTTTTTACTGACATCTCGCTTTGATAGGCGTGTTGTTTCTATAAGATCACCGTTAGCAAGCACGATTTCAAGGCGATTAACCCATGCGGCTGTTTGGCCTACCACACCCGATAGCTCACTACTCGAGTTATTGGCAACAATTCCACCAACTGTGCTGTACTGGGCACTACTTGGTGCTGTCGGCAGGTATAAACCATGCCAATTGAGCGTTTCGTTAAGGGTCTTGACTGCCACGCCAGGTTGAACATGGACAAATTTAACTTTTTCTTTTAGTGCAATATGTATAATTGTGTCAAGATGTGCTGTGGTATTAACAATGAGCCCCTTGCCTATTGCCGCACCAGTGACGTCAGAGCCAAACCCGCGCACTGTAAGTGGGAGGACATGGCCTTTTTCTGCTAGTTGCCATGAAAAACGCGCCGCTTTACGAATATCATTAGTGACGCGGGGAAACATCACAAGCTCGGGTGTTATCTCTAATATGCTTCCATCACGAGAAAACCTGCGACGCGTCGCCTTATTACTCGTAATCTCACCCAAGATATGTTCGTTCAGATACTGTGCAATTTTACTCATCACTCATCCCTGTATGTTGTTGTTTGTTGCTTATATAATACCACAAGCAGCACGAGGGTGGGTAGAAGATAGATTTTGGATTATAGAATAGGTTAAAACAACCTGAACATAGGACATGGGCATACCAAAATAGGCTTTGACATAATAGAAAAATTGATATTTACTATAAGTATTATGATTGACCACTCAGACCAAATTCCTCCATTTGGAGCTAGTCGCCCGGAAAAGGCATTTAAAATACTACCCGATGGTCGAATGATGAGAGAGTTCCATATACCTGTAGGTGCAATGGAATTGATACGTGGACGACGTGAAAGATTTTATAGCTCAATCGGCCATGGGGTGAGAAAGCTCGTCGCCCGTGAAGATATACTTTCAGCAAGAGACGGTATTACATACGATGCGTTCCGAGATGTGCGTCTTATAACTCGAGGTATACACGCAAGAAACCAAACAATTCTCAACAATGCTACTGTCATTGATTTACCGCCAGAGTAACTCGTATACAACCTATTTATCTGTTAGTACTTTTTTGGTATAATCGATCCGGTTACTATAACTATGCGGATGTGGTGGAATTGGTAGACACGCTAGCCTTAGGAGCTAGTGCCTCCGGGCGTGAAGGTTCAAGTCCTTTCATCCGTACCACACTAAAATGACGATCGGCTGGTCGTCATTTTAATATGAAGTAACGATACAAAAAAAGGACGCCTAAGCGTCCTTTTTTCGGTAAAACGCAAGAGCCGCGGTTCCATAACTACGATTGTCCACCACAACAACTCCATTAGTACCGGTCGGGGCCTCACCTTTACCTGGGTATGATAATACCATAAGCCCATTAGGTTTCAATAGACCAAATAACTCTGTAACTGTGGATAACTGCGTATCGTCGTATGGCGGATCGGCAAAAATAAGGTTAAACGTCAGCCTAGTTGATTTTGCCCAAGTGCTAACAGCTGCATGTGATACGTTTGTGCGCTCACTAACACCTAAATAGTCAATATTTTCAGTCAGAATCTTGAATGCTAGTACGTCTCGCTCGACAAATACAACATGTTTTGCACCTCTGCTAAGCGCTTCAAGCCCAATCGCACCCGTACCAGCAAATGCATCAAGCACTACCGTATCTTTCAGCTCACTTCCCAGTTGATTGAACAACGCGTTACGGACTCGTTCGCTCATGGGGTGTGTGGTATGACCCTTTGGCGCAGCTATAACTCGCCCTCCAAATTCACCCGCAATAATACGAATTTTCACATTGTCACCTCCTTTGACCGTCGAGCTGCGTCGTACCAAGCGAGCGCAACAGTTCGCGTGATTCGGGGCACAAGCACCCTACGAGAAATATTTGAAAGACGACGAGTCCAGCCGCTAGCTCCAAATTCTTCATACATATGCATGTCGTTAATGGTGTGAACCATTTCCATGAATACCTGTTCAAATCCATACTTCTCAAGATCTTTGATGCGGGCAGGCGTGAGACCAATATCACGAAATTTTAGTGGAGCAATAGTTGATGCAATACCAAGTTCAAATGAAATATGTGCGCTAAACACTCCACCAACACCCCAATATTGCCAGTTTTTGGACAGGCTATCGCGCCGACTTGTGCCACGGATAATATTTTTGTCTTTTATTGACAGTCGTTCATGATGCGGCTTACCCCACAGCTCTTCAATTTTATCGCTTAGCGGAAAGTGATGTGCGGGCGTGAGGCCATCTACAATAGCATGCGCCAACCACGCAGCCTCAAAAGCAGCGCGCTGTTGGTTGCGATGTGCTAGTGCAATAGTAAGATTGTGAAGATGGTCGCGTATATGCATGATAAGTACCGTATCATCTGGTTTTAAAGGGTCTATATAATGCCAAGGCTCATCTTTTGACGGGCTTTTACGCTTTATCGCGTCTGGCCCGTTATTGCCCTCAAAGTGAAGAATATCAGTAATTGCAGGAAAATCTACACCAACTGGGAGATATTTCTTGACGTGACGACGTGCAATGCGATCAATCTTTTGATGAACACCAACAATGCTGCCAGATGCATGACGAAATGTGGTGCCAGCATACATAGGGCTAAACGATAAATGTTGGATTACAGATAATGGAATAGGTCATAATAATTAGTTCAGTGTTGTGAGGCGCTGGTATGTATGTACCTGCAGGGCTAACTCTTTATAGTTTAACAGATTATCATGCGAAGCCACGAATGCCTTAGCCTGTTTTTGAGCACGAGCTATTAGTTTTGTATCTGCAAGCGTGGCAATTTGAAGATTTAATGCACCGTGTTGAGCTCGCCCATATATTTCACCTGGACCCCTTAGTTTTAAATCAACTTCAGCTAAGTAGAACCCATCGTTACTTTTTTCGACTTCACGAAGACGTTGAGATGGCTTGGCGCTTGAACTCGTCACGAGGTAGCAGTAACTTTGGTGAGACGATCGCCCCACGCGTCCACGAAGTTGGTGTAGTTGGCTGAGCCCAAACTGATCAGCATCTTCTATCACCATAACCGTTGCATTTGGAACATCCACACCCACCTCTACTACTGTCGTACTTACAAGAATATCAAGCTCTCCAGTAGCGAATTGTGCCATGACTGACTCTTTATCAGCTGAGTGTAATTTACCGTGCAGTAGGCCAATTCGACGATGCTTAAACACCGAGTTCTGTAGCTTTTTATATTCCGCTTGAACACTTCGGAGCTCGTTGTCCGGGTTGTTATCTATGAGACTACATATGACGTAGGATTGACGTCCAGCAGTGAGTTCACTGTCTACTAATGTGTATAATTGCGCGCGACTATTTGGCGACCATATTTTAGTGGTAATTGGTATGCGACCTGCAGGTAATTCGTTCAGTATAGATACATCAAGCTCGCCGTACACAGTGAGCGCCAAACTACGCGGTATGGGTGTAGCAGTCATAGCCAGGAGGTGCGGCATATGTTGCGACTTAGCAAGTAGTTGCTGGCGCTGCTTGACACCAAAACGATGCTGCTCGTCGATAACAACGAAGCCAAGTTTATGGAACGCCACTGTATCTTGTATGAGAGCGTGCGTCCCTACAACAACATGTACGTTGCCGTTTGCAATTGCAGCGTATAGTTCCCGGCGAGCTGTACCTTTAACGCTTCCTGTCAGGAGACCAACCGTCACAGCGAATGGTGACAATAGTCGACTCAGCGTTTCGGCGTGTTGCGATGCAAGTATTTCAGTTGGTGCCATGATGGCTGTTTGAAAACCCTCGTGAGCAGCCTGACGCGCCGCGAGTCCTGCAACAACTGTCTTACCCGAGCCAACATCCCCCTGAAGCAAGCGGTTCATAGGAGTCTTTTTTTCAAAGTCTTGTAAGATATCCCAAGCCGCAATACGCTGCGCACCAGTAAGTGTAAACGGTAGCTTTTCAACAAATGCTTTTACGACCCGTTGTTCAAATGGTATATGCCAACCAGTGAGTTTGGCGTTTTCTTGACGATTTAGCTGACTAGCAAGTAATAACTCAAACAACTCCTCGAATGCGAGGCGTTCTCTTGCATGTTCGATATCTTGGACTATTTTTGGGAAGTGCATCCCCAGCACAGCGTCGCTACGGCTTTTTAAATGCTCAGACTTCACAATGTTGGCTGGTAGTGTTTCTGGAAGCATCGTGATAAGCGGACGCAACTCATTGAGTATTTTACGAACAAGCGTTGATTTAAGTCCTTTTATTGATCGATATATTGGCAACAACCGATCAGTTTGGACAGGCATTTCGCTCACTTTTTCGCTGCTCGGATTGGTGAGTTGGTACCGATTGTAGTTAAATTCAAACTCACCAGAAAAATAAAATTCTTCACCTGATTTTAGTTGTGTTTCCCGATACGGTTGATTAAACCATACGGCCTGCAACTTCCCACTATCGTCTGCCAGTGTTGCAGTTGTAATTCTCAGGCCTCGTCGCACTGGGCGCGTGGCTATTTTTTCACATCGTGCCTTAATAGTTGCTTTACCGGGCGCAATATCAATAATGCGTGTCACGTGGGAAAAATCTTCGTGGGCACGTGGTAAAAACGTGATCAAATCACCAACAGTATGAATTCCCGCCTGAGCAAACTGCAAGCCGGTCTTTTCGCCAACACCCTTTATTTTTTCAAGTGGAGACACAAGATTCATATATCTATAGTAACAGTCTTATTAACGGATGAGTACGAAACTATTTTTGCCTTTTTTAATCAAACTCCGCATATCGACAGATTGGTCATGGTCAACTTTAATACCGCTCATTGACACCGCGCCAGATTCGATAAGTCGCTTTGCTTCTCCGTTACTTGTGACTATACCTCCATGGACAAGAGCGTTAACAATCGTTATACCAAGCGGTGCAACTGTAATCTCGACAGCTAGCACATCGATGTCCTCATCACTCAGTGAGGTAAATTCCGATGCACCAAATAGTACCTCTGTGACTCGCTCAACACTTTGAGTTCTATCCACACCGTGTACGAGCACCGTTACCTCGTGTGCAAGCGCACGCTGTGCAGCGCGACCACCCGAATTCTGGTCTAGTTCTATTTTAAGTGCCTCAATAGCTGCTCGGGGCAGTAGTGTAAATGTTTTAAGCCAGTCAATAACATCCGCATCACCAGCATTAAGCCAAAATTGGTAAAACGCATAAACGCTCGTTTTCTGCGGGTCGAGCCAGACGGCACCACCCTCACTTTTTCCAAACTTCACACCCGTGGTTTTGTTAATAACAAGTGGTGTTGAGTATACATGGGCCTCGCCGTCTTCAAGTCGACGAATAAGATCAACTCCTGCAACCGAATTTCCCCACTGGTCTGCGCCGCAGAGCTGCAACGTGACGCCATGTTCGCGGTACAAGTGCACAAAATCATATCCTTGAATCAAGGAGTAGCTAAACTCAGCGTAACTAATACCGCTTCCACCTTCACCAAGCCGGGACTGCACAAACTCACGCCCTAACATCTGACTCACTGGGACGTTTTTACCAACTTCACGAAGAAAATCAATATAGTTGATGTTTTTAAACCAGTCGTAGTTATCGACAATTGTAAATTCCTTGCCAGCGAAAACAGCATTGTACTGTGTTGCAATCGCCGATGTATTGCTTGCAATTTCATCGAGTGATTTTAGGCTACGCTCATCTTTTTTACCGTCCGGATCGCCGATTATTCCCGTAGCACCCCCAACCAAAAGATACGCTTTATGGCCATAATCAATAAAATGGCGCACTAGCATGGCTGAAGCTAGGTTACCAATAGTCATACTGTCGCTGCTAGGGTCAACACCAAAATAGAAGGATATCTGATTGCCGTCTATGGCTGATGCATCAGCGTAGGTCGTCTGGTTGGTAAATCCACGCCAGGCAAGTTCTTCGGATAGCGTCACGATATACTCCTTATCTGTTATTACCTGTCAGTATAGCAAAATAATATGCTTTGCGCGACATAATAGATGCTATAATAGAAGGTAATACTCTTTATGAAAAAAATATACTATTATGTCACGTAAACCAACGCGCAAACTGAGTGTATACTCCAACCTCTCGCACGCACGCAAAACCAAAAAAGATGCGGCCGTACGCACACGTGCGCAGTATCTTGCCACCCTGCCAAAACACCCAGTAAAACGCTTTTTTCACCGCCTTCACCCAAAACGCTTTTGGGGATTTTGGATGAGCAAACGTGGCGGAATTCTCGCACTTAAGATTGCTGGCTTAGGCATACTACTTCTTTTACTTATTGTGGGTGGACTATTTGCATACTTTCGTAAAGACCTTGATGCAATCCGACCAGGTGAGCTGGCAAAGCGTGTCCAGACGACCGTTACAAAATATTACGACCGTAACGGAGAACTTTTATGGGAAGATAAAGGCCGCGGTGACTACAAGTTAGTTGTCGATAGCTCCGAACTGAGTGATTATCTTAAAAAAGCGACGGTGGCTATAGAAGACCGTGATTTTTACACACATAACGGTGTGAGTATTACAGGGCTTTTTCGTGCTGTTATAAATAATGCTGGTGGTGGGGACATCCAGGGGGGATCAACACTTACCCAGCAGCTCGTTAAGCAAGTATTCTTTTCTGATCAAGCCAGCGACCGTAGCCTAGGTGGTGTACCACGTAAGATTAAAGAACTTATTCTTGCTGTTGAAGTTGAGCGAATTTATAATAAAGATCAAATTCTTACTCTGTATCTCAACGAATCGCCCTATGGTGGTCTTCGCAACGGAGCTGAGTCCGGAGCACAGTCCTATTTTGGCAAACCAGCAAAAGACTTGACGCTTCCTGAAGCAGCTCTACTTGCAGCAATCCCTCAAAACCCAACTGTGTTTAACCCCTATAAAATAACTGGCCACGAAGGGTTAATCGCCCGTCAGCACACAGTGCTCGATAACATGGCAGATCAAGGTATGATAACTAGAGCCGAGGCGGATGACGCAAAAAAACTACCGATACTTGATACAATTTTACCGCTCTCGAACCAGTATGACGGTATCCGCGCACCACACTTTGTTCAAATGGTTCGTGCTCAGCTTGAGGAAGAGCTTGGTAAGGCTACCGTTGGAAGTGGTGGGTTGGTCGTGACGACAACGCTAGATCTTAAAATTCAGACTAAGCTTGAGGAAGCGATGAACGCAATGTTTAGCTCCTCTACTCCAAAAACGGCTGGTTTTAGTAATGGTGCAGCTACTGTTGAAGATTCACAATCAGGTCAAATTGTAGCGCTTGTAGGAAGTCGTGACTTTAACTACGAAGGCTATGGCCAAGATAATGCTGCGACAGCCTTTATACAACCTGGCTCAACAGTAAAAGCACTTGTCTATGCGCAGCTTTTCCAGCAAAAACCAGCTGGTCAAGTGAACTACGGGAGCGGGAGTATCTTAAAAGACGAAAACATAGATAGTGTTTATGGCGCTAGACTTCAAAATGCCGACCGTACATTCAAAGGTGACGTCCCTATTCGTATCAGCCTTGCGACGTCACGTAATGTACCAGCTGTAAAAGCCGCCTTTATATCAACTGTCGACAAGACGCTCGAGACAATTCGCGACATGGGTGGAACGAGCTACTGTACACAAGGCACCGAAGTTCAAGCAGGTCTTGCCTCAGCAATTGGTGGGTGTGGTATTAGGCAGGTTGACTTGGTTAATGCCTACGCATCACTTGCTCGCGGTGGAGTGTATAAAGACCAATCATCAGTCGTAGAAGTTAAAAATAATTCTGGAGAAACACTCAAAAAATGGTCTGACGATAGTGCCAAGAAAATTATCGACCCACAATCTGCCTTCATTGTTACCGATATTTTAACAGATGTAAATGCAAGTGCTGGTCTTGGATCGTTTAGAGCAAAATCTATTCCGGGTGTTAAAACAGCTACGAAAACTGGAACATCCGACAAGGGCGGCTTTGCGAAAGATATCTGGATGATGAGTTATAGCCCAGCTCTTACGATGGGATTATGGCTCGGTAACTCAGATACAACCATCCTTAAAAGCGGTACCTCATCACTGGGGAGCCCAATAATTGCGAGCGTTATGGAGTACGCCCACAAAGAGGTATATGCACCCGCTGGTAAATGGAAATCGGGTGATTGGTTTACTGCACCTGCCGGCATCAAACGTGTTGGAGGTGAAGTGTATCCATCGTGGTGGAACAAAGATCAAGGTAGGACAAATGCTAAGCTGACTTTTGATAAGGTATCGAGAAAAAAAGCCACCGACTGTACTCCACCTGGAGCCAGGATTGAAATAGACGTGACAAAACTTATCGACCCAATCACAAAGAAAGATGTGTTTATTGCACCGGACGGATACGACAGTACTAAAGAAGACGACACCCACTCCTGTAGCGATATCGCACCATCGTCACCAACGGTCACCGTTGTGCCTAGCGGCGTTAACATCTACACAATTACTGTCACGGGTGTAACACAAGGTACATTCGCATTAACATCGGTTGATATACGTGTTGGCGGTGTCATCGTTAAGACGATCGCTGCACCTGGACCATACACGCATACCTACACCGTACCTACGACATCTACTGCGCCACAAGTTGTGACAGCTACCGTCACCGACGCTGGATTATACACCTCAACATCTGCGTCCGGCACAATCCCGCCGTACACTTGAAGCACACGAAAACCCCCCAGGAACAATACAAATTAAAATCGCTCCACGTGCAAGGAGCGATTTTTTTGCAACGAGATATTCCTATTCGCCGTTAACAAGTCGTATAAGGTCTGCTTCGCGTTGTGACGATGTACGAGGCCTTTGTGGCTTACTCTGAGACCCAAGTGAGGGCTGTGAACGTTTCTGACGCTGAAACTGCTGCTTTCGTGTCTGGGTGTCTTTTGGTACACCTGGCGTTGCCGCCTGCCGCTTTGCATATGGTTGCTTTGTACGCGCGAGCCGTTGATCGTTTCTATCAGAATGAAATGCCGTCGGTGCTTCAGGCTGACTTATCTTCGCAGTGCGCTGTTCGTTTGATTGCATGGGTAATGCAACAATCGTCGGTTGTTTTTGCATAGGAGCGGGTCGTTCTTTTCGTGTATAGGGTTTAGTGGGAGGTGTGCTATCAGTTAGTTTTGCAAACATCATTTTTCCGGCAGCCGTTTGCAAGCTTCTAATAAACTCAATTTCGACCGTACGTCCCATTAACTTGCTAGCATGTTCAACAACAACCATTGTGCCGTCCGTAAGGTGACCAACAGCTTGGTGGCCATCGTTGCCCTTTTGAGTGAGCTCAAGCAGGATTTTTTCACCTGGTAAGTAAGCCATACGCAGACTCATAGCCAAGTCATTAACGTTAAGTACCTGAATTTTCTCAACTTGTGCAACTTTATTTAAGTTATAGTCGATAGTACAAACAGCGCCATTATATTGTTTGGCAAGCTTTAGCAAGCGCTCATCGACACCCTCCTCGGCCTTACTCCCATCTTGGAATATTTCAACTTTTAAAAGTGGCATTTTTTGAAGCTCGGATACAATATCAAGACCATGTCGTGCCCTCGAACGTTTTTCAGCGTCGGCATTATCTGCTAAATATTGCAGCTCACCAATCACACTTCTTGGAATAAATAGCGTATCACTTCCTATAAAGCCTGACTCTGCTACTGCAATAATTCGACCATCTATCAGCACCGACGTATCAACAAATATCGGCCTTCCGGCTTTTTTATGTACCTGTTTTTTTGTATTAATTGCAACAAGATAGGTTGCTTCAGCTGCAATAATGAGCAGCAGACTAATGATGAGTATTTCCATGTTATTCCTTACTTTTGTAGGTAGTCGACCAACGCGCTGCGCAAATCTGACACACCTTTAATAAATGAGTTCTTTGAGTGACTGCTTGGCGCAATTGCACGTACGAAGCCGAGTTTTTTGGCTTCCTGAATCCGTCTATCTGCTCCCACAGCCGAACGAATTTCACCACCTAAACCTACTTCACCGAACACAACTGTCCCTTCATCAATACGACGGCCAGCAGCAGCACTTGCAATTGCCATACAAATCGCGAGATCAGCTGCTTGGTCATTGAGTTTAAGCCCTCCGACAACATTAATATATATATCTTTGTCTGATAAATTCAGTTTTGTCCGTCGTTCAAGTACTGCGATAAGCAAGTTGAGACGATTAAGATCATATCCGGAGGCTGTACGTTTAGGATACCCGAAACTTGTCGGATTCACAAGTGCTTGTATTTCTACCAAGAGGGGACGTGTACCCTCAAGTGTTGCAAGTACTACCGATCCATCAGCATCTTGACGCTCTGCTAAAAGCGATGCCGAAGGATTTTCAACAAGACGAAGCCCTTCTTCGAACATCTCAAACAGTGCCGCTTCATTTGTTGAACCAAAACGATTTTTCATAGCCCGTACGACTTTAAACCCACCATATCTATCGCCTTCAAACTGCAAAACGACGTCGACAAGATGTTCAAGCACTTTCGGACCAGCAATACTTCCCTCTTTTGTGACATGTCCAACCAGTATGACTGCGGCACCGGCATCTTTTGCCGCGCGAATAATAACGTTACTACTGTTAGTGATTTGGCTCACAGTTCCAGGTGCCGATGTGATCTCATCGAGCGCCAATGTTTGAATAGAATCGATAATAACAAGTGTGTATGTACCTGAGCGTATAGTTGCCGCTATATCATCTGCACTTGTTGTAGCAATAAAGCTGAGCTCTTCACTTTTTTCAGCGCCTAGCCTTTCAGCGCGTAACTTAACCTGGCTGGCCGACTCTTCACCGCTCGCATACAGTACTTGTACTTTTTTTGCCACGTACGCAGATACTTGTAAAAGCAGTGTACTCTTGCCAATACCCGGCTGTCCTGCCATAAGCACGACACCGCCAGGTAGAATACCTCCACCGAGCACATCGTCAAGATCTGAAAAACCAGTCGATAGTCGCTGTATACTATCTTCGGCACTTATTGACTGCATCGTTTGTGGCCTTAACACTGTGCCAGATGAAGCGCTTCGTGATACCACCGACTTACCGCTAGCTATTGGTGCCTGCTCAACAAGCGTGTTCCATTCACCGCAGTTTTCGCACTTTCCAGTCCATTTTCCATAGCTCGCGCCGCAGTTTTGACACACAAATTGTGTTTTGTATTTCACCATTTTCTACAGTATACCTATGTTTAAAGATTGGGGCTAGGTGTAAGTACGCTATCAAGACTGTTTGTCAGATTATTTGTACGTACTACTAGCTCGTTGTAAGCATTTACTTCAGCATTATACGCTGTTGTTTTAGTATTAATTGACACTCGTCGTATTTCTAGTGCATTTGTTTGAGAGACTAATCGTTGTCGCTTCGCATTATACGCATTTACCTCGCTACTACTAGTACGATCAACTGCCACTTCCTCTACTTTTAGGGCTGTTACTTGTATTGAGAGCGCCGCAACATCGCTATTATATGTTTTTACAAGCGTATTAAGCTCCAAAGAGAGTGCTTGTAGCTCGGCCTCAAGAGCGCGTGACTCAGCAGCAAGACTATCGAACACAGACTGATATGCGCTATGAAGTGCGACAACAATTGTGCGATCTGTAAAGTATTGGCGGTAATGTGTTTCAAGTTCTGGGCTTAGGCCGCTAAATTCTGTTCCTATAATACTATGCAGCTCGTTTATTCGGTCGCCTGGCTGAGTTCGCGCATAATAATCCATTCGTGCTTTTAAATCAGCGTTTTCAAATCGTAGGTATTCAACTTCAAGCAAGTTTGAAAGCCGCGTCTTTTCGCGAGCTGATAATCGATCCCATACGGCATGAAGAGTCTCATGCGCTGCCGTGACTTCCTGTATTCCATCGAGTTGTAGGTTAGTGACATTGTACACATAGATAAGACCGTTCGCATAGCAACCAAGTATAGCACTACCTTGTTCTTGTCTTTCGCAATGGGTGTTAAATTCAGACGCGTCGCTCAGTAATGGCTGACTGGCGTAAAAATAGCGCTTACCAAGATCAGTAAATGCCGTGCGTTCGGCAATTGAGGATATAGCGGGAGACGGAGAATATTGCCATGCAACGACAGTATCTATCACACTTTGTCGATTCACAACAACGAACGCCGCTAAAGCTATAAGCACTACAGAAATGATACTGGTCGTAACAACAGAGGAGCGACTAGGCTTCTTGTTTAACATGTATTTCTATTATTCCTTTTTGTGCCGATACATGTAAGACGCTACCTTTATCATATTCGCCAGACAATATACCATCCGCGATGACATGTTCTAGCTCGTCTTGTAAAGCGCGCCTGAGTGGCCGAGCGCCAAATTTCTCGTCGTAGCCTTTTAAAATCAGATGCTTTTTTGCACTTGGGCTAATTGCTACCTGAATTCCCTTTCGGATAAGTCGAGCTTGTATTTCTTCAATAAGATTATCAAAAATCTTACCAATTTCACGAGCTGTTAGCGCACGGAACGTAACAATAGTATCGAACCTATTAATGAGTTCTGGGCGCATCAGTTTTGACAAAGCATCGCGGGTAAACTGCGCATTGTCGTTATGCACTGACTCGAGTCTTTTTACGTCTGTTTTACTTGACGCATGAAAGCCGAGGCTTGACTCTTTTTGCAGTCGATCAGCTCCGAGATTGCTTGTCAAAATGATTATCGTATGGGTAAAATCAATCTTATGTCCCTTAGCATCAGTCAATGTTCCGTCTTCTAGAATTTGTAAAAGGAGGTGAAATATTTCGGGATGCGCTTTCTCAATTTCGTCAAACAAGACAACACTATATGGTTGACGCTTCACTTTATCGGTTAGCTGCCCACCGTCATCATAGCCAACATAACCCGCAGGAGCGCCAACTAAGCGGCTCGTATTATGTCGTTCGCCAAACTCACTCATATCAATTTTAATGAGAGCCTCGTCGCTACCAAATACCTCACGGGCAAGCACTTTGGCAAGCTCAGTTTTCCCAACACCTGTTGGTCCCATAAATACAAATGAACCTATTGGCCGCTTATAACTCGCAACGCCGCTTCTGCTTCGTCGAATAGCCCGGGAAACTTTTTCAACGGCTTCATGCTGACCAATGATGTATTTACCGAGATGCTTTTCGAGGCTCCGAAGTAGCCTTGCTTCTGATTTTTGGACACGCTTTACAGGAATGCCCGTCATGGTAGAAATGGCGTGTGCAATATCTTCATCTTGTAACACAATCGGCGATGTTTGATCCATTTCTTGGCGTATTTCGTCGATTTTTGAGGTGAGCTGACTCGTACGCATTTTATACAGTGCAGCTCGTTCATAATTTTCACTTGCAACAGCTTCTTCCATTTTTTCATTCAAATTCTTAAGCTGTCGTATATAGTCACGCTGCTTACTTGGCTTACGCCCTGACTGCACGCGCACGCGTGCTGCTGCTTCGTCGATAACATCAATGGCTTTATCTGGCATAAAACGTTCGCTCACGTAGCGATCAGCCATATATACGGCATCCTCTAACAGCTCATCACTCATGCTCACTCCATGATGCTTTTCGTAGCGGCCGCGAAGCCCTTTAAGAATTGCGATGGTGTCTTTTAGTTTTGGCTCGGCTACCACAATGGACTGTAGGCGGCGTTCTAGAGCACTGTCCTTTTCTATGTGTTTACGGTATTCGTCAAGAGTGGTTGCACCTATCATATGAAGCTCACCGCGAGCAAGTGCGGGTTTTAAAATATTTGCGGCATCCAGCGCACCTTCAGCAGCACCAGCTCCAACAAGAAGATGAAGTTCGTCAATAAATATCAGCACATTCTTTTGCTCGTTAAGCTCGCTCATTACTTTTTTAAGTCGTTCTTCGAACTCACCACGATACTTTGTACCAGCTATCATACCTGCAAGATCGAGTTGCACTACGCGCTTATCAAGTAGGTGATCAGGCACATCTTCCGCTGCAATACGTTGAGCCAAACCTTCGACGATAGCCGTTTTACCAACGCCGGGCTCACCAATGAGCACAGGATTATTCTTAGTCCTACGACTAAGAATTGTAATAAGACGTTCTTGCTCAGTATCTCTGCCGATAACCGGGTCGAGCTTGCCAGCACGCGCATGAGCAGTCAAGTCAGTCCCAAATGTCTCAAGTGCGCCGCGTTTTGGAACAGGCTTCTTAACCGTCGTTCGCTCTCGACCATCGTTTTCGTCATATATATCTCGTTGGCGGTTAAAAAACTCTTCAAGATCAGCACTTAGCTCTTCAATGTCAGTTCCCATATCACGTAAAAGCACTGTAGCTCGAGCATTTTTTTGGCTTAAGATACTATACAGAATGTGTTCTGTACCTAAGTAGTCTTGGTGAAATTCCTGGGCTATTTCCCAGCTCATTTTGAGCGTCAGCTTAGCAGTTTCACTCAGATTTTTTGCACCCACTCCTATGACAGTGGTAAGTGGTACAAGGTTTAACGATGTTTGTGCCATATCAAGTGTCACTCCTGCATCTGCAAGCAATTTTGCTCCTACTGATGAGCCTTGCGCCAATACACCAAGCAGTAGATGCTCGGTCCCAATATACGAACTCCCGTAACCTTGAGCGATAACGTTTGCGTGATGCAAACTGGTCCGAGCATTGTCGGTGAGATGCGACACAAATTCCGCAAAATCATCAGCCATAGTACTATTATCCCTCCTGTTCGTATAAAAGCGCAAGCATATTTCTTATGTATTCGAACATTACTGTATCTAGTATAGCAAAACTAGCACTCGGGTCAATAGAGTGCTAGTTTTTATTTACAGAAACTTTTCGTGAATTACTACCAATTGTCCTTACGAAGCCGATTCTTCAACAGCAGATAGTAAATCGTCTTCAATGTTTTTCTTTGCAGCTGGTGTTGTGCTCTTAGTGGGAGCAACTTGCTCAATATCAAGTTCATATCCAGTCAGGCGACTTGCGAGGCGGACATTTTGACCTGCGCGGCCAATCGCAATTGACTGCTGATCTTCTGCAACATACACAGTTGCACGTTTATCGGTTTCGTTAATCACAACTTTTGCGACTTCAGCAGGACTCAGCGCATTTTTGATAAATTGTTCGTTATGTGCGTCGTAGGTTATAATATCAATCTTTTCTTGATCACCAATCTCGTTCATGACTGCCTGTACACGCGTGCCGTGTCCACCCACAAACGTACCAACCGGGTCCACACCGGGCACAGTGCTTGCAACAGCCAGCTTAGTGCGTCGGCCGGCTTCACGGGCGATACCTTTAATTTCAACAGCGCCTGTTTCGAGCTCGGGAACTTCCTGACGGAATAAGAACTCAACGAATTGCTCATTACCACGGCTCAAAATAAGCTGTGGACCACGATTGTCACGTTCAATATCTTTAATAAATACTTTTATACGGCTTCCGACATTGTAAAATTCGCCCTGTATCTGTTCGCTTTGAGGGATAATACCAGTTGCCTTACCCAGCTCAACCCGAATAACGCGCGGTTCAACCCGTTGGACAATGCCACTCACGACTGTGCCAATCTTATCCTCATATTCTTCAAGTACAACTTCACGTTCTGCTTCTCGGAGGCGCTGTAATACAACTTGTTTAGCAGTTTGAGCAGCCACACGCCCAAAGCTCGTGACTTCAAATTTATCTTCAATAATATCACCAATGACGGCGTCTTTCTTTATTTTTTTAGCATCAGCTAGGCTTATTTCGACAGCGTCACTTCCGACTTCTTCTACAATTTCACGCGCAACGTACACAACAGCAGTTCCGTCATTCACGTTTAATTCTGCACGTACTTCTTGATCGCGTTCTCCGTTATCTCGGCGCCACGCCGCGGCAATTGCCTGCTCGATAACAGATAGGACTGTTTCCTCAGGAAGGTTCTTTTCTTCTGCGATGGTTCGAACAGCAAGAGTTAATTGTTTGAGGTTAATTTCTTCCATGATAATATTTCTCCTTGTCTATGAAAAAATCCGACCTGCCGGCCGGAATGTACGTTTTTTATTATAGTCCACATGCTCTTTATATGCAACCGCTCCGCGGCTTAGCGTGGAAGGGCTTGCTCAGGACATGACGTGAGTATGGCACTCATAGCGCTATACTCAGCTTGAGTAATCCATAATGAGTATTTTTGTTTTACCGCAATTTGCCTTGCAATGTACTGACAGCGAAATGGTTTGTGTGCAGGTAGCCACGTAGCAGCATCGCCATCTGATTTCTGTTGATTGGCGGGTCCATCGACAGCCAGCAGTTCGAGCGGATCGTTAGCGAACGCAATACGCTGATCGCGCGTGAGTTGCTGGGCGCCTTTTTGCCAGGCATCAGATAACGCAACGACATGATCGATTTGCACGTCGTCACTTGTATCAACCCCACGAGTAAATTGTATGATTTTGCCGGTGTATGGGTCGTAAAGCATTCCCTGAGTTACGTTGCAATTAGCATCAAACGACACATTGGTCATATCACGATTTAATATAATATTTCGCGTGTCACATCCTTGTTGATTAGACCAACCAGACCCAAATTGGTCACGTGAATAATCGGTTTTTGGCGCGCGCCCTTTTATAATCAGCGTTTCTAAAACATCTATCGCACGAAGCTCATCCGTTGCCTGTATTATCACTTGTGTTGACGCTGTATCTGACCGTGGCACTTGCGGTGCACTTGAAACAGATAGCCCAAATAATAAGAATAGGCTCATGGTAGCTACGGTAAGGACTACTGCAACAGTACGACGTCGTCTTTCTTGCATATTATGAGTATGCAACATTATTACCATAATCGCTATAGAGCTCGCTATCGCCACTCTGATACAATAAGACTATGCAGACCGTTCCAAGACTCATCAATACATTTATACCTAACCACTACGACCTATCACTCACCATCGAGCGTCAGGCGCGAAGCTTTCGAGGCATCATAACAATACACGGTACGCTTGTTAGCGACAGTAGTCTTATATTCCATGCGAAAGAACTAGTTATTGAATCGGTCACACTCGACGGCAAGCAGGCCGAGTTCGCTACTGCCGTTAGCGACGAACTACATGTGACACACGCTGATCTGAGTATCGGTAAGCATGTTGTAGTTATTGCATATTCTGGCGCCATCACTGATGCAATGCACGGTCTATACCCTTGCTACTTTGAAGTCGATGGCGTAAAAAAAGAACTTTTAGCAACACAATTTGAGAGTCACCACGCTCGTGAGGTATTTCCGTGTATAGATGAGCCTGACGCGAAAGCAACCTTCGACGTGACACTTACGACCGAACAAGGTGTATCAGTTCTTGGTAATATGCCAATAAAAAGCCAAAAACAAGATAATGCCTTATGTGTGACGGCATTTGAACGTACACCGCGCATGAGCACATACCTACTCGCGTGGGTTGTCGGCGAGCTTCAGTCGCTTTCTGGTACAACAACTAAAGGCGTAGAGGTAACTATTTGGGCGACACACGCCCAGCCACACGAGAGCCTTCACTTTGCGCTCGATATTGCCATCCGTTCTATTCAGTTTTATGAAGATTATTTTTCTACCGACTATCCACTTCCTAAGTCAGACCATGTCGCCTTACCTGACTTCTCGTCTGGTGCTATGGAAAACTGGGGACTTGTAACGTACCGTGAAGTAGCTCTTTTGGCAGACCCAGCCACCACAAGCATTAGTAGTAAACAGTATATTGCGACGGTGATTGCGCATGAGCTTGCTCACCAGTGGTTTGGTAATCTCGTCACTATGAAGTGGTGGAACAACCTGTGGCTTAACGAAAGTTTTGCGACACTTATGGAATATATTGCCGTAGATGCTCTTGAGCCTAGCTGGAATATCTGGCTTGACTTTGCGTCGAGCGAAAGTGTTATGGCTCTCAGGCGAGACAGTATTGACGGGGTTCAATCTGTTCAAATTGATGTTAATCATCCCGATGAAATTAACACTCTTTTCGATGGTGCAATTGTGTACGCCAAAGGAGCTCGATTACTGCGCATGCTCCAGCACTACGTGGGAGATGAGGCATTTCAGGCAGGTCTCAAGACCTACTTTACTGACTTTGCGTATGGTAACACCGAAGCTGATGATCTATGGCGGGCAATAACAACGTCAAGCGGCAAAGATATTATTGGACTTATGAATACATGGATTTCCCAGCCGGGATACCCGGTTCTCCATGTCAGCGAACATGACGGCACGGTGAATCTTATGCAAGAACAATTTTTTGTGGGGCCACACGCACTTTCAAAACGGGTATGGCCAATACCCCTCGGCTCAACCTGTAGCGAAATGCCGGTACTTATGATTGATAAATCTACAGTTGCCACCAGACACCACACTACAGTGCTTAGGTTTAATGCGTTAGATAGTGCTCATTTTCTAACGCATTATAGTCCTGAGCTTCTGTCTCGACTTATACACGATGTGAGCAGTGGAGATATGACACCACTGAATCGCTTACAGCTGCTACACGAATCGACCTTGCTTGTTCGGGGCGGGATACTTCCGAGTGTCGATTTGCTAGCGTTGATTAATGCATACAGACATGAAACCAGCGAACATGTGTGGGGAGTTATGTCACTTGCACTTGGCGAACTACGTAAATTTGTCGAACATGATACGCCGAGTGAGACAAAACTTCGTGCTCTATCTGCTGATATTGCGAAGGCGGAGTACATACGTCTTGGCTGGACCGCAGAGCCCGGTGAGTCAGACGACGATAGCAAGCTACGAGGCACGATACTCAGTCTTGTGCTGTACGGCGAAGATACCGACGCTATAGCAAAGGCCCGAGCTATCTTTGAGTCGACATCGCTCGATGCAATTGATAGTGAACTTCGGCCACTCATTATTAGCTCTGTCGTGCGCCATGGTGATAGTACCATTGTCGACAAACTGCTCGAAACCTATCGCACGTCCCAATCGGCTGATCTTCGTCAGGACATTTCAGTTGGTCTCACGAGTACAAAAAACCTAGCACAGATTTCTATCCTACTGGAAGTTATAAAAGACCCGTCAATTGTTCGGCCGCAGGACGCAGCGCGGTGGTTCGTATACTTTATTAGGGGACGAGACAGCCGCACGACTGCGTGGCAGTGGATTCGCGACAACTGGCAATGGGTTATTGATACGTTTAAAGACGATAAAAGCTACGATGACTACCCTCGCTACTGCGCCACTGCACTTAATTCGCCTCAGCAACTGCGTGAATATACCGCTTTCTTTACACCTATGCAAACAATCCCGGCTCTCACGCGCGCAATTACTATGGGTATCAGCGAAATTGAAGGACGCGTTGAGCTGATTGAGCGCGATGGTCCTGCAGTTCGCGCTAAGCTAATGAATCTCTAATACACAGTTACATATCTACCGTTAGCCACTGTTGTACGCTATATTCATGCCCTGCGACTTCAGCAACTGCTACACGTGGTTGCACATTTTCTAGGTTATTGTGAATCATATAATACTCGGCTGCAAATTTCATCTGACAGAGCTTCTTAGGTGTAATTGCTGCCATACCACCGCCTTGGTCTGCTTTTTTACGGTACTTCACTTCAGTAAAATAAAGCGTATCGTCGCATAGCGACACGATATCAATCTCACAATATTTCGTCTTCCAATTACGGTCACATATCGCGTGGCCTTTTTTCTTTAAATACAGTACCGCTGCGTCCTCACCGGCATCACCAATCACTTTTGTTGTAAGCGCCACTTCATTATCGTACTTCTGGCGCTTCACACCACCACGCCATCCAATCCCACCCTTAAGTCTCTTACGCATAAACTCCTTACGCACAACCTCATCATGCCTACTCCTTAACTGAGTTTCACCTGTAGCTCCGCTTACAGATGACGGACCGCTGTAATCACTATTTTGTGTTATAGCATATTTTTTTAATGGAGCAATTGATAGACGGTGAAGTGGAGTAATGCCGTATTCTTCTATTGCTTTGCGGTGTTTCTGCGTGCCGTAACCAACATGACTGTTGAAACCGTAGTGCGGATAAATGGAGTGCTGCTCGGTCATATAGGTGTCGCGTGCGACCTTAGCCACTATAGATGCAGCCGATACGCATGGTACGAGCAAATCAGCTTTTTTTATCGTGTTGACATACTGCCCTTTTGACGTGCCTTGTAAAAAATTGACTGTTCCGTCAATAATAATCTCGTGGTAAGGCACGTGTATGTGTTCGACTGCGCGAGTTGTAGCCAGCCTGAGCGCTTCCGCTAAGCCAATCCTATCAATCTCGTCTGCGTGCACCCATCCAAGTCCCACAACGCCGTGAGTGTAAATAAGGGCACTCAGTTCTCTTCGCCTCAGAGCTGATAGTTTCTTACTATCAGTTAAACCTTCAATAATAACGCCACCCAATACAACCGCCCCGACAACAAGCGGCCCCGCCCACGGGCCACGCCCTACTTCATCGATTCCCAATATCATACACTTAGCATATCCGAAACATTCTCCATTGGCTAGGCTCCTTACACGACCTGGTTCTACATACAAAAAACACCCCGAGGGGGTGCTTTTATCTACACTGAGAATATTATTCTACTTTGTCTAGAGTAGCCGGTTCAACAACTTCGGCCTCAGCAACAGGAGCTTCGGCGATTTGTTCCTCGATAGGCTTCTCTGAAAGAGCATTTACTCCTTCTCGGTCAAAGTTAAGGCCTTTTAGGCGGGCACTCTTACCACTACGATTACGAAGGAATGATAAGTAATTGCGGCGAACTTTAGATCGACGAACAATTTCGATCTTGTCAACAAGTGGGCTGTGAATAAGGAAGCTCTTTTCGACACCTACTCCGCTTGCAATTTTACGTACCGTGATACGTGACGCGTGAGATTGTTTGCGATCAGTCCGAATAACAACACCTTCAAAAATCTGAATGCGCTCTTTTGCGCCTTCCTTAATTTTTTGGTGTACACGAACAGTGTCGCCACTGCGAACGTCTACAACGTCGTGTTTTTTCTGTGCTTCATTTACTTGTTTGATTAGTTCAAAACTCATTTTCGTCTCACTTTTACAATTTACATAACAATCAGTGGTTTACTATACCATACTGACGTTAATTTTAAAAGGGTTAGTAGCTATATAACGCGGTTTACTTCTTCGAGTGTTGTATCACCATACAGAGCAGCAAGTACACCACGTTCAAGAAGTGTCACCATGCCGGCTTCTCGGGCTGCTTTTTCTATAATTTCAGTGTGCACGTCTACTACATCACCGCGGAGAAACTTTTGTATGGTCTCGTTTACAACCATTTGTTCCATTATAACAATACGACCCTTGTACCCAAACGGCGAGCTTTCTGAAATGACAGGTTTCCAAAGTGTGAAAGTATCCAGATTTGGCTTTTCGACGTGCTCTGGGAGGTCTTTTAAAGCATTTTTTACCCAAGCTCTGGTCGCTTCATCGGGTTCATACTCTTCCTTGCTATCATCGAGCTTACGAACCAGCCGTTGTGCGATAACCAGCCGTATCGCCGAGCTAAATATTGGGTTCACACCAATAAGATCAATCATGCGACTAAACGCCGCAGCTGTGGTGTTAGCGTGAAAACTCGATAGTACCAAGTGACCCGTAATAGAGGCTTGTATGGCTGTCTTGGCTGTATCGCTATCACGAATTTCACCTACCATGACAACGTCTGGGTCCTGTCGAAGCACCGATCTAAGACCGTCGGCAAAGTTCTGCCCTTCTGTTGTGTTAATTGGAATCTGCGTCACACCAGGCATACCATACTCAATTGGATCTTCCAGAGTAATAATTTTGCGGTCAGTTGTATTGAGCGCGTGGATAATACTGTAAAGAGTAGTTGATTTACCGCTTCCAGTCGGCCCCACCATGAGTACCATGCCTCGGGGGTGGCTAATAACATCGTCTATTTCTTTACGTTCTGCTTCACCAATACCCAAATAGTCGAGATTGAGCATTGACTCGTCAAAATTAAATAAACGCATGACGGCATCTTGCCCATACATTGTGGGAACGGTTTCGATACGAAGATTTAAAAGGTGCGTGGCACCGTCGCGTGTAATTTCTTTTTGCATATGACCCGACTGAGGCTCAGTGGAAGCAGTGGATATATTAGCTCGTGATGCTAAAGCACCTAAAATAACGCGATATCGATCCGACTCTAGGTCCGCTACCGGATGGAGCGCGCCATCAATACGCATACGGACTCGAATATGAGTACGCTGGTTCTCTATGTGAATATCACTTGCCCCTAATTTATCAGCTTGATCAATCAAGTAATCAAATACTTCATCCGTACCAACCGAGTTGAGCGTTTGGCTCACTTGGCTGATTGTTTCGCTATCACCTGTTTTTGCAATTTGTATGTCATCATAAATAACTTGTTTTGGTGGATCAAAGCGGTTCATAAACGACTTGAAGCTACTGGTACTTATGAGGAAAAATTGGATATTGCGACCCTGATCATTATATTGTTTAGTCAGTTCACGTATGAGTGACTGCGGAGTTTGAGTGGTAACACCAAATCGCCAAACTTCCGATTCACTACCCGCAACAAGTGGCACAATACGGTTTTTGTGCATGTCTTCTATAGGTAAAACATCCCGCGCGAGCGGTAGGGACGCCTCGATATCGCGTGTATCAAAATATTGAATACCGAGTATTGCTGCGCGCTCTTGGGTCGACTTCTCGTCTGAATCCCTACGGCCTTGCTGTATTTTATCTTCGTCCATTGCTGTTCATGATAGCAGAAACCGTAAGCATTTTACAGGTGGTACAATGATTGTATGCCCGAAATCATCGTCATAGCTCACAACATCCGTTCAACTCATAACGTGGGTGCACTATTTCGCACCTGTGAAGGTTTTGGGGTAAAACGTATCATTCTGAGTGGGTATAGCCCATACCCTGCCCATAAAAACGATACTCGTTTGCCGCATATATCAAGTAAGTTAACAGCTCAAATTCATAAAACGGCCTTGGGCGCCGAAATTCTTGTACCATTTGAATACCAAGAAACAATTGACGTTGAATCCATACAAAAAAATGGGTACCGCGTTGTTGGCCTAGAGCAAGATCAGCGGTCTACCATGATTAACGATTATGTGGCACCAGAAAAAATCGCACTACTCCTAGGAGAAGAAGTCGAAGGTATCTCTCCTGTGCTGCGCGCTCAGTGCGATGATCTCATTGAAATCCCGATGGTTGGCAAAAAAGAATCGTTCAATGTTAGTGTTGCTGCCGGCATCGCACTTTATAGCCTCACTACTTCAGCACGACAGCATCTTCACCAAGAAGTTTAACAAGGCGGCTAATGAGGTTGTCGCTGCCGTCTACTCTGAACGGTAGCTTAATTGCAGATTTTTTACTTTCGCCTAGCACTAACACAATATCTTGCGTACCCAAAAAATCACCGCACACAACTTTTAATGCCAGAAGTGCGTCGTGATCATCAGGATTTTTTATATGGACATAGAGTTTCTTAATTGATGGAAGTTCAAGGGCTACCTTACTTATTGTTAACTCGCTCTCAATTGGTGGAGTGCTGACTGAGTTATCTACACGCTGACTTTCGTACCCGCTTGACGCAACACGTAAGGCTTGGACTTTTGTACTCGTTTTTGGTTTTTTCATTTTTCGGCCGGTTGATTCATAGCCACGCAACTCCTCATCGCTCACAATTTGAATATCATCAGCTATCAACTTTGCATCAGTCCCTACAGTACCGTCACGATCTCGTGCACTTACTTTTCCGGTTACACGAATCACTGCATCTTGCACCAATTTAGCTCCGAGTTGTTCGTAAAGATTTGGAAACACGATGACTTCTCCTTCACCAGTCTTATCTTCAATACCTACGAATGCCATTTTTGCACCATTTTTGGTAATAATTGTTCGCACGGTGGATATTAGTCCGCCTATTGTTGCTTTTTTACCATCGACGTCTGGTTGCATTTGTATGAGTGGTATTGTTTGCTCTTCAAAATACGCATCGTAATTATCGAGCGGATGAGCACTAATATACAGTCCGAGTAGCTCTCTTTCCCATGTGAGGCGTTCCTTATTTGTGTGTTTTACGGGTGATGGCAGAATAGCAACTGAAGGTTGCATAGAAGCTACTCCACCAATATCTCCAAACAGATCTGTTTGCCCGCTTAGTGCTTCTTTTTGTAGCTTCGATGAAAAAGATTGTATTGTTTCAAGGTTATAAAGAAGATCCGACCTGTCACCAAGTCCGTCAAATCCACCAGATTTTATAAGTGAGTCCCAGGCCTTCTTGTTAAACTTGCTCGAACTTACTCGCCTCGCAAAATCTTCGACACTTACAAACTTGCCATCTTCACGGGCTCGTAAAACTTCTTCAACAGCGCCCACACCGACACCTTTTACGGCTGCCATACCGAAGCGAATTTCTTGTTTGCTAGGTACAACCGCAAACTCAACGAAGCTTTCATTTACATCCGGTGCTAATACTGTTAAACCCATGTGTTTGCACTCATTTATTTCAATTGCAAGTCGATCAATATCATTGTGATCACTTGTCATAAGTGCCGCCATAAACGCATCAGGGTAGTGAGCTTTTAGGTAGGCTGTCCAGTATGAGATAAGTCCGTAGCATGCCGCGTGTGATTTGTTAAAACAGTAGTTAGCGAATTCTTCTAGCTGATCCCAAAACTTTTCAGCAAGAGCCGGATCTGCACCACTATGACGCACGGCACCTTCCACAAAGTCGACTTTAACTTTTCGCATGATATCAATGTTCTTCTTACCAACAGCCTTACGTAGCGTATCAGCTTGACCACCAGTAAAACCGGCAAAATCTTTCGATATTTGCATAAACTGCTCTTGATACACCAGAATTCCATATGTTTCTTTAAGCGCGTTTTCAAACTGTGGGTGTAAGTACGATATATTTTCAACTCCGTGTTTGCGCTTAATAAAGCTATCGATAAACTGCATCGGGCCAGGCCTGTAGAGTGCTACCATAGCTATAATATCTTCAAATACGGATGGCTTGAGCTCACGCAGATAACGCTTCATACCCGCCGACTCAAGCTGGAACACACCAGTTGTATCACCTCGCTGAAATAGCTCGTACGTCGCGGTATCATTAAGTGGTAGCGTTCCAATATCAATATCTGTTTTGTACACCTTCTTAATAATTCTCAGTGCGTTATTAATCGTCGTGAGGTTCGAAAGACCCAGAAAATCCATTTTGAGTAATCCGAGCTCCTCGACAGGGCCCATGGAATACTGTGTACATATTACTCCTTTTTGAGCCATTTCTAACGGTGCAAACTTTACTATTGAGTCTGGGGCAATAACTACTCCTGCAGCGTGCACACCATGAGAGCGAATAGTACCCTCTAGTCGCATTGCGTAGTCGAAGACTTTTTTTGCAGTTGGATTCGTTTCGTATTCGTACTTTAAATCGGCATCTTGCATGACGCTTATTTTTAATGGAATATGACGACCCTGAACAGGTGGCGGAATCATCTTCGAAAACCTATCTGCTTCGGCGTATGGAACTTGTAGAACGCGGGCAACATCTCTCACGGCAGCTCGCGCTGCCATCTTACCAAAAGTAACAATATTGGCAACTCTGTCGACGCCATATTTCTGTGTACAGTAGGCTATAACTTCATCGCGGCGTGTATCCTGAATATCAATATCAACATCCGGCATACTTATACGATCAGGGTTTAAAAAACGCTCAAACAGTAAATCGTAGTCCAGAGGGTCAAGCTCAGTTATGCGAAGTGCGTATGAAATGATTGATCCAGCCGCACTACCACGTCCAGGACCAAATATGATACCTCGATTTTTACCCCAGTTAATAAAGTCTTGAACAATCAAAAAGTATCCATTAAAGCCCATGCGTTCAATCACTTCAAGCTCGTAGGCCGCACGCGTAAGTACCTCTTCGGGAATATGTGTTTTCGCATCAGCAACTGTCAAGCTCACGGTTTGAGGTTGGTCAAGATCTCCGTACCTCCAGGCTAGTCCACGATACACTAATAGGTCAAGGTAGGACTTTTCGGTCTCACCTTCAGGAGTTAAGAAGGTTGGGATGAGTATTCCGCCGAGCTCCAATGTCAGGTCACATCTGTCGGCAATTGTACGCGTATTTTTAATTGCTTCCGGGTGCGACTTTCCCCAACGCCCAATAATCTCACGTGGGTCGGTAACGTGCAGCTCAAAATCCTTCAAGCTCATGCGCTTCTCGTCACTTAAAAATGCACCCGTGCCCACACACAGCAGAATTTCATGTGCATCCTGATCTTCATGCGTTAGGTAATGTCCGTCACTTGTCACTACCATAGGGATACTCAGCTCTTTGGATAACTTTTCGATATAATTATTAATTTTTACCTGTACATCCCAGGGCGACGGGTAGTCCGGGTGGCCATGATCTTGAAGTTCCAAGTAATAACGGTCTCCGAATAGTGCTTTATACCATTCGGCTATACGTTTGGCTTCTTCGTAGTTATCGCTCCGTAAATTCTCGCCAATTTCACTACTTGCACACCCGGACAGCACAATGAGACCTTCGTTGTATTGTTCAAGCAGTTCGCGGTCGATACGCGGCTTATAATACATACCCTCAAGATTCGCTGTTGAACTTAGCTGCATAAGATTTTGATACCCTGCATGATTAGATGCAAGAATTGTTAAGTGGTATCGTCCTTTGTCTTTTTGTGGGTCGCGGTCGTGCCGTGAACGAGCTGCAACGTAGGCTTCTATACCAATGATTGGTTTAATGTCAGCCTCGTGCGCTGCTTTATATAGTTCTACAGCGCCAGACATAGTACCGTGATCGGTAATTGCGACGGCATTCATACCCATTTCTTTTACAGCTCGAACAAGATCGGGTATTTTTGTTAAGCCATCGAGCAGGCTGTGATGTGTATGATTATGTAAATGCACATAATCAGATGGCTGTAATATGACCCCCATAACTACTTACTAGTATAACGAGTCGTCTGGGCATTGTCTGTAGTAAAATAGTGCGCGTACTAATTACGGTTTACTGTATCGACAATATATTGTACGAAATCGCCAATTCCACCCGGGATATCAGTTAACTGGCTTAATATCCAGGCGATGAGTGCAATCACGATAGTACCACCAAGAACACTTCCAACACCAAAGAATATACCACGTGTAAAATTTATCCAATATACTTGGCTACGGCTGCGGTGAAAATCATAAAATAAATCTTCGATTACGCCTTTGCGCGCACCGTTTTCGTTGTCAGTTGTTATTTTATTAACCAATTTACTCATATATTATACCCACTGTTAAAATGACACACTGATATGTACCAGTGTGTCATTTGTCTTATGCATATGCAAGGGGGACTATTTTTTACTGTTAAAGCCTTTTTTTGCACCCTCTACAGCGCGTTCTGTGCGACCCTTAAAGTCTACTGCTCTGTCTTTAACATCTTGTGCAACTTCATTCGCCTTGTTTTTCACTTCGTCGGCTTTTTTAGCTGCTTCAGATTTGACGTCTGTCGTCTTTGACTTAATGTCAGCACGTGTTTCCTTACCGCTTTTTGGTGCAGTTAAGATTCCTGTCACAAAGCCTGCTGCGGCTCCGATAAGTGCTCCGATTGCGAATTTTGCTTTTGTCATAATAACTCCTTATTTCGTTTTCTTATATTTCTTAATAAATCTGCCAATCATTTCGGCCACAAATAGCGGTGAAGCTATTTTAGTCGCACCAGCCACGACATTTTCGATGTTATTGACGGTTCGGCCAGCTGATTTTGTAATTTCACGAATGTCATGACTTAGCTTGATGAGGTAGACGGTAAGTATGATTGCGAGGATTAAAAATATTGCTAAGACTGCCGACAGGATGATTACCAGGATTTCTGATGCTTGACTCACGAATCTACCTTTCTGTTTATTGATTTGCTACACGTATTATATCACAGTTAAGCTTACCGTGCAATACTAGTCGAGTTTTGATTGCATATATTCACGCAGCTTTGGGCCTAGCTCGTCGTGCAGTAACCCAAAATCAATTACCGTTTTAAGGTATTCTAACTTATCGCCAGTGTCATAATAGGTGCCGTTAGTAATTTCTTTCGCATATGACGCATATCCATCATCTATCATAGACTGCATTATTGGCTGAATAGTAAACTCACCAACGCCATCATGCGATTCTGCTGCTTTTTCTATGTATGGCAATATAGCCGGATTGAGTAAATAGCTGCTCACACTTGCGAGATTTGACGGCGCATTATCTTTACCAGGCTTCTCTATAATTTGGCGCACTTTCATGGTTGATTCATCTACCATATCGCCAGAAATAATACCGTACTTGTCGTATTCACCGTCGTTGTCAACTCTTTTACATGCATATATTATTGAGCCATCATACGATAATGCTGTGTCAATAAGTTGCTGTGTACGACTTGGCGAAGCGACAAAAAAATCGTCTGCAAACGTGTAGATAAATGGCTCATCAGCACTCATAAGGTGGGCAGCACACAAAATAGGAGTTGCATTACCGTACGGACCTTTTTGACGGATATAAATAAAGTTTGCAAGGCTAGCTAGGTCTCCTAGCATGTCAATCAGCGGCTTCTTTCTATCACCTCCAGCCCGGAGGTTTGCAAGTAGGTCCTCGTTTGGTTGGTCGAAGTGATCTTCAATTGAACGCTTATTACTACTCCCTACAATAATGATATCTTTGATTCCTGCCGCAACAAGTTCTTCCACAACAATCTGTATAATTGGCTTATCTATAATAGGCAGCATCTCTTTTGGCATTGCCTTTGTTTGTGGCAAAAATCGAGTGCCAAATCCGGCTGCAGCGATAATTGCTTTTGTTGGTAACTTCATAAAATTATCCTATCCTTTCACGAATTAATTTTTGTGCGAGTGCAGGGTTGGCTTTGCCTTGTGATTTTTTCATCACTTGGCCAACCAAAAAGCCTATTACTTTATCGTTACCGTCACGCAAATCTTGTACTGCTTGTGATGAAGCCGGATCCGCTAATACCTCGTCAACAATACCCGCAATCGCATTTTCATTGCTTTCCTGAATAAGATTGAGTCGCACGGCAATGACCGCTGGGTCGTCAGAGGTTTTAAGCATTTCTAGAAATACTGCGTCGCCCGCGTTCGAGTTAAGCTTGCCGTCTTCAACCATGTTCGCGAGTGCAATAAAGTACGCATCTGGCACACCAACGTCCTGTGGATCAGTAGACTCAATGTCTTCAGTTTCGTCACCAATCGTCCGCAAAAACCAAAAGCCAACACGCCTGGCAATTGCTGCACTTGATTGCTGTCGAATACGCTCTACTAACTGCGCAGATGACTGAGACAACAGCAGCGCATCGATAATGTCCTGATTAAAGCCTGCTTCAAGCCACGCAATTCGATAATACGATGGCAATTTCGGCACAGTCGCCTGAATTTCTGCGATCTCATCATCATCCAGTACAATCGGTGGAATATCGGCATCTGGCATATAACGATAATCTTGTGAGTCTTCCTTGCTACGCTGACTCGTCGTTTTTTGCTTTGCATCGTCCCAGCCGCGTGTTTCTTGAACAATTCGCTCACCCTTTTCAAGTAATTCAACTTGGCGGTTAAACTCGTATTCAGCCGCACGCTCTACACTCTTAAACGAGTTAAGGTTCTTAACTTCAGCGCGAATACCAAGCTCGGTCGCTTCTTTTTGCGCAACAGATACATTGACATCAAACCGCATATTGCCCTGAAACAAGTTACCATGTGTCACGCCGGCATAAGTCATTAACCGATACAACTCGGTGGCAAACGCTTTGGCAGCAGCAGCTGAATGAATATCGGGTTCGGATACAATTTCAATAAGTGGCGTTCCCGCACGATTTAAGTCAACGAGGCTATAGTCACCATAATGTGTCAACTTGCCAGCATCTTCCTCAAGATGAGCATGATGTATACGCACGCTGATTGTTGAACCGTCTTCAAGTGGAACCTCTACACTTCCACCTAGAATAATTGGTTGGTACAGCTGAGTGGTTTGATAGCCTTTTGGAAGGTCGGGGTAAAAATAGTGCTTACGGTCGAATCGACTAACGCGCGCAATCTCACTGCCTAGTGCCTTGCCCGCTTTTACGGCGCATATAACAGCCTCGCGGTTGAGCACTGGCAACATACCAGGTAATCCAAAATCAATAGGACTAATCATCGTATTCGGCGCAGCCTCGCGTGCATCATTATCGGCACCACTAAATAATTTAGTAGCCGTAGCAAGCTGCACATGGCACTCAATACCAATTGTCATCTCGTATTTATCTCGCACTGCCGCTTGCATACTCATACTATAATCCAAAATCCATAATCTATATTATACCTAAATAGCCCCTATGTCTTTAAGCGCTTGTTTAAAACCAGCAAGTGCATAGCGGGCATCGTCGTACGTAACGCGCACATCAACATCATGCGCAACTTTGTTACGTAGTTTATGCGCTGACCATACGCCATTAGCATTCGTAAGATTAGTCTTAGTATTTTTTAATCGTTCGGCAAAGGTTGACCCCCGTACGCCTTTATCTACGAGTGCTTGGTCAAGCAGCTTATCGGCACTCAGTACACATAAGTGAAAACTTGCAGGCTGATCGCGGTTTAGCTGATGCTCGATAGAGAGCCATCTGGAGCGATACTTATCAATATCTATACGCCGACCACTTTTTTTTGTCACACTTATAAGCGCAAATAAAAGCCCGCCAACGATGAGTATGGCTGCAAAAAAGAATATAATTGCTTGATCCATTAATGGGTCTCCATACTACGCGCAAGTGCTAAAAGCTGCGCATCGCTACGTCGCGGACCAATCAGCTGCACGCCAACCGGCAGTCCTGATTTTGTATTACCAGCGGGTATACTCATCGCCGGCAGTCCCGCGAGTGATGCAGGTACGGTCATAATATCAGCCAAGTACATTTTTATTGGATCATCTACATTTTCACCTAATGCAAATGCTGGAGTAGGCGTAACCGGACCGATGAGCATATCGTATTTCTCGAACAAACTATCAAATTCAGCGATGAGTAACGTCCGTACTTTCTGTGCTTTCGCAAAATACGCATCAAAGTATCCACTTGATAACACAAAACTACCGATAATAATTCGTCGTTTATTTTCAGTCACAAAACCTTCGTCGCGGCTCTTACCGTACAGCTGCGCGAGTGTAGTCACACCCTCAGCACGATGACCGTAACGAATACCGTCGTAGCGGGCAAGGTTACTGCTTATTTCCGCAGGTACAATAATATAGTACACCGCAAGTGCGTGGGCAACACCGGGCAAGCTTACATCTTCAACCGTATGGCCGGCATCACGAAGCTTCATAATATAGCCGTTAACCCGAGCCCGTACGTCTTCGTCGACATCTTCTGTCATAAATTCTTTAATGAGCCCAATCTTGAGGCCAGGTTGCACTGTATCTAAAGGTTCAAAAAAATCAGGCAGTGTTGTCATGTCTTTGCTATCACGCCCGGCTATGATACTCATAATAAGCTCAGCATCAGCACAATTCGTCGCAAATGTGCCTATTGTATCGGTACTACTCGCCATTGCCACCACGCCGTATCGACTGACTGTTCCGTATGTCGGCTTAACGCCCACAACACCGTTAAAGCTTGCTGGCTGACGTATTGATCCGCCAGTATCGCTCCCTAGTGCAAATGGCACAATATCAAGCGCCGTCACAACAGCCGACCCACCGCTACTTCCGCCAGCAACACGTGTCTGGTCAGTCGCATTTTTTGTGGGGCCAAATGCGGAGTTTTCGGTGCTTCCACCATGTGCAAAAGCATCAAGATTTGCCTTACCAATACATATTGCGCCTGCGGCTTCTAGTTTTTCAACAGCGGTTGCTTGAAGCGGCGCATTAAAATGTGCGAGCATGTGGCTCGCGGCAGTTGTTGGTGCACCATATGCCAAAAAATTATCTTTCACTATAAAAGGCACACCGGCTAAGCGCCCGGTAATGTCGCCCCTATCAACAGCGTCGGCACGTTCAAGCGCGCGAGCTTCAGTAAGGCTTAATAAGGCATGATATGATTCGTTGTCGCGCACCTTCTTTAATGCCGATTCAACATTGGCACGGGCACCCTTACCTATATAGTCAGAAATTGTGGTCATTATAAAACCTTTGGCACCTTTATTTGTCCATCTTTGCTATCAGGAGCAAGTGCTAATAAATCGTCTCGGTTTATGCCATAATCGTCAATCTCGTCAGCTCGCCATACGTTTTCAAGTTCTGTCACTTGATATGTTGGCTCAACGCCACCTGTATCTATTGCCGAAAGTTGATCAACGTAGCCTAAAATGTTAGTTATATCAGGCGCAAGTGCATCAAGCTCTGAGTCCGAGAGCGCAATACTGCTAAGCTGTGCGAGTCGCTGCACATCATCACGAGATATTTCTGTCATAGCTACTATTATACCTCACGCATACAAAACAGAGCCCGTTTCGGAGCTCTATTTATTTGTACGCGTTTTATCGTTGGATATCTATAAACGTGTGGGCTTTACCACTCGCACCACCTCGACCAGTTCGGCCGATACGGTGAATATAGTCTTCGTAGTTTTGAGGTGTGTCAAAGTTAATCACGTGAGATACATTGGGGATATCTAACCCACGCGCGGCTACATCGGTTGCCACCATCACACGAACACGATTATCTTTAAACTGTTTAAGCGCACGTTGGCGTTGAGACTGGTTTTTATTACCATGGATAGCAACAGATGAAATACCACTGTTATCAAGGTGATCGCTCAACCGCTGCACGCCAAATTTAGTCTCACCAAATACAAGTACCTTATCGTAATCTTGACCTTTAAGCATATCGGTAAGAAGTTCTACTTTATGGTTTTTGTCACGCGCTTCAATAACACTCTGTTCAACGTGCTCACTTGTTTCGCTCGTTCGCACAGATACAGTAACTGGATCTTTTAAGAACGTGTTCACGAGTACTTGAATTTCAGGAGTAATTGTCGCGCTAAAAAATAGCGTCTGACGATCTTCTGGAAGGTCATTTACGATTGCGCGGATATCGGGCAAAAATCCCATATCGAGCATACGATCAGCTTCATCGAGCACGAGTGTTGTCATACGGTCAAGTGGAATCAATTTGCGGTTTATAAGGTCCTTCAGACGTCCTGGTGTTCCAATAATGAACTTTGGACGTCGGCGCAGGTCACGTATCTGACGATCAACACTAATTCCACCAACAATCAGTGCCGAATAAAGATCAAGGCCACGCGCAAACACACGAAACTCTTCGTCAATTTGTTGGGCGAGCTCACGTGTTGGCGCAATAATAAGTGTCGTCGGGCTGATTGTATTGCCAGTTTCTTTTTCGATAATCGGGAGCAAGAAAGCAGCTGTCTTACCAGTACCTGTATTAGCGAGACCAATTACGTCCCTACCGGCGATAACATGAGGAATCGCCTGGTCCTGAACCGCAGTTGGCTGAATATAATTCTTAGCCGCTACATTTGCATGCAGTTGTGCGCCAAATGGAAAGTCAGCAAAGGCGTGTTTTGATTCGTAGATTACTTCATCAGCCTTAGTGACTGCTTTGTTAATAAATTTGCTTGGATGAATATACTTTTTAGCTGGCCCTTTAGAGCCGCCACGTCGTCCACCACCGAAGCTACTTCGGCCTGCACTAGGTCGTGAATTATTAGAACCGCCGAAGCGTCGTTGTTGATATGCCATATAAAATAATAGCCCTTTCGTTTGAATTGTTGCTGTTTGCAGACAGACCGCAGAGTAAGAAGCGGAGAGAACAGCGAGATTATATTTCGGTGGCCGCGCTTGTACATCAAGTGTAGGGCGCTGAGACTTTGAAAGAGGCTCGACATTCATCGAATGCAATGTTTGTATACTAGCACACTATGCTTACTTTTGCAAGCGGCAAGGGCGTGCCGTATCGACTCTAGCCTATGCCTGACTGTTTACGATGCTGGTAGTTAAAGTAGATAATCAAGAATGTACTCGTGGCAACAATAACCGTTACAACAACCCCCAGAAGTATGAACACGACTGTAATCGTATCCTGAGCTTGTAGAGAAGGTGAAACATCAGATGCCGTACCGCTTCTCTCGCGTGCAAGGCGAGAAAGCGGTGCAGCTAAATAATTGGCAGGGTAATCAGCTTTCACCTGCGAAAATTCGACGAGTGCATCACTATAATTTCCCTTTTTAAAGTCATCAAGCCCTTGATGCCAATCGTCTGTTACTCCACCTGTTTGTAATGTAATGTTATTGCGTTCGATAAGCTTCTTAAGGTCTGCAATATCGCGCACCAAGCCATCACCAAAACATTGCAGATCTTTGCACTCGAGGTCACTATACGTATTTATTCCAATTTGCTCA